>ENA-ORXM01000986-ORXM01000986.1-marine-metagenome-genome-assembly--contig:-NODE-986-length-43401-cov-14.261633_pt1 | contig 43401 bp, 32 predicted proteins | sample MGYA00237867_ERZ511480 | MGnify/ENA primary metagenome ERZ511480 (study PRJEB26309, sample SAMN06266103) | marine metagenome | isolation source: Algal blade | place: United Kingdom:Sidmouth, United...
GAATCAAAATTATGAACTATATTCATCACTATTATTAATCACCATCATTTTGTCCGATTAATAGGGGGTTAGACCACTGGTTATAAGAGAATGTTCACAATGAACTATAAACTATAAACTGATAAATTATTTTATTAGCAAAAAAAACTTTGAACTTAACTTAAGCGTGATCCTCATAATTAGCAATTATAGGATTAGAGTCTATATCTGATTCTCTGACTTCCACCCCTCTGAAAGTCGACCCATGCTCAAACCAAGACTTAGGTGCCGGTGCTCCCCATAAGGTCTGTCTCTTAGGATCTCTCAAGTCCCAACCCAATGGCTCCCAATCCGGATCCACTGTCAGGTAATCACACGTAAACGGCTCTATTCTATGGCCATCCGGATCTAAAATGTACAAGAAAAAAGCATTGGAAATACCATGTCTGCCCGGCCCTCTTTCGATGTTTTCCACATAACCTTCACTAGCCATCACGTCGAGCAGATGTATTATGTTATTGACACTGGCTGTCCAGATGCCTGTATGGTGAAGCCTTGGCCCTTTTCCATTGGTCATGGCCATATCGTGTACATTGCCTTTTCTATGTGTCCATGCAGCCCACATGTCGCCTTTCTCAGTCAAGGTGTATTCCGTAAGTCGGAATCCGAGTTGCTGTACAAAGAATTCATATGTACTTTGACAATTAGGTGTAAAGCAATTTATATGATCAAATCGCAATGGTGCCAAGCCCTTGTATTTTGAAAACTCTCTCATCATAGTCGGCACTCGCGTCTGTCTGGCATGAAATTCCACAGGGATGCCCATAGGTGTCTTTACAGCTAGCGTTCTTTCCTCTGCCTGTCTATCCACCCATTCCGCCTTGAGACTCAAGTCAGTAAAATGCTTGTGTAATAAATCCAGATCTTTATCAAATGCTACTTTAAATCCTAGCGCAACCACCTCAGATTTTTCTCCCTGCTCCAACACATAAGTATGATGATTCTTTTCTTCCAAGCATCTCAGGAATAGAGTATCGGAAGTTCTCTCCGTTTCTATCATGCCCATGATATCCACATAAAACTTTCTAGAGGCATCCAAGTCTCTCACGGTGCAATGCACATGAGAACATCTTATAATGTTGAAAGGTAGATTCCAGTTGTTATTTATTATTCCCACTTTTTATTAGTTATAAGTTATAAACTATGAGTTATAAGTTCATAGAACTCGTGATCACTGAACTACGGATCATCGTCATAATCTCATCGCTTGGTGAATAGATTTCTTTTAATCGGTGTTTTGATATGTGTTCGCTATCAACTAGTAATTCGAGCCAGTATTAAGTCTCTCCTATCTCTTTTTCGGCAATCTTCAACTTGTGAATAAAATTTTTCTTGCTTTCAGCGTTAGCCATTTCTCTAATCATTACCCCTGGATTTGTCACACTTCTTAAGATTGACTTACTCAAGATAACTCTCTTTTCTCTTCAATCAAACCTTAATACAAAATCAACTTTGCAAATTCAAATGACTTATATTTTAGTTGGCTTTTACTCATAATTTATAGCTTAGCTCTCATATCTCAAATACCCAATTTGGGAATTTGATGCGTCCCATACGCCACACATACATTTTTAGTCTCCATATAAAAATCGAAACTATAATCGCCGCCATCTCTCCCTATCCCACTCTGCTTTACACCACCAAAAGGTTGAGAAAGATGTCTCACATTCTGAGAATTAATCCATACCATACCAGCCTCCACATCTCTCGCGATCCGCTGTCCTCTCTCACCATCCTTGGTCCATATATAAGCAGTCAATCCATACTTTACAGAATTCGCAATCTTGATAGCTTCGGCTTCAGTTTTGAATTTCATCACTGAGAGGAACGGACCGAAAACTTCTTCCTGACCTAACCGCATCTTAGTGGTCACACCTTCTACCAGAGTAGGTTTGACATAGCAGCCTGTGGATAATTTACCTTTTGGTGCTGAGCCACCCACTAGCAGATTAGCACCATCTTCTTTGGCGACCTTGGCATAGCTCAGTACTTTTTCCTGGTGACCTCTGTGTATCATAGGACCCACCTCGGTTTTAGGATCCAGAGGATTTCCTACTTTGAGATTGCTGACACGACTCGTTAACTTCTTCACGAATTTGTCATATACTTTTTCATGAAGAATCAATCTGGAAGAACTGGTACAGCGCTCACCATTCAAGGAGTACTTCATGAATACAACAGCATCCAGCGCTCTGTCCATATCTGCATCATCAAAAACAATCACAGGATTCTTCCCACCCAATTCAAAATGGACTCTTTTCAGAGTATCTGCACCCTGCCGCATGATATGAGAACCCGTAGTGGTCTCTCCCACAAAAGCGATGGCCTTGATATCTTCATGCTCTGTCAATGCTTTTCCTGCAGTATGTCCCATACCATGAACCACATTCCATACGCCGGCGGGCAACCCAGCTTCGTGGGCTGCCTGAGCGAGAATCATGGCTGTCATCGGACTATCTTCTGCGGGCTTATGTACTATGGTGCAACCAGCAGCCAGTGCCGGTGCTATCTTCCAGGTGCTCAACATGAAAGGCGCATTCCACGGTGTAATAATACCAACGGGTCCGATCGGCTGGCGCATTGAGTAATTTAGGTGATGCGTATCAGGAGTTGTGAGACCATTAGCCGCATCGATGATTCTATCTGCAAAATATCTGAAATTAGCTGGGCCTCTGAGTGCTCCTGATTTATTGGTGAATCTTATGGGCTGGCCTGTATCGTAAGATTCCAATGGGCCGATCTCAGAGGCATATTTTTCTATATTCTCTGCAATGCGATAAAGAATGGCTTTGCGTTCTTTAGGCGCCATCCTCCTCCATACTTCAAACGCTTTTTTGGCGGCTTTAGCAGCTTTGTCTATATCTCTATGATCACTCGACACGACATCTGCTATTTTCTTGCCATCTACAGGTGAGGTGTTCTCATAAGTTTTTCGAGTGGCTGCATTGACAAGTTTTCCATTGATGAAATTCTTGACGACACCTTCCTTCTTGATTTTTCTGAGGGTGTTTTTGAGTTGCTTCTCGTTGTCTGCTAGTGTGGCCATAATATTTGTATTGGTTGCTAATATAAACACTTGTTTATGTAATTACAAACAAATATTGATTATAATTGCTCTGGACAAGACCCGACTTCATGGATAAAAATCCAAAAAGAGAAAGATTCATAACCGTTGCCACAGAATTATTGAGCGAGAAAGGTTACAAAGCGACGACCATGAGAGAATTGGCCCAGCGGCTGGATTGTGATAAATCAAATATTTATAATTATACCAAGTCGAAGCAAGAGCTACTGGATCAACTACTTTTTGGTATTGCAGACAAATTTCATCAAGGCCTATCGGATATAGAAAATTCTTCCTATTCTGCTGTAGAAAAACTCAAAGAAGTCATCCGTTTACACATAAGAATGACCTTCGATAATCCTCACAAAATGAACATACATGTCAACGAATGGCGTTTTCTAGAGGATGAAAGATTAGCCATTTTTATAAAACTGAGAAAAATATACGAGCAGAAAATTTCGAGAATAGTCGAAGATGGCATAAAAGAAAAATCATTTAAATCCGGTGATGTAGAATTCATCAGGAATTGCATTCTTTCATCCATAAGATGGCTATATACCTGGAATATATCCGATAAGGAAAACCTCAATCCCATAGAAGTTGAGAAAAATATCTCGGAGTTTATTCTGGATGGTATCAGAAAATAAAGGCAATCGCGCTTAATGGAACAATCATTGGATTCTCTTGATCAAAATCACCCAATTTATCTCTCTCATCTTATACTCTAAAAGCACTTCAAAACCATAATTAATATGCGCTCCTAATGATCGATGGTTATTAGATTCCACCTCCGTAATGACGTAATCATAAGCTCCTTTCACTCTTTCAATCAGATGATTGTAAAGGTAGGAGAAATACCCCAGTCCTCTGAACTACTTTGCTACACATATCTGACCCATTGCAAAATATTTCTGGTCAATAATGTTCTTACCCTCGCATGCATCAGTATCCATAAGATGAAACATTTGCATGAATTACTCAATCTCATTTTTTATTTCTGATAACATCACCAAGGCATATTCGACTACTTCCACTTTACAATTTATTACTGAATGAGGAAACGGATAATTCATCCTGAAAAAAAGATCAATATCATGCGTTGCTGTTCGCTATAATTCATTAACCAACTGTCCTAAGAATGGAGGGAACCTCACAAGGCACGAAAGAATGGTGCAGCCAAAGCTGCATCTAAGGTCCTAAATGGATCTTTAGAAGTGAGAGAACCGAAACGTCAGTTTCGGCTGTTGAAATCCCGACGGCCAGGCATATAGCTAAAGCTTTGATATATAAAAGTCTACAGCAAATATTGAAGAGATATTAATTCATTCTAAATGCGCAATTCTATAGATTTTTAATCCCCAGAAAATAATACCTCAGTATATGAAAATTTCTATAGTAGTCCATAAGCCAGAATTCAGCGCAACCTTCAAAGCCCTCAACGAAGAGTGGATAGATCAACATTTTGTCATGGAAGCTGCGGACTACAAATCCCTGGACAACCCTGAAGAAAACATCATAAACAAAGGTGGTCAGATTCTATATGCGATCGCTGATGATGAGCCCGTCGGCGTCTGTGCTCTTATAAAATCAGAAAACCACCAGTATGATTATGAACTTGCAAAAATGGCCGTCAAGCCTAGCCACCAAGGAAACGGCATCGGAAAACTGTTAGCTCACAAAGTCATTTCCGCAGCAAGAGAATTAGGTGGAAAGACCCTGTTTCTGGAGAGCAATACTCTATTAGAAGCGGCTATCGCCTTGTATAGAAAATTGGGCTTTGTAGAAATACAGGATATGGAATCTCCTTATGAAAGAAGTAATATTCAGATGGTCTTAGTGCTTTAAGATCTTAATTTAGCTATGAGTGCCAGAGTCTCCTTCACTTTACTTTCCAGCTCTTTGGTTTTCTTACCAGTCACTATATCCATTGTAAATAACCTGGAACCCATCCCAACGCAAGTGACACCTGCTTCAAACCACCCAGATAAATTTTCTACAGTAGGCGTAACACCTCCAGTGGGCATTATCTTAGTCCAGGGCTGAGGGCCCTTTATGCCTTTGACAAAACCTGGTCCATATATACCACCGGGAAATAATTTCACTATCTCACAGCCCAGCTCTTCAGCTCTACATATTTCCGAAAGTGATCCGCAACCTGGTGACCATAAAACTTTCTTTCTATTGCAAGCTATGGCTATATCCTCTCTCAAAACTGGCGTTACGACAAAATTAGCACCTAACTGCATATACAAAGATGCTGCCCCCACATCCGTTACAGATCCGACTCCCAACATCATCCCCGGTAATTTTTTCAGCGCATACCGATTAAGTTCACTGAATACTTCATGCGCAAAATCTCCTCTATTTGTAAATTCTAATAATCTGGAACCACCATCATAACAGGCCTTGAGCAATTGCTTGGCTAGCGCCACATCTTCATTGTAGAACAGTGGCACCATGCCTTGCTCTTCCATCATAGTGGCTACTTGTATTCTGTTGTACTTTGCCATATTTATAGAGTAGTTAGTTTATTAGTGTTATAAGTTGTTAGTGAAGTTCTCTCTAAATTAATCAACAATTACTTGGCTCTTTAAATCAAATATCCCTGCTGCCCTAAGTTTCTCATAAATCAGCACTGCAAGTTCTTACCCTTTCTGCAAGCTATAATTTCCCTAAAAAATATATGATTTTCATAGAAGCACTTACTTATAAGTTATTATGATTACTATTTACTTATAACAAGTTACCGATTATGATCACTGATTACTAGTTACTTATTACTAGCTACCGATTACTCACTCACCGACTCACCCGACCACTAGCATCCCCTCCCATCAGTTTCTCCACCTCTTCTACTGTGACTAGATTAGCATCTCCTTTGATAGTATGTTTTAGACAAGAAGCAGCTACAGCAAAGTCCAAAGCCATCTGGTCATCACCTTGATAAGATAGTAAACCATAGATCAAACCTGCCATGAAACTATCTCCGCCACCCACTCTGTCCACGATATGCGTGATCTGATAAGTCGGTGCTTCGAATAATTTATCCCCATCATAGAGAACACCAGACCATGAATTATGAGAGGCAGAAATAGAACCTCTAAGCGTAGTGATTACTTTCTTAGCTCTAGGAAACATCTTCTGCAATTGTTTGAGAACAGAGAGGTACGCTTTACCATCCACACTGCCGCCATGTGTAACATCTACTCCTTCAGGATGCAGACCGAAATGTTTCTCTGCATCTTCTTCATTTCCTAGTATCACATCACAACCCTCCACCAGAGCAGGCATCACCTCACCAGGCTCTTTACCATACTGCCAGAGTTTTTTTCTATAATTAAGATCGGTAGACACCGTCACGCCTAATCTGTTAGCAGCCTGAATAGCTTCTAGACAGGCATCAGCTGCTCCCTGTGAAATGGCCGGCGTTATGCCAGTCCAATGGAACCAATCCACTCCTGTAAATACCTCATCCCAATCTACCATTCCTTTCTGAATAGTAGACATCGCAGAATGGGCTCTGTCGTAGACTACTTTACTTCCTCTACTCACTGCTCCAGTTTCTAGAAAATAAATACCCAGCCTCTCACCGCCTCTCACTATCTTATCCACACTGACACCTCTTTTCCTCAACTCCATCAAGGCACAGTCTCCGAGATCATTATCTGGTAGCCTAGTCACAAAGTCTACATCCAGTCCGTAATTAGCTAACGAAACGGCGACATTACTTTCGCCACCTCCATAAACGACATCAAAGCTGGTGGACTGAGAAAATCTTTTCCAGCCTGGAGGACTTAGTCTCAACATTATCTCTCCAAATGTTACTACTCTACCCATTTTGAATATTCTTTTACGTATTTATGAAAAGGCTAGACCACCGTTAATATCAAAGTTGGCACCCGTTACAAATGAGCTCTTATCAGAAGCCAAGTACACAACTAAATCTGCAACTTCATCTGCTCTTCCTTCTCGTCTCACCGGCGTTTTGCCAGCAACGATCTTTCTTACTTCATCCTTAGTAAAATCATCATGGAACTTAGTGCCTATCAGACCTGGACAAAGTGCATTGACTCTTATACCTTTTGGCCCCAGTTCCTTAGCCATGGCACGAGTAAAGGTCGTAACAGCACCTTTGGATGAGGCATATAGCGAAGATCCTCCACCACCTCCATCTCTAGCTGCTAGAGAAGAAAGGTTAATGATGGAACTACCTTTGCCCATCATCGGCTCGAAAGCTTGCATCGTAAATACAGTTCCCTTGAAGTTGACATCCATGACAAGATTATAGAATTCCTCATCAAATTCGTGCAAAGTTTTACGAGCAAAAAGACCACCAGCATTATTGACAAGTATGTGTACTTTTTTTCCAAAAGCTTTAATCGTTTTAGCCTTCAGACTCTTAACACCTTTGATGGTGGAGATGTCAGCTTTGACAATAATGGCCTTGCCCTTGAGTGATTCTATTTCTTGTAACGTTTTCATTGCAGCAGCTCTAGAACTATTATAGTTTATGACAACTTTAGCACCTTCTTTAGCTAATTGAACAGATATCGCTCTCCCTATATCTCTACCACCTCCAGTTACAACGGCTACTTTACCTTTAAATTGACTCATGACTTTTAATTAAAAATTATCTCTATTGGAATGTTATATACCTAATGCTTGACCACCACCTACTTGGATCGTTTCGGCCGTTAAGAATGCAGCATCTTTACTGGCCAGGAAAGAAACGACTCCAGCCACGTCATCTGGCTGTCCTAATCTCTTAAGCATGATATTATTAGCCCACGACTTGAATACCTCCGGCTTGGTGGATTTTATACCGATATGAAAATCCGTATCAATCGTTCCAGGAGAAACAGCATTGACTCTGATACCATACTCAGCAAGATCTTTAGCTAAGGCTCTTGTAATCGTATGAACGGCAGCTTTGGATGTTCCATACATTCCAGCACCAGGCCCACCAGCATTCCAACCTGCATTGGAAGTATAGTTGATGATAGTTGAGTTATCACCTTTCTTAAGATAAGGAATAGCCGCTCTAGAAGCGAAAAATACTGAATCCAAATTCAAGGCCAAAACACTTCTGTAGAATTCAGTTGTCATTTCCTCAAATCTAGCTCTCCCACCTAAGCCACCGGCATTGTTGACGAGGATGTCTATTCTTCCATACTTCTCTCCAATTTTTTTTACATTATCAGCGACAGCCTCTTCTTGTGTCACATCAAATCCACAATACTCACAGTCTATTCCATCTGCTTTGAGTTCTGCCTCTCTACTGGCACCTTTGTCATGGTCGATACCATTGAAGACGACAGTAAAACCATCTTTACCCAATCTTTTTGCAACTGCTAATCCTATTCCACTTGTGGCTCCAGTTACTATTGCTACTTTCTTATCAGTCATATTTCTTGTTTTGTTTTATTATTCTAAGTTATTATAAATATTATAGTTCATACTATTCTAATATGCTGACGGTTTCACTTTTTCCACCTTTGGTATTAAGACCCAAACTGCCAATAAAGCAATAACTGTTAGCACTGCTCCCACATAAAAGGCAGGTGTATAATTCTCCCCAGCAGTTAACCATGGAACCAATAAAGTCAATGAAAATGCTCCCAACTTAGCTGCCATTCCTGCTATACCAGATAAGGTTCCTACTGTACCTTTACCAAATAAATCACTAGGTAGAGTCTGTACATTCCCAATGGCTGTCTGGAAACCAAATAGAATTACAGCCATAATTATTACAGCACTTGTCGCTGATGCCGGACTCATAAGTAAAAAGAATGAAGGAAACATAATTATACATCCTAATGTAATAACCCATTTTCGAGTCTTATTCACATCCCAGCCTACTTTGATCCGGTTTTGTGCCAGCAGACCTCCGAACCAAGCGCCAAACATTGCACCAACATAAGGAACCCAACCATATATACCTATTTCTTTAACATTCATACCGTATACGCCATTAAGATAAATAGGAATCCAAGCTATGAATAACCACCATATAGGATCTATAGCTGCTGAAGCTATTATAACTCCCCAGCTTTGTTTATGGCCTAAAAGTTTTGTTGTTGAAGGGTTATATTCCTTGTAATTATCTTCATCTTCTCTTTCAGATTTTTGACCACTTAAAATATAGTTTCTCTCCTCTTCAGAAATATTTGGATGAAATTGAGGTGGTGCTTTTACAATAAGAAACCATGGAATTAACCACAATAATCCAATAAGACCGACTAAGACAAAGATCATCTGCCAACTAAACCAAATAGTCATAGCAGCAATTGCTGGCAAGGCAACGACGCCTCCGATAGCTGCTCCTGAATTGAACAACCCTTGGGCGAATGCTCTTTCATTAGTCGGAAACCATTCTGCACTACCCTTTGCCGCTCCTGGCCAATTACCTGCCTCAGCTACACCTAGAATAGATCTGAATAATATAAACGACAATGCACCACTCGCAAAAGCGTGCAAGGCTGTTGCTATAGACCAAACACCTATCGACAATGCAAAACCCAACCGCGTTCCTATCCAATCAAAGATTTTTCCAAATAACGCTTGACCCATTGCGTAGAAAAATATAAAACTACTCGTTATGTAAGCATAGGTTGCTTTTCTACCATCACTGTCCTGTTCAGGAAAAAGATCCTCTGCGATGTCTGGCCAAAGTACACTGAGTGCTTGTCTATCGATATAATTAATAACAGCAGCTAGTGCGATCAGTCCTATGACCCACCATCGCAACCCTCTTTTCTTTGCTATTGCTTTGGCCATGATTCTATATCTAATTGTTCATGACCTAAAAAATCTTCTCTTGCAGGACTGAACACATCTATCAATATTCCTGGCTTCTTACAGACGCAACCATGCATGACATGGGGTGGAATATAAAAAGAATCACCGCCCTTTATTACACGAATGTCATCCCCGATGGTCATTTCGAATTCTCCACTTTCCACATATGTGACTTGCGAGTGGTAATGCTTATGCATCTGACCTACCGCACCTGCACCAAATCTAGCTTTGACCAACATCAGTTTACCATCATAGCCCATAATCTGTCTATCAAGACCTTCGGCTACAGGCTCCCATGGCGTCTCTGTGTCAATCCAATATTCCTTTGTTGATTTAATGCTATTGTGTAGGGTACTCATTGATTATTGTTTATTTATTATTAACTATTACGAAAGGTCTGGATCAAGATCTATTTACCTCAAACCTCTCAATTAGAATTATTGAACTTTAAAATTTTTTCTCACATAAGCTTCATCATTACTGACCAGCTTACAATTGGTGAATTCTGAATCTGATACCGTAATTACTGGTTCGCCTACAATCAGATGCAAGTCGAGGTTTCTACAATTATCAAACTTCAAATTATTCATATCAGCATACTGAACACCATAAAGTGCTACAGCCGCGTTATTTTTATTTCGCTTATCCTTACCTACGTTAGTGAATGTCGAATTATTCATTTCCAAGATAGGTCCATTAGTGCTTTCATCTCTCCCTCCTCTATACAACTTAACTGCTACACCGCCGATGTCTTTGAAAGTACAATGCTCCACAACAACATTCTCCACATTATAAATACCGACATCATCTATCTCCTTATCCATACGCAATACATCACCTGAAATATTATCAAAATTACAATTGCTTAGCAATATGGAATCTGCAAAGGTACTTTTATAAACTCTCACAACATTAAAGCTATGATTAACGTCCAAGTCTACAAATTCACAGTTCCTCATCATCAACTTGTAATTATTTATCATCGAGAAACGGCTTGTTCTTACGACCGAATTACCAGAGTAATCATCACATTCAGCACCGGAAACTTTGATGCCCTCCATTGCAAGTGACCCGCCATTCTCTAAGCTGAACAAGGTTGATGTTTCATAAGTCAACACGGGTTCAGCACCTGCCCTAGCTGTAACCGATAGCGTATGAGGAATGGAAATAGTCTGGGTCTGATTATACTCTCCAGAACCTATAAGCCTGATTATATCTCCCTCCCTTGACTGCCTTACAGCTTCATATACAGTATTATCACCCGGTTCTACTTCTATGACTTTCCCAGTCCCGAATTGGATTTGGTAATTCTTAATGGGATACCAAGATACACCTGTATTACTTTCAGTAGGCCTAGGTTTGTCTGATTCAGGTCCTATGCCTGGGTATTCCACACATCTCTTGATGCCTTGATCATTTCTAAAGCTCAGCTTTTCATGTGTAAAACCTTCTACAGCTTTTTCTTTATGCTCAGGAATATTCACATTGGGACTTAGGATATTATCGCTGAATGATATGCCACTTATGTCATCATAGATCGTAAATAAATCATCTTTTTGGGTATTGTAAATGATATTATTATTCATCTCACAATTCTTAGGGCTTGCACTTCTTTCTTCATCACTGCCTGCACATAATTGTATATGGTCACAATCAATCATCAGATTATTAGAAGTTTTGGAATCTATGACTTGAAAGTATCTATTAATTGGAGAATCAGGTACACCATTCATAACTACTATTGCACTCCTGAATCTGTAACCAGTTAATCCTTCCAAATAATTATTAGTGACAGTTTGAGTTTCATTTATAATTCTGATGCCACCTGTGTTTACTATCCTGTTACCGAAAAAGTAATTATTGTCCACTAGAATCTCATTCCCATGACGCATCGTCAGAGTACCTTTGCATTCATGGAAAGTATTGTTTCTGAAAACATTCTGGCAAGACTTATTAGATATGACTTCTAGCTCTCCATTGCAGCTTTCAAAATAGTTGTCCTCCACCATCGTGTTGGAATTGGATAAAGAGTGATGGCTAGTGCCTATCCTTAAGGTCTCACCACCATTAGAACCTAATACCGGATGATACCCAAAGAAGTTATGATCTATCCTATGATTGTTCTCTCTACTCGCCTCAGTCTTTAATCTAACAGCAACTGTAACTCCTTTATTCCGTTTACCTACAAGATAACAATGGTCGAATCTATTATTCTTCCCATATATTTCCACCCAATAATCTGAATCAAATCTTTCTACCGGATTGTAATCATCCACGACACATTCAGTTACTCGACAGTTGTTACAAAGGTCTTGCTTACTACTTCTGAATGAAATCACAGACCCAGATGTTGTGTGCCCATTTCTAAAAACCAATCCTTCTACATGGATATGACTGCCCGAAATTTTGAGATTCGATTGTCCCTCCATAAAAACCATCCCCTTTTCCTCCACTTTCAATATGATTGGATTATCGGCAGTACCCTTACCCTTTATGACTAACTCAGCGTCTTTCCATATACCCTTAGCCAATACTATTTCATCTCCTGCAACTGCCACCGATGCTCGCTTATTAAACTCAGCCATATCAGAAACAAGGTTCTCATCCCCTGCAAATACTGATTTGTCAAAGGCCGACTCAGTATCTACCACCTTGCATGCATGGAAGCAAAGCGACATAATCAGTACAATGGCATTGATCTTCATTCCACTAAAAAAATAATCATCAGGAGCCTAAACTCCTGATGATCTCAGTTATGAAAAAACTATTCTGCACTAAAACTTTCAATGTGTTGCTGTCAAGCTGTAGTACTTGACTCTTGCAAAAGCGGCTGCATCAGTTGTTATCAGATAATTTCCAGCCTTGAAGTAATTCTCGAATATGCTCCACTTCTCTATATGAATATCATCGAATAGCATCTCCTCATCGTTATTCAAAATGATTTTCATACTCTGCTCTGTTACCAGTACTTCCAAGGTGAATTTTTCATTATCTACCCTCTGATCAAACCAAAAACCTTCATCTGTCCAAGCCTCTTTTCTCAGTATTTCCGGATAGGTAATATTTATGTCTTTCAGTACTTTTCTCAAGACACGGACCCTTCCATCATTCCAATAAATTTTCAATATAGGTGGAGCATTATTGTCATCCTCGCCTATCTCATCCCGCTGAGCATTAGTCAATCGACCATGAATCTGCATGATGATAGTCCTATGAAAATCTCCTGCACCATCTTTAGATATTTCGTCTAGTGCCAGAGTACCTTTCATCCTTCCACCTTGGGCAAAAGTCCAGTTAGTGGTATTACTACCGGGGACCATCTGTTCTCGTAATTCTGTCCTCGAGTAAGAAGAATTCTGTGTAGAAGTACCTGGCGTAGTATAAAAAACCAGAGCCATCTCTTCTACATCATCATACATGTAAGGCCTCAGCAAGTCTGAAGTCTGATAGTCCAGTATCTGCGGTGGCTCCACTTCCGTAGGATTCCCTATGGGTAACGTTACCTTCCAGTTACTCAGATCTATAACGGCCTCTCTTGCTGGCTCTACCATGGGTTCTTGACCCACAGTACCATTATCTATTGGTCGTGCAGGCTCTGTAGTACAACTTGTAAACCATACTACTGAAATCCACAACCAACAAAAATCAAATGCTCGCATAATTATAAAATGCTATTATCCTTTAGGATAAAGTTTAATGTTATCTGCATATACGTCTTCAGAGGTCACAGCCCATATCCAGAATGCAACCTTTCCAGAGGCTGGTGCCTCAAACTCAAATTTCACCGTTGTGAAATTTCCTTTTCCGAGAGCCTCTAATCCTACGTGCTCTGCAACTACAGTAGCATTCAATGCATCTGCACCATCATCGTAGTGCCCATCTAACATTTGGAGAATCAATCTATCACCGCCTGGCTGATCTTCTGTCTCATTCTTGAGTGAATAGTCCCACTCTATGACATAAGTCACCCCTGGAGATACTGAATGCGCTTGATAAGCGTACCTTGAATTTCCACTTGCAAGTGGTCCACCTGAGGTACCCATCGTCCACTTCGCACCAGGCGTTTTTGCACCAGTATCATTTCCATCATAGTCAGTGTTAGCTCCATCACTGGAAGTGTTAAAAGGACTAGTAGTTCCATCTGTGAAGGTGGAAACTTTCCAGTCGTCCTGTCCACCTTCGAAATCTCCATTCAACACTTCCGGTACGATTGCATCCGGTTCTTCTGGCTCTATGACCATTACCTCTTGAGTGGAAGTAGCTGAAGCGCCGTTTTCATCAGATGACGTTAAAGATACCGTCCATGTACCTTCACCTGGATACACGTAAGAAGGATCTCTATCAGTAGAAGTATCTCCAGTTCCAAAATCCCACGAGTATTTTGTTGCACTCGACGAACTGTTTGAAAATGAGACAACTCTGAAGTCTTCAGCATCTGTCTGAGAATAACTGAAACCCGCCGTTGGTGGATTGTCATCTGCTTTTGAATTAGCTTCAGGTAATTCAAATTCGTAATCACAAGAAGTAAATGCTAAGCAGAACACGAAGAGTAGTGAAAGCAACCCTCCATTTTTATATGATAAATATTTCATGATATTTTTTGTTTTATAAAAAGTTGAAATTAATACCCAGGATTCTGAGATAATAGACCATTACTCAGGTTGATTTCTCTTTGCGGAATAGGAAGTAACAAATCTGAAGCATCAAAGCTATATCCATTATTAGTAGAGTACTCAGATAAAACAGCTTGAGCCACTCCAAATCTTTTCAAATCAAAAAATCTTTGGTTTTCAAAAGCTAATTCCACTCTTCTTTCATCTATGAGCATTTGTTTAGTTATTTCACCTGCAGCTGCTCCTAATCCAGCTCTCTCTCTTACAGCATTGAAAGAACTAAGTGCCGCTGCACTGGTAGTACCAGAAGCTCCAGCCATGATTGCTTCCACATGCATTAGCAAGACATCACCATATCTCAAGACTATCCAGTCATTTCCAGCAAGAACTGGATCACCAGAATCTGGTAAATACTTCGTCACTTGGTTATGGATAGGCTGTATATCATCTACTCTGTAAGAAGCTGCTCTAGCTCCTCCTATTGCATCCAATGCTGCTACTGCCTCATCTGTCACATAATTCACACCAGTAGTTCTACCTACTGCGTTCAACCATTCTGAAGAAAAGTTCTGACTATTCTCTGCATCATCTGACGCATAGCCTATTGCAAAGATGACTTCACCATTACCTTCGTTAGTAAATATGTCCATGAAGTTTGGCTCTAAAGCAAAGCCTGAACCTACCACCGCTTCACATAGAGACTGCGCCTCAGTATAATTCCCTCTTGTAAGATGAACCTTGGCCAGTAAAGCTTGAGCTGCTGCTTTGGAAGCTCTATTCTTAGAACCATCATTGCCAAGGTTGGCCATTGCAGTTCCCAGGTCGCTTATGATCAAATCATAAATCTGATCACCACCTACTCTCGTGAATTGCTTATCAGTATCTAAAGGATTTACTATTTCATCGATCATAGGAACATCACCGAAGATTCTTACGAGGTTAAAAAAAGCATGTGCTCTGACAAATTTTGCCTCACCTTCAAACTGTGCTCTCTTATCAGATGCAACATCTATATTAGCTAAAACAGTATTTGCTCTGAAGATGATATCGTACATACTTCTATAGTAATCCGTTACGATACCATTCGTAGACGCTACAGTATAACCTTCGAATGCAGCTGCTTCACCTTCAAAACTTTTAGTTCTGGTATTGTCACTGAGCATTTCTGCCATATAGAATTCTATTTGGACCCCACGATTATCGTTAGAGCCTACAGAATTATCTCCTTGGAGGCCATCATACATGCTTATGACTCCAGCTTCCAGTTGTGATTCTGTTTCATAAAATCCTGCTTCACTGACAGCAGCCGTAGGGCTTGGATTCAGAAAATCGTCACCACATGACGCCATTGCCATAGCTATCGCAAGAATGGATATGATATATATTTTATTCATTTCTTTGTTTTTATAATTTGCGATAATTAAAATTCTAAATTAAGACCAACAGAAATGGTTCTTGCTATGGGAGAACCTGCTCTTTGATATCCATAAGTAGTAGGACTGGTATCATTGATTGACTCAGGATTATAACCCGTATAGCCTTCTGCTGTGTTATAAATCAAGTTTTGCCCGGAAAAATACACTCTTGCTCTTGAGAAAGCATCAGAAGCTCTAGGTATCAGTCTACCCAGATCAAAGCCGATTATTACATTTCTCAATGATAAGTATGAAGCATCTTGTACAATACTATTTGTAAAAATCTTTTGTTTAATAAATTGCTGGTTAGGTGCATCAGATGTGAAGTCCTGTCCACTATTGAACTGATTAAATAAATACTGATCTCCCATATTTCTAACCTCTGCACCATGCGTGCCTTGGATCATAAAAGATAAATCGATGCCTCTGAAACTTATTTCGTTACCTAGTGACCATACTAAGTCTGGGTAAGGATCCCCAATTATAGCTTTGTCGTCATCATCTATCAGACCATCGCCATTTAAATCTTTAACGTAAACATCTTGTGCCTGACCACCTACTGGGTGGAATGGTTCATTCAGATATTTAGGATCTATCTCTTCATCAACTACCCATCCATAAAAAGATGATATAGGATTTCCTTCCAAGTTTATCCATTCTGCCGCTCTTTTACTATCTACACTTTGTATTTGTCCATCAGAATCTGCAAAATCAAGAAGCGTATTCTCGTTACGTGAAGCAATTAATGAAGTAGTCCAGCTAAAGTCCCGCGTTCTTACATTATTAGTTCTCAATTCCACTTCAAATCCCTTGTTCTCTACTTTTCCAAGATTAACTAGGGCATTAGAGAAACCAGTTGTAGTTGATATAGGATTATCCAGTAATAACTCATCACTCGTTCTGTTGTAATAATCAACAGATCCTGATAAGAAAGAACCAAATAATTCAAAATCCACACCTGGGTTTATTTCTCTTGAGCTTTCCCAACCTAATTCTCTGTTGGCGATGTTAATAGCTTCTATACCACCTGCAAGTGATCCATCAAAGACCGCAGTATTAGGCCCTAGAAGAGCAATGGAAGGATACAGATTATCGAGATCGTTATTTCCTGTCAGTCCATAACTTACTCTGAATTTTAAGAAATTAATCATATTGTTATTAGCTAAGAAACTTTCTTGGCTGACAACCCATCCTGCTGAAATGGCAGGAAATATTCCGTACTTCTTATCAGGACCGAATATTGAACTTCCATCTCTTCTTACACTTAATGAGGCTAGATATTTTAAATCATAAGCATAAGTCAATCTTCCAAATTGTGAGAGGAATCTCTCTTGTTCTTCTCCAGAAGCTGAAGCTGTCTTGTCAGAACCAGCAGATATCGTTTTGATCAAATCATTTTCATACCCTTTAGCTTGAGCACTTGTAAAACTGTAATCCCATTTCTCTGCTGCTATACCTGCAACTGCTGTGATTTCATGTGCTCCATACTCCTTAGAGTAAGTCAAGAAGTTCTCGTTCATCAAGTGAATTCTATCTTCTTCAGATACGTCTAAAGTGATGTTAGAAGCACCATTTCTGTGAGCTTTTAATCCTTGCCATCTATTTCTGCCAGTATTCTGAAAATCACCAGCAAGTACAGTCCTGAAGCTTAAATCATCAGTTAAATTAAATTGTAAATAAGTACTTCCGAATATTTTAAACCTGTCTTCAAGTCTTTCTCTCTCAATTACTTTTGCTGCAGGATTCGTATTAGATGTATTACTGATATCCTGTTCATCTAAGCCCAATTCTACATTTGTGTAGTTGTCAAAGTGACGCTGGACAGCATAATCTCCTACCTGCACATCTGGATAAACATCTCTATCCACATACTGAATAGTATTTTCATCGTGATATACTGGCAACCATGATGTCTGCCTTAAAATATCATGGGTAGATCCATCAAACCTTCTTCTCTGTTGATAAGATGGTGCTATAGCAGCTCCAAAAGAAATTCTGTCGTTGATCTTAGTATTCATTTTGAAGTTCATGTTGTATCTCTTATTGTCATCTGTTAAGAGAACACCTTCGTCATGGCTGTAACCGAATGTTGCGCTGAAGTTTGTATTACTGTCACCACCTCTTGCACTTATCGAATGACTCTGAATCGTACCACCATCAAAAATCACATCTTGCCAGTCTCTATCCACACCTATCTGTTGCTTGTACCTAGTACGAGCCGTTCGGTCAAAAATTTCTTCCTCAGTAAGATTAAGAGGTACACCCTCCGCATCCGTGAGGTTTCTTAAAAAGTTCAATTCTGCTGCTGCTGATTCCGCTATGCTGAAAGAGTAAGCATCACTTCTGTGAGCTTCTTTGTTTCCAATAGATCCATTATAAGAAAACTTTGTTTTTCCTTCTGACCCATTCTTGGTTGTGATAAGTATTACACCATTACCTCCTCTGGAACCGTAGATAGCGCAGGAAGCAGCATCTTTCAGAATTTCAAATGAAGATACATCGTTCATATCCAGTGCTCCTAGAAAATCATTGTCCACCACAAGTCCATCTACAACAATTAGTGGACTAGCACCAGCACTTACTGATCCTACCCCTCTTATTCTTATCGTTGGTGCAGATCCTGCTTCACCCTCGGTAGCTGCAATGTTTACACCGGACACCTGTCCCACAAGAGCATCATCCACTCTCTGAACTGGTAGCTTATCTAACTTGTCGGCGTCGACTTTAGAAATAGCACCAGTAAGATGAGATTTCTTAGATGTACCATAACCGATGACAACAATTTCATCCAAGGTCTGCGCATCTGCTCCCATCTTTAAAGAAATATCTTCCTGGTTCCCGACAGGCATCTCGGTCTCCATAAAACCGACATAACTGAATACCAACACATCCTCTGGCTTAGCGTTCAGACTATAACTACCATCAAAGTCAGTTATAGTACCATAGGTTGTTCCTTTCACCATGACGTTGACACCTATGAGAGGCTCTCCATCGTCACCGGTTACTGTACCAGAAACAGTCTGCGCAAAAATAGGCGCAAACCCCACTGATAGGCAAAATGCCATAAATAGCGCAAACGACTTAAACCGTCTTTTGTGCTCCATGACCAACGCGGTCAATTGATTTGTTTTACTTTCGTTTTTCATAGTTGATTACCCTTTATTTAAGGTTGATTAATTAAAGTAGTGAGGGCCTGGAATGACTAAGCGCAACTTTACAATTCCAGCCCCAAGAATCTATACTGAGGGGCAAGTCTTCACTTGCCCTTTTTTTTATGTCTAGTCAATATTTCGCTATTTTTGCTATTCTCAAGGACTTCATCCAGATGATTTCTCATTGCCTTGAAAGCGCCTTTCTCATCTTGATCTTTTATATGGTCCAATATCTGACGATGCTCCTCTATTGTTCTTTGGTTATTAGCTTTATCACATACTTTTAGATTAATGAAACTCTTGACGATATCAGGAGTAATGATCATCATCAGGGACTTGAGAACCTCGTTTTTACTGGCTTCTGCAATCTTGATATGAAAGTTAAGGTCTTCTTCAATAGCGACTTCGCCTCGCATTAGTCGGTTTTCATAGGCCTTAAGTGCATTGGACATAGAGATGATGTCATCGGCTGTTCGTCTTTTAGCAGCCAGCCTAGTGGCCTGGGTCTCTAAGATGACTCTAGTTTCCACAAGAGAATGAAATTCACTTTCTTCAAATTTGAGCACATCAGTGATGAGGCCCTCAAAGGCACCTATTCCGATACCTGATACAACTGTCCCGCTTTGTGGTCGGGTTTTCAGTATGCCATAAAATTCTAACTTGCTGAGTGCATCTCGGACTTGACTTCTACTGACACCTAGTTGTATTGCTAATTTCCTTTCTGGAGGAAGTTTTTCACCTGGTTTTATCTCTCCTGAACTAATCAAAGAACGGATCTGACTGATAATAATATCTACTGGGTTCTCAATTACAATCTTCTCTAAATTACTTAACATTTGATGCAGCAGTATTGGTTGACCAATAATTGGTTGTCCAAATATAATTAAGAATTATAATTATCCAAGCAACAATTCTCTCTTTTTACAATGAAGCAAAGTATTTAATTTCGAGTGGTCTGAGTATTGTATTTTGTGAATATTTAATCTTGACAACTGATTTTTACGCTTTATGACTAGACATAGTAGGCCGTATATGGAATATTGGTAATATGATAAATCCACCTATAAGGCCAGTTTAAAGACAATTCTACCGCTCGATTCTATATTTATATGACCTTTAGAAAACTCAAGAAAATATTAAAGAATCCATCAGGTTATCTAACACCAAATCACCACAAATGCCAACATCCAATGAAAACAATGAGTCGCTATTGAAAAGGCTGATTGCCGTTATTCTATCCTTTGGGCCAGGAATATTTGCAATCGATTATACTATCGGTACAGGTAGTGTAACTTAGATGATCGTTGCGGGCAGCACCTATGGTAAGCAATTACGGTGGATTAAGTTGCATTTTCTCAGAAGTTCTGATATTTGCTTATGATAACTACGCGTTGATCTCGAGAGACTGCGCTTTTCAGTCTCAAAAAAACATATAAAGGGCGGCAAGATTATTAGCCATCCTGATTATAGTCGGAATAACCTTTTGGCACTGAAATTCATTGATGGGCATACTCGGAATCTCCTCTAATACCATATTCGAATTACTCAATCAGAGTATTCATCAGCTAGCAGGCACAAGTACAAAACTGTGCTCATCATCGCCATAGTGATCATCAGCATATACTATGCGCTGATGCAGGTCGGGAAGTATACCTTCTATGAGAAAATACTCGTAGTCTTGGCAACCTTCATGGGACTCTCTTTCTTCATCTCATTGTTTTTTGTTTATCCCCCCTGCCTTCAGGAGTAGTGATGGGCTAGCGCCTAGCATCTCACAAGTGCCTGGAGGCAAAATGATGGTTGCTGCCTTTGTAGGGACCACCATGGCTGCAGCCACCTTTCTATCCCGACCGCTCTTTGCCCAGGGTAAGGGAGGGACAATCGATGATCTTGCGAGTCAGAAAAAAGACGCGATCACTGCTGCTTGCTTGATTTTTATAATCAGCGGTTCTATCACGGCAATTGCGCGCGGTCCCCTGTATAAGCAAGGCCAGCCTGTTAATCACATACTGGATATGGCTAATACCTTGCAATCAGTCGCAGAAAAACTTGCAGTGATCATTTTCTTTTTCTTTACGTTGAGTGCTGGGCTTTCCTCCGTCTTTCCTTGTATGCTCATCGCACCCCTCCTACTGGCTGATTACTTCTGAATCATTCTGAATTTTGCCAATTAGCCATGTTCCTCACATATGTCATAACTTAAGGCATTTCACGACATGGATGTGCTCTGAGTTATAATCCATAATTCTGAAAAAGTATAGTCCTTTCTCACATTTACTTAAGTCAATAGTCTGAGGAGAATCAAAAGACTCCAGTTTATTGCCCTTACTATCTATGATATCCACGTAGAAACTGCCAGCTCCAGAATGCTTGATGTTTACGACATCCGAAGTCGGATTAGGATAGAAAGTGTAATGGACTCCTATGATTTCATTTGTAGAAGAAATGAAATCCAGGCCATCGCAGTTTTCATCTACACCATTATTAGGAATTTCTACGGCTGATGGGTTGATGTCCCGATTCTGGTCATCACAATCGTCAGGATTACTGACCCATCCATTATGGACATTAGTGCAACTCATTCTTCCAAAATTCAAATCACCATAACCATCTAAATCTTCATCCCACCAGATCTCATATATTTCAAAACCTTCATCAATGAATCCATCACAATTATCATCCCTGAAATTACATATCTCCTCAGCTCCAGGATACACGGATGAAAGTAAGTCATCGCAGTCCTCTCTGAGTAGATAACCATCTCCATCAATGTCATCATCCCTAGTACTGTGATCACAATCATCATCTATGCCATTGTATCTTATCTCCATCGCACCAGGGTGTATCTCTGCATCAGAATCATTGCAATCAAAAAAATCTGTGTAGCCATCTCCATCTGCATCAGTATAACTGTGCTCTTCAAAATAGGTAGCCAAAGAATCTTGAAAGACATCACATTCTGCATAGCCTCCTACTTTACCTAAGTATATTCCACCCTCCCCTATGTAAAGATTAGTAGGTGAACCAAATACCTCTGGAAAAGCTGTCTTGATACTATCATATTCAGTAAACCAAATCTTAATAGGTAAACCAATATTTTTTATTTGTTGTACACCCAAGACTTGGTCTCCATATTCATAACCATCTGAAGATATGGCAATGATCTCGACATTATACAATGGGCCAAGGGAATCATAACAGTTCGTCCATTCCTCAAAAGCTTTTTTGCACCATGTACAAGCATTAAACGTTGTTGTCAATACGTAATTCCTGTCCACCCGCAGACTGTCTTTCAGATAGAAGTAATCTCCTTGATGCTCCCTTAATAAGAGTCTAGGCACCTCTTGGGCAGCAAGAGTTGACAAACAAATAATCGCAGCAACTAAGAATAAAACTGTTCTCATTAACTAGCTTAATATCACAACCAATCTACAAAAAACTTATCATGTGAAAATCATTGAATTCTAATAATAACGAAATTATAGCTTTATTACAGCTTTGTGAATAATGGGAGTAACGTATTGACAATGAAGAAGCAAGAAATACAAGCAGAAGCTAAGCGTCTGCACAAAGCAGAGAAGTCCAGGAAGCAAGTCGCAGCAACAACTGTAAGCTTTCCAGATATGGAGATTAAGGATTCCTACAAAATCCAGAAAGCCTGGATGGAGCTCAAGAAAAAAGAGGGTCGTAAGGTAGTGGGGCATAAGATAGGCTTGACTTCCAGAGCCATGCAGAAGAATATGGGCATCGAAGAACCAGATTACGGTTGTCTCTTGGATGATATGGTATTCGAGGAAGGCACCACCATTGAAACTGCAGCCTTTCTGGATCCCAAAATAGAGGTGGAACTAGCCTTTGTGCTTAAAGACAAACTGAATGGAGCAGACGTATCCATAACAAATGTCTTAAATGCCACAGATTATGTCATACCTGCCCTGGAACTCATAGCCGCGAGATCCTACAGAGTGCATCCCCAGACCGGATATAGAAGAACCGTAAGAGATACCATAACCGACAACGCTGCCAATGCAGGTATAATTCTAGGCGGGAGACCTATGCGGCCAGATGATCTGGACCTGCGATGGGTAGGTGCTATGATGAGTAGAAATGGTGTCATAGAAGAAAGCGGCGTCTCAGGTGCGGTGCTCAATCATCCCGCTAAAGGCATCGCATGGCTAGCCCAAAAATATGCTGCTCACGGCATGGCGTTGGAAGCAGGGCAGATTATTCTCGCCGGTTCATTTACTCGACCTGTAGATGTCAGAGCGGGAGATACCTTTGTGGTGGATTATGGCGAGATGGGTACGATAAGCTGTTACTTTTCTTGACTCGCAGCTATAACTAATTGTATCGATTGACCTGTTTATTATAATTAACAGAACAATAATAATTATCTAAAGATGTCAGAAATCCTCAACAAATTCAAAGCTGCCCTGATTGCTGGCCAAAAGCAATATGGAATCTGGAATGGTATTCCCCATTCCTATGCCGCTGAGATTCTTGCTGGAGCAGGATTTGATTGGGTGCTTATAGATGCAGAGCATGGCCCCTTCAGTATGGACCAGATCATTATCCAGTTACAAGCAATGTCCAGATATGACGTGAACCCCATTCTGCGTATGAGAAATGCTGATCCAGAATATATGAAAACACTGATGGATGCAGGCTTGCAATCATTCATCATACCTAAGGTGGAAAGTGCAGAAACTGCGGAGACCATGGTGAAGGCTATGCGTTATCCTCCCGAGGGGACTAGAGGTGTGGGGACTGCCTTGGCTCGTGCAGCGCAGTGGAACAGAGTCAATAACTATTTTCAGGACGCCAACCAGCATATGTGCCTGATCATTCAGATAGAATCTGTCAAAGGGGTGGAAGCGCTGGATGAGATATTGCAAGTGGAAGGCGTGGATGTGATATTCATGGGACCAGCTGATCTGGCAGGATCCATGGGTCATCTCGGAAATCCTGGACACAAAGATGTAAAGACCGCTGTCAATAATTGTCTGAAGAAAATCGTGGCGGCTGGTAAGGTCCCAGGTGTTCTGACCTCTTCCCAGAAATTGATAGAAGAATATACTACTCAGGGTGCCATGATGATAGGCGTCGGTCTGGATACGATCATACTTGCCAATGCGACCAAAGAACTAGCTGAGTACTACAAGCCTGAATTAAAGTCCAAAGTGAGTAATACCAGGTATTGAATGAGATCTATTAGATATGAGTTAAGAAAGATGAGTGATAGACTAGTGCATGGTTTCATAGTGCATAAGCTAATAGCGGAAGAGGGAGAGGAATGAGCTATGAGATTTATTAAACAAGAGAGAGAGAGAGAGAGAGAGAGAGAGAGATTAAACTGCGAGTAGCCCGTTCATAGCAGGCATTTCAACTTTTCTGAATTTAAGTACAAAAGTGGAGCCTTCTTCATTGCTTTTGTGCAAAGAAATTTTTCCATTTATGGCTTTGGCTAATTTTGTGCAAGCTGAAAGTCCTAAGCCTGTACCAGGAAAAACATCTTTAGTATGCAAACGCTGAAACATCTCAAAAATCTTTTCACCATAATCCGATTCCACTCCCATCCCGTTATCTGATACATAAAACTTATGATAGTTGGCAGTGGATTTGTAATACACTAGTATTTGCGGATTATCTGAGTCATTATAGACAATGCCATTTTTAATCAGTGAGCTCAATATGTATACTAGCGATTCTTTGTGTACAGCAACCTGTGGGAGATCATGCGTAATGACAACAGCATTCTCTTCAGTGATAAGATCTTTCAGATCATAATTTATTTCCTTTATCAAACTCTGTGTATCGACCCCCGTCACCTCCAGATTTTCAGTTTCTATTCCTATATAAGAACCAGCATCTTGTATCAAGCTATTCAATTGTTTGCTTGATTTTATTATCTGGCTAGCATATTTACTCAGTGTCTCGTCCTCTTTAGATTTTTGAGCTATCAGGCCTGAATAAGCGTTGATTATCCGTACGGGCTCCTTCAAGTCATGAGCGAGTATGTAATTAAATTTCTTCAGCTCACCATTTTTGATAGCGAGTACCTCGATGGCGTTATTGAGTTTTTTATTCTTCAGTTGAATCTCTTGTTCCAGTAGGCTCTTGTCCCGTTTAGTTTCCACGAACTTGGAAATGAATTCTGATAATAAGATCAATAATATGATGATAACTGCTCCTAACAGAATAAGCTGGCCACTACTGGAAAGGCCAAGAGAAAAGCCGTTAATGCCTGATACTTCTGTAGATTCCTGAACCTTGGAAACAGAAGAACCTGAACCACTCACCGTCGTAATCTGCACTGCAAAAGCATTGGCAAAAGCAACAGTACATAGTACACATAATACCAAAAGGCTTAAAAAGCCTAATATTCTATTTCTGAATATCATTTCTCAATTACTCTTTTCTCATCACTCATTTATTAGTATTTAATACCTGAGCTTATATTATATAGGACAAATGATATAAGTATCACACTAAGAAATTTTAGTATTTAGCAGAGTTCTAGCCATATTAACTACCTCAAAGGCAAGTAACTGACATTTTAGGCTATCCAATCAGTAGATTAAGGCATCTAATATCTAAATGGAATACTTTGCCCCGTATAAAATGACAGTTATGTAATATGGCTGTCATCCTATATTAACCTCTGGAATCATAATTGAATTGGCATTACATTGTAGTAATGCTGCTACAACCAAAAAAATATTCGCATCATGACAAAAGGCATCAGCCCACCAGCTATGATTAAAGGTGTCTGGATTACTTCTGACAACAGCAGTCCCAGATCCAAAGGCCAATGGCATCAATGGATTCAGGAATTATATAATTTCTTCATGGGTATCTCCCACAGGTAGACCTGACTTCAGTAATACTTGAGTACCTTGCCCACTCAGTCATTTGAATGAGGATAATCAGTACCGTACCATCACAGACAGAATTATTAGCAGATCTAGGACTGCAGGCTGAAGTCATAGGTATTACCAAGTTCTGCATCCATCCCCAATTCTGGTTCAAGACTAAAACAAGAATAGGGGGCACGAAAACCCTCAACTTAGAACTGATAAAGCAACTCCAGCCCGACCTGATCATCGCCAACAAAGAAGAAAATGTCAAGGAGCAAATAACAGCCCTGGGAAGACATTGTGAAGTTTTCGTCTCTGATGTAAAGACCACCACAGATAATCTGAATCTCATCCCTACCCTGGGTCAGCTAACAGGCACCAGAATGACGGCTATAAGGCTAGCCCAAAAACTCTCAGCTGCTCTTGAATCCATACAGCAAGTGCATAGCAAAACAGCTGCCTACCTCATCTGGAAAGACCCCTATATGACTGTGGGTCATGACACCTACATCCATGACATGTTGAACAAGTGTGGATTAAGAAACGTCTTCCATTACCAGACCAGATATCCCACTACCACCATAAATGCTCTCAAGGATAAAGCACCAGAATTGATATTGCTTTCTTCAGAGCCCTATCCCTTCAAGCAAGAACATCTTCAAGAATTACAGTCGATGCTACCTGAGTCTCATATAGTGCTGGTAGATGGAGAAATCTTTAGCTGGTATGGGACGCGATTAAGCAAAAAATTGGATGAACTCAATCTGCTTTTGAATACACTCACATAATCTTTTTTCAAGTCGGACCCGCTAAGGCTCTCCACGCATTGATAGAAAAGAGGCTGCTTCAAATTATTGAAACAACCTCTTACGGAAATCAATGTCACAAACTATCAATTAGCAATAATCAACTTCTCAGTGATTATTTTATTATTCATTTCAATGTTCAGAAAATAAGTACCCGCCTCTAATTCTCTAAGGTCCAGCTCTAATGTATCGTCACCATTCAATTGCAGAATTTTGACTATCCTGCCACTCATGTCACGAATATTGACCTGACCAACAATATCATCTATATCGCCAATCCTCAAAGTCGCCAACTCATTGGCGGGATTCGGTGATATTGTCGCTCTCACAGAAGATAAATCATGAGCAGCGCTGAATCTTTCCATACTGTACTCAATATCTGTTATGGACATGCGTATTGTTTCCTTTTCTCCTGTGACAGATCTCATAGTAAAGACCATCAATTTTATGTCAGACCAGTCAGTCTCATCACCTACTGCATTACTGAAATCCCCTATATGCAAGGTATGAGACTGAACAGAATTACCCAATTCCACGCTGGCATGCAACTGCTCTTCCCACAGCTCTACTTGACTTTTTACCAAGGTTACTTCAAGAGTCCCTTGTCCTATCGCCACAAACGAAACACTATTCATATCAGACAAATCCACAGCTTCAAATCTTGGAGTCAGAGCACGATAAGCCGATATGTACTCTTCCGTTTCTGCAGTCAGCTCCACGCCCCTGTTCACAATGAAATTATCAGCTCTACTGTCTAGATCTGTTCTAGTGATTTCATAAGCTGTCACCTGAGTAGTAGCTGCAGAATCATCATAACCCCAAGGACCATCAGAGACAAACAAGTCATCAGCGACGCCACCCTTCTCTGTAGACAATCGCATTCCAAAATCAAAGAAAGCCCCCAAGTCTAAAGTGATGTCATTTCTATAAGACACAAGGTCCACTTGTTGTTCCACGTCTTCAAAGCTCTCCGTTTCTGTTCTTCTCATCCCTCCCGTAACTGTAAGTTCTTCAGAGAAATCATTATTCATTAATTGCAATACCAGCTTACCATTAGCTACTCGTGCTCTCTGCACAAACACCAATGGCGGTGAGCTGGAAATATACTGATCTACCGGTGCATACACCCCTACTAAATTCAATATTTCTTCACCCAAGGTTATCAGATCGTCGATATCGGAAGTCCATATCTGGAAGTTATAATAATCTTCATCTGGTGTAAATCCATCGAGATTCCAATGACTCTCCACCACTGCACCTTCAGTTGTTTCTCTTACAGAAAAACTCAATACAAACTCCCTCTTACCGTCCGCTCTATAGATGATGCTCTTAGTGAATTCTTGCTCATTCAGATAGATCTTAGAGACGGAATTAAGCTCTGCGCCTAATAATCTGTCACAGATGAATTTACTATGTTCGTATACGCCATTCTCTGTTTTCAAAGCTAAAATACTGGCTATATTACCAGATTCATTCAGGTAATCCACTGCAAATACTTCAGTAGCATTGGTGATGCCGACCAGGTCTTCTGGAGAAGATTCCAATGCTTCGGATTCATTCAGAATTCCTACAGGTACCAGGTCTCTCAACATCATAATCTGACTCTTACCTCTAGTGGCATTATCAGAATCATAGGCTGCTAATGGCAGTCCGACTGTTGCAGGACCAGGCCTAAGAGACCGATCATAATTTCTTTTAGCTATAAGCTCACTCATCCTATTATTACTTTCCAGTCCTCCATTGTTTCCTCCAGAAGTATTATTTGCTGCTGGACATGCAGCCACGCCTGAGCATGAGGGATCATCACAATCCACTAGTCCATCACCATCATCATCCAGTCCATTATCACAGATCTCTTGAGGCACTGCCGCAGTAGGACACCGCGCTCCATCATTGCTGGCACTGGCAGGGCCATAAGCGAAAAGATTAGAATTGATGGTACCATTGACCGTAAGGTCCTGAACAGTATTGATAATATATATTGTCCCAGTCTGATTAGCAGAGACATAAAAATTGCCATCCACATCAAAGTAGACGGCACCGTAAGTGTAATTCAAACCACTTAAAATAGGAACCTCTCCCAGAACCGTAACGATTGCAGTTACAGGATCTATTCTGCACAATAGATTAGAGCCTATAGTCACGGTATACAAAAATCCATCTACACTATTGAAAGCCCAATCTGCGATGCTGATATGCTGATCCAAAGTTTTAGTATCCACAACTTCTAAATAACTCTTAGAGGCCGGGTCCAGATCAACAACGTGAAATTCCAGGCAGCCTGATTTTGCATAATACTGGCCTGAGGAGGAAATTGCTCCTACATAAGGATTAGAGGTGGGGAATCCTCTAATCGTATAGGTGTCAGCGGTCATACCCACTCCTATTCTTACCATGGACTGATCAGGAGAGGTCAAGGAGCCCCATATGTATCCATCTGCCGGGTTGTAGGCAGCTGCGTTAATGTTTCCCGTCGTCACATTCTCTGCTTCCAATACTGCTTGTCCTGAGGCTAAATTGATGGAATATATATCATTATACTGGAATAGGTAAGCCTCTGAAGTACAATTGAAAGGGGTTTGGGCAGCAAGGATACCGGCAGTAAGCATCAAGGTTATGAGTATTGGTATGACTTTCATTTTGAAATATTCTAAGTTTAAATACTTCAAAGATGTAGTCGAAGAACAGTACTGATACTGATGTTTAGATGTTTGGGAGGGTTTTCACGAAGTATGGAATGGAGGAGCAGATTTGCCGTCTGGCCTGGATGGGCAAGCTAGTTTTTGATCATATGGACTTCTCCTGCTATACGAAGATAGTACAGGCCTGAAGCCAAGGCAGACAAGTCAATCTTGTAACTATAGTCTTCGATCTGACCCATCTGAGCCAGTTCTCCATTGTCATCAGTCAGAAACCAACTTACAGGAGGTACAAAACTCTTATTGATGTAAATGGTCAGTTTTGATTGGTCAAACTCAATGGTCAACCGTCTCTTCTGCAGAAACGCCAAATCCTGCAGGCCTTGAGTGGCTGCTTGTGCTTCGGTGATATGTTGATTACTGTATGACATTATTCTTTAAATTTTCTCAGGTCTGCTACTTCTTTATGTCTTTACATTGAAAAAAGTAAACGCTTTGTGACTATAATACGAGTCTAATCTCAAAAACGTTGCATGGAAGTACACCTCATAAGTTGATAATGTATCATCCTCATACGCCTAACTTTGCATTGAAAGTGCTCATTCAAGTATAACAAAATAGCTTTGAAACACATCAAAAAAGACATACAAGACCTTGTAAAACAAGGAGTTATAGACGAGATTACCGCAGATCGCATTACCGAATACTATGACCTCAAACAGCCAAATTCCATCAATAGAATTTTAATGGTATTTGGCACCTTGGCGGCATCACTCATAGGTATGGGAATCATACTCATCATAAGTCATAATTGGGATAACCTGGGAATATCTCTAAAAACCCTCATAGCATTCCTGCCTTTACTGATCTCACAAGGATTATGCTTATATAGTCTCAAGCATAAAGAAAATTCGGCTGTGTGGCGAGAGACTTGTGCTGCTCTGCTGTTTTTCAGTATCGGAGCCTGTATGGCGATGGTGAGTCAGATTTATAATTTACAAGGGGAAGTGAGTGGTTTTCTGATCCTATGGATGTTACTGGCGTTACCTATTGTCTACTTATTGCCGTCCAGCGTCGTATCCCTATTTTACTGTATTGGGATCACCTCAGCAGTTGAAAATAAATCTAATGACTGGGCACTTTCAATTATGGAATATCCATGGCCTTCATTGTTACTCTTTGCAATGTGTCTTCCCTACTATTATCATCTGATGAAGAAACGTCAAGGGAGTAATAGTCTCATCTTGCATCATTGGGTAATAGCAATCTGTGGAATCATAGTGCTGATGAAAACAGATGGTTTTGGGGGCTTCCATGAGACTATGCTGAGTGCGATGCTGATCGGCGGTATTTATCTGGGGATAGGTCGATTGCCAATTTTTGACAACTTCGAAAAACTCCCACAAGCGTATAACATTTTGGGGACGGCCGGCACTCTGATACTGTTATTCATTGCTGCCTTTCAGTTTTCTTGGGATATAACCAGTGTGCATCTGGATATGGTCAAAACCAGTTTTCTAGGCCTTGCAGCGTTGGCCCTGATGATATGGAACCTAATTAATAGAAATGGAGACCGATGGAGTATATTACCAATAGTCTTCGGCATATACTTCTTGTTAGTAAATGTTTTTAATGGAAATTCTACGGTGGCCATCTTAATTATGAATTTGCTTTTACTAGCGATAGGTATAGAATATATTTTCAAAGGACATAGGACTGACAGATTCAGTCAATTCAATCTAGGGCTGGTTATTATTTCGGCGACGATCATAGCTCGCTTCTTGGAATGGGAAGTGGATTTTGTGATCAGGGGAATTTGCTTTGTCGTACTAGGTCTATTGTTTTTTGCTGCTAATTACTTTCTTGTGAGAAAAACTCAAACCAATGATACAAATCGATAAGAACAGCAAACCATTCTGGGCCCTTCTTACTCTTATGGTGTTAGTACAAATAGCCTAACGTAATACTGTGAAATGCTTTGAGTACCTGGTTATCCTAAGATATGCATAATGCAGTCTCTTCACTAGAGTAGGACATATAAACAGGTATCCCCATTGTAAGAACCATAAGCTCTTTACGCTTATCAAGCTTTATAGATTAGAATAACATATAAGAGATATTCTTAATATATTTGCAACGTCTTTTTAGCATGATTGATAATCATCCATAACTATCTACAGCTGTTATTGGAAATTATTCAGCCAAGTTTCGCAAAATGATAACCTGGCTTGCTTCAATCTATCTTTATTCAAATTTACAAAGCCAGCTCCTGTAGGAGAGATGTTTTTGTCCCAAAGACCCTTTTAAATTTTACATTCTATATTTTAGAAGCTTTAAGTTTATTTCAATATGAAGGTGTTAGAGTCAAATACATCCAACAGCATATTGCGAAGGTCATTCATGTGTCTTGCAATGATCGGGTTACTCTCAGCCATCCCACGATCGGCTCAAAGTCATACGTGTGCTTCTCAAGATAGTAATAACCCTAGATTAAATATCACAAATAAGGAGGAATGTGATACGTATATGAGTCAGGTATTTATTGACCAATCGGTAATTGACTTACCTATGATTGAATTATGCCAGTCGGAAGTATTTCAACTTTTTTCGCATGGGAAGCCAGGCATGCTTTTATTGGAAAAACAATGGCGGGATGCGAATGAAATAGCAGAATGGCTAGGTACTAATCAATTATTAAAAGATAAATCTCATCTCAATATCTACGGCTGTAACTTCGCTCAAGGCGAAAAAGGTCGTGCCTCTGTCGAGTACCTAGAAGCGACATTAGGTGTTTCGGTAGCTGCATCCGATGATGTGACAGGAAAAAAAGGTGACTGGAATTTAGAAATAGGTGAGGAGATTCATCCATTACAAATAGCCAACTATCAATATAACTTAAGTTCAGATTCTTATTGGGATAACTTGATCGATTGGTTTAAAAATTTCTGGTTGTCAGATGACAAAAAGGCCTTGGAGAGTCATCTTAGCGTCACGAGTAGTAAGACCGGATTGGATACCCTTACCTATGTGGAAAAAAAGGAAAATGGTTCTACAATATTAACATCTGAGCCGATTAAAGGAGGAATGACAAGTATGCCTAGTTGTAATACTGACTGCCAATCAATGCTTCCTATCAGTACTTTATGTACAATTACAAGTGGTTGCCTGGGGGGAAATGTCTTCGAAGATTTCAACTGTAACGGCGCTGATGATACCAATGAGCCAGGTGTTCAAGGTATCGCAGTTCAAATTTATGACTGTGATAATAATTTAGTCGGGACAGTTAATTCCGATGTGGAAGGAGACTGGCAAGTGTGTGGCTTGACTGATGGAACGGCTTATCGGGTGGAATTTACTTTACCATCAGCGGTAAGTTCATGGGCAACACCGACACATGTGGGTTTAGATAATATGTCGGATGTACAATTTTTAACTGCGCCTGCTTGTACGCAATTCAGTGTGAGTAATCCAGCTGATTATTGTACGGAAATTACAGATCTGGTATTATCCTGTTACGAAGTTGGTAGTGGTCAAGGAGCTAATGCGACAAATGCAGCTTTAGTAAGTTTTGATTATGATTCGGCGACAGGGGACTCTTTTGCAAAAGATGTAGAAATGACAATAGGAGATGCAGGTTCAACGTGGGGAGTAGCATGGGAAAAAGATGCTAAAAGAATTTTTGCATCCTCTGTATTGAAAAGATCAGTAGGATTTGGAGAAGGAACTAATTCAGAAGAACCAGGTTATATCTATTTCCAAGAGCATGGGGTATCTCCAAGTACCCTTCACAAATTCAATTTACAAGGAGTAGTTCCTGCTAACAGCGTAAATCCTCTGAGCGGCGGTACCATAGATTTAGGATCTATCACTCGAAATAGAGTTACCGGGTCAATAGGATCCGGAGCGGCAGGAGATTTTGATATATCTGATAATCCACTGCAAGCGACTAGGGATTTAGATGCCTTTGGAAAAGCTGGAACGATGTCATTTGGAGATATAGATGTAACGGAAGACCAACAGTATTTGTGGGCAGTGAATTTACATCAAAAAGCACTCGTACAAATTGATTTAGTAGCTACTGCTACATTAGATGGAGCTACGGGAGCCACCTTATCAAATCTTGCCAATCAGTATTTGATAGAACAACTATCAGGTTGCCCGGTATGTGGAAATGGAGATGGAACGATACCTTACAATACAGGCGGTAATGATCCAACAACTGTAGCAGGTACCCCAACTGCTGGAAACAATGATGCGGGTGTAACGGGACAATTGCGTCCATGGGCATTAGAATTTCACGATGGCGTAGGTTATCTGGGGCTAGTATGCGATGCTTCTATTTCTAAAGATATAGACGACTTAGCTGGATATGTTTTATCATTTGATCCAAACAATATAGCAGGTGGATTTGCCACAGAACTGACCATGAATTTGGATTATTTCAAACAACATACTTATGTCCCAAATGGTTTAAATTATATTGAATACCATTGGCAACCGTGGGAGGATGTATGGGATAACTCGGAATTTACAGGAAATGCGAACCCTCCAAGTAATTTAACAGCAAGTAGATCAACGCCTATATTATCAGACATTGAATTTGATGCGAATGATGGAATGATATTAGGATTCATGGATAGATGGGGACTTCAAAATACCCATGTGATGCTCATACCTGAATCTGGAAATACAGATTTTCTTCAATATCATCCTCATGGAGAGTTGATGTATGCTTGTAATAACAACGGGACATACGAGTTTGAAGGAACAGGCTCTTGTCCTCAAAATTATCAAGTTAAACCACATATATCTAGACATTTTGATTTAGAAAGAGGAGATGGAAGACCTTTTGGAGCTTTAGGTGCTACAGAAATATGTTTAGTATCAGGGGAGGTAGTCGCCACTTTCGTAGATCCACTTCCACCAAATACAGCACCAAATTCTCAGTATTTCAATCAGCAAGGATTGCATTTTTATAATGCAATCTCCGGAGGAAATCAAATTGATTATGCTGTTGTAACGGGTAGTTCAAGTTTATTAACAGTAAAAGGCCAAGCGCTCGGAGATATTGAAAAACTATGTGATTCAGCCCCTCTCGAAATCGGTAACTATGTCTGGTGTGATTCCCTAGTAAACGGAATCCAAGATGCTTGCGAGCAAGGTATCAGCGACATCATTGTTCAACTGTACGATAGAAATGGCATATTAGTCGCACAAGATACCACCGTCAACGGGCAATATTATTTCAATGAAAACAATGTCGATACGACTGGAATTACCGTCGCTGCTGGTGTAGCTACACCCGTTACGGCTTGGTCAGGCATGAGTTACGCTACTCAATACTTTATTGTCTTTGGTGGAGGGCAGTTTGCGGCCAATCGATTTACAGTCGGAAGTGATACTTATGGTATTACGTCTATGAATGATGCTGGCAGCAATGATAATATTGATTCGGATGTGGATGGTACGAGTTTGACAGCAGGTACTTTGGGTTCACGACCAGATGGATTGCCATTTATTGATATGATGACAAGTGAGACGGGTTGTGGTGAACATAAGTATGATTTGGGTGTGACTTGTTGCACCACTGATAATTGTTTTGAAATTACGATCATCAGAAACTAGGAGGAGTGTTAGAAGTAAAATGAATAAGAGAGGTTGATCTTCCGTTAAGGAGACCAGCCTCTATTTTTTTTTACTATTATTCCACCTATTAATCTTGTGCTTAATTGCTCATACTCTGGGTGAAAAGTTGGATGAAATCAATGATTTTAGTGGCTGGTTATTATTTCGGCGACGATCATAGCTCGCTTCTTGGAATGGGAAGTGGATTTTGTGATCAGGGGAATTTGCTTTGTCGTACTAGGTCTATTGTTTTTTGCTGCTAATTACTTTCTTGTGAGAAAAACTCAAACCAATGATACAAATCGATAAGAACAGCAAACTATTCTGGGCCCTTTTTACTGTTATGGTGTTAGTACAAATAGCCGTACCTGCTTATATGGCCTACTCTAGTGAGGAGACCAGGGCTGAAGGTCGTATCTATAAATTTGAACTAGGGGCAATCGATCCCTATGATCCCTTCAGAGGGAAATTCATTATCCTTAATCCAAGAGAAAATTTTCTGAGTGGTTATTATGCTTCTTGCATAGATTGTCCACTATATGCCAGCTTCACAGAAAATGAAAGAGGCTTTGCAGAACTGACTGCACTCAGTGATTACAGTCCGGCTAGTTCAGAATATATCCAAGTAACATCCCGCTCAAACAATACAATGAGAGGACAGGAGCGTGGCACTCTGATCACCTACCCATTCAACAAATACTTTATGAATGAACATAAAGCCAAGCCCGCTGAATACCTCATCAGAGCTGCAAGAAGAGATACCACCAGATCCACCTATGCAGAAGTATCTGTTCTGAATGGCAAGGCCCAGGTCCTTAATATTATGATAGACGATGACAATTTGCTAGACTTGTTGGACAAAGAAAATAAATGAAAATAGGAATAATAAGAGAAGGCAAAACACCAGCCGATAGTCGCGTACCACTTAACCCTACTCAATGCAAGCAACTCCTAGATCAAGGACTGAAACTCGAAGTACAAAGCTCTAATGTAAGGTGCTATACAGATGAGGAGTACATGCAAGCGGGTCTGCCTGTGGTGGATAACATTTCTGATAATGACATTCTTCTCGGCGTCAAGGAAGTACCTATAGATCAATTGATAGCAGATAAGACCTACTTCTTCTTTTCCCATACCATCAAGAAACAAGCCTATAACCAAAGTCTGCTGAGAGCAGTGGTCGACCAGAACATCAGGCTCATTGACTATGAAGTATTGACTAATGAGAAGAACCAGCGAGTAATAGCCTTCGGTAAGTACGCAGGTATGGTGGGAGCGCATAATGCTTTGTGGACTTATGGCAAGAGAACTGGCGCCTTCAACCTGCCGCGCATGAATAGTCTCTATGATTATAAACAAGTCAAAGAACACTATGAGTCCCTGGAAATACCAGCGCTGAAAATCGTGCTGACAGGCACGGGTCGAGTCTCAGGTGGCGCCTCGCAGGTGCTGGATGACATGGGTATCAAAAAAGTCAGCCCTTTGGAATATTTAATGCATAAAGCCGATGGCCCTGTCTATACTCAGCTCAGCAGTTACTATTATGTTAAGCGGAAAGATGATAGACCCTTTGATGACATGCAACACTTCTTTGATCACCCAGCAGACTATGAATCAGTCTTTCATCACTTTGCCTCTTGCTCAGACATCATGATCAATGGCATCTACTGGGACAACGCAGCGCCGGCCTTTTTTACCACCGAGGAAATGAAGCAACCCGATTTCAAGATCAAAGTCATCGCTGATATTACTTGTGATATTGCTCCTGTTAGTTCTATTCCATCTACCCTGAAGGCCAGTACTATTGCCGATCCAGTGTTCGGCTATGATGCTCATTCAGAAAAAGAAACTCAGGCTTATCTGGAGAAGTGCATCGATATGATGACCATAGATAATCTACCTAATGAAATGCCGCGGGATGCCTCTACGGCCTTTGGTGAAATGTTTACGGAGCACATCATACCCGAACTCATTAAAGAGCAGACTGAAAAAAGTGAGATGTTACTCAAAGCTTCGATTACCAATGGAAAGGGCGATCTAGGAGAACATTTTGAATATCTGAGGGATTATCTGGAAGGTAACTGATTGAGTATTCAGAATTTGACTCCGCTTAATACTACTTATGATTTTGACTTTTTATTCACGGTTCATAATACATCATCAGAATACAATATTCACACTCTTTGTCTTCATATAGTTGTAGACCCCTTCCTTACCCAACTCTCTTCCCAGGCCAGATTGCTTATTACCCCCTAGTGGAAGATTAGCATCCGATCTGGCGACAGAATTGACAAAGACCCAGCCCGCGTTCAGTTCATTGACACAGGTGAGGGCTTTGCTGATATCTTGAGTCCAGACCGTAGAAGACAAGCCGTAGCGACTATCATTGGCCATGCGCAATGCATCTTCCATCGTATCGAAAGGCATAGCAGCCAGCACTGGACCAAAAATCTCCTCTGAGATCAAAGTCGACTTCTGATCTGTACAACTGAATATGGTCGGCTCGAGATAATAGCCCTGACCTTCTGGACTCCCACCACCACAAACCACTTCTGCCTGCTCCGCCACACCCTTTTCAATGAAGCCCTGCACGCTAGCCAAGTGCTCCGCAGATACCAAGGGGCCCAGGTCCGCAGCTTTATCAAATCCATTGGAAATTTTCATCTTCTGAGCCTCCCCTGCGAGAGCGGCCAATAACTTGTCATAACTTTTCTTCTGCACATACAGGCGACTGCCTGCCACACAGACCTGACCGCCATTTCTGAAAATACCCATCGCAATAAACTTTGCCGCAGCTTCCATGTCAGCATCGTCAAAGACTATTGCTGGTGACTTCCCTCCCAGTTCCAATGAGACATCCTTCAGGTCATCCATAGCTGTACGGCCGATTATCTTACCTACCTGCGTAGAACCTGTAAAGGTGATCTTGTCCACTTTGGGGTGACTGGTAAGGGCAGCTCCTGCCGCTCCATCGCCAGTGATGACATTCACCACACCTGGAGGGAAACCTACCTCATCAAAAAAGTCAGCCATATATAAGGTGGACAATGGCGTTACTTCAGAAGGCTTGAGTACTGCCGTACACCCAGCTGCCAGCAAGGGTGCCAATTTCCATGCGGCTATACTGACAGGAAAATTCCAAGGGACTATCGCTGCTACGACTCCGATGGGCTCCTTTCTAGTAAAGGCAAAATTCTGCTTGCCTGCGGGCTGCCTGAGCGAGAGGTCCAGCGTCTGCCCTTCGAGCTTAGTAGCCCAGCCAGCATAATACCTGAAAGTATTGGCGGCTCCTTTTATCTCGCTTTGGGCATGGCTGTAGAGCTTGCCATTTTCCATGGTCAATATCTCAGCTAGTGTATCCACTTCTGCATCCATCTTATCAGCCAGTGCCAATAGTAACTTCTCACGCTTAATGGGAGGCAACTTATTCCAAGGACCACTAAATGCCTGTGCGGCAGCTTCCACCGCACCATTAACTTCTGCCGAGGTAGCATTGGAGACCTGTGCAATGACAGCTTCAGTGGCAGGATTGACAACCTCAATCAAGCCATTTCCTTCCGGGTCACGCCATTTTCCATTTATATATGGACCTCGATTGGTCTTGGATAAGAATTCTGTGGCATTGCTTGATAACTTGTGCTGTTGCTTCTCTATCTTCATAAGATCAAATTTACTTTTTATTAAACATTAGTCCAGCTATGAAGTTTCAGGCTATTTATATGATTTCTCATTCTATACATTTATAATGGCTTATCCTCCCATATCTTCAAAAGCTAACACTGCAGTATATTATAAGACCGAAGAGGGTTTGACTGATATCATATCAGTGGGAGGTTTTGCCCTCAAGTGGAAATTCGGTCCACCAGGCTCGCGAACTGCACAATGAGCCTATGTCACTGGAAATACTTTTCGAATCAGAAACGCTAGTTGCCATAAATAAACCCCATGGCCTACTGGTCCATAAATCCAGGATAGCGCCGGATGCCACAGAATTCGCTTTACAATTACTCAGAGATCAGCTCGGGCAGAAAGTACACTTGGCGCATAGACTGGATAGGAAGACTTCCGGGGTTTTGCTGTTCAGTAAGAATAAAGAGGTGGAACGTCAATTACATCAGTTATTCCGAGAAAGAAAAATGAAGAAGAAATATCTGGCCATAGTGAGGGGCTATACTGAGGATCACGAGCGGATCAACTATGCACTACAGCACGAAGGCAAAACAAAAGAAGCCATTACCGACTACGAAACATTAGAAAGGTTTGCGATTCCACTACCGACCACCCGCTATTCCACGTCAAGATATAGTTATATAAGACTCAAACCGGAAACTGGAAGATTTCATCAGTTGAGAAAGCATATGGCGCATATCCGCCACCCCATACTCGGAGACCGGCCGCACGGTTGCAACAAGCAGAATAAATTGTGGAAAGAACACTTCGGTCTGGATAAGATGCTGCTCCATGCTGCGGAGTTGGAGTTTGAACTCGATAAAATTCGCTATGTAATAAAGGCTCAGCCCAATAAAGTCTTTCGAGAAACATTGATTATTCTCAGATCGCAGAAATTGTAGACCAAGTACTTGTAAACTGGTGGACACATTGTGCACGCTTTCTCATATGTGTAGTACTTCTGTAACTTAGCTGAATAAGGCTTGTAGAGGGTAGGCTTAAGAGTGAAGCTTTGATTCCCTGTCTTATAAGTACAAATGCAAACAATGAAAAACTTAATTTCAACTTTTATTTTCAGTCTTCTGGTTCTAAGTTCAGTTCTTGCTACAAGTACTCCTACTATGAACATCATCAACAACGATGAAATAACTGTAACGGAATTAGCAATTTTCAACAGTGCTTCATTTGATGCAGAAACTGAGCATTTATTATTTAATACCGCTGATGATATTTCAGTTATACAAATTTTTGACACGGAAGGCAATTTGGAATTTCAATTACCGGTAATGTCAAATCAAGTTAAGATAAACAAGAACCTTTTCGGTGAAGGCACCTTCAATCTAGGATTCTTGATCAAGGGCGATAGCCAAGTTCACTTTTCAACGGTGACAGTAAAATAGTATTTAAGGTGTAAGCTTAGTCAGCTTACTGTTATAGATAGATATTTAAGGGTAAGAGAATTAGTCACTCTCTAAGTTTTAGAATAGAATGTTTAAGGAAGGGAGATTAGTCACCTCTCGCAAAAAAAGTTAGAGTCAGATAGATTTGAGATGAAGAAAAACGGAGGTCATAATTATTAATTATGACCTCTTTTTGCATCTACTCTGGAATGAAAATATGATGCTCATTGGCATTATATTTGCAAATACTCTAACGAATACCTACCCTTCATACCTTCATTTTCTATCTGCAACCACCCTAGACCCAATAACAGATGAAAACATGGTATCCAACAGATCGCTTCTTCTTATTTTTAAATTACAGCTTTGCCTGTTACTCTCCTCGTCAGTTATAGGACAAGCTTCTATAAAGTTACATACAGTATCAGCTGTAAATAGTCCTAGCCTTCCTACAGTGGATGAAAATTTACAGGAATATCAGATTCTTGAAGGTAATATCTTAATGGAAGAATTACAATCAGAACATATCGAAATAAATCTGGGTACGCTGAATCTTAGTATACCTCGCATACAAAATCTCAGACTCCCTAAGGCATATGACAATGACGTATTATGTCTAAGTGGCAACCAGAATGGTATCACCTACAGCCTGACCCTGGCAGATGATTACATCTCAGGTTATATTATGAGTGAAGGTCAAAAAACATACATTGAGCCCCTTTCAAATTTTGAAAAGTACAAAACTGGCAAATACATCACGTACTCAGATTCAGAATTCAAAGCTGAATTTCACGGCCAACAATGCCAACACTCCATTGAACAAAAGTTAAAAACTGATATTACGACTAAGCAATTATCCGAGAATTGTAGTATCATAAGAATTGCTATAGCAAATGCCCATGACATGCTCACCAAGCATGGTAGTATATCTGCAGTGACAAACAATAACATTACAGTTCTCAACAATGCCCAGACCAATTATAGATCTGAGTTTGACACTAATTTGGAATTTGAATTGGTAGCAATATATGTAGCCAAATCTCCAGCAGAAGATCCATTTGCTGATAATAAGAAAAGTGTTGAAGCTTCAGTTTTATTGCCTTCATTCAGATCATGGGCCAGCACATCATTCGGCGGCAATTTACCTAGTGGAGAAGACGGTGGTTTCCAGACTGACTTTGATCTCGCCATGGTATGGACCGACAGGGATTTCATGCAGAACAATAATGATCTTATCGGGCTAGCATATAAGCCTGGCTACTATTCACTCCTGCAAAGTTACAGCCCTGTCAGCAGCAGGTTGTCGGCATTGGTTACTCATGAGATGGGACATAATTTCGGTTCTGGGCATGATGCCAGTGGTTCCAATACAATTATGAATTCCACGCTGACTGATGTAGACGTGTGGTCAGAATCATCCAAGTCATCTATAAGTTCCAGAATTTCATCGATGACATACCTGAAGGATTGTTCTACAATAGCTTCTCCGATTGCTGATTTCACATCCAGTTCCACAGCCCTATGTGTCGGAAACAGCATCACCTTTGAGGACCAATCACAATATGGTGCAACCAGGGAATGGTCATTTGGGAGTGCAAGTCCTAAGACTTCAACTGATGCCAAACCTACTATAACCTTCAATACCGCTGGTAATAGTGAGGTGAATCTGACTAGCTACAATAGCAGTGGCTCCAGCAGTATTACTAAGCGCATACACGTCGTCGAAGAACCTGCTGTCAGTTGTATACCCTCGTCGAATTCAACATCGGGAGGCATTATAGAATTTAATATCAACTCATATAATTTTCAAACTGAGACTGCTGCCATAGCAGGAGCATACGAAAATCTTATCTGCGATAAAATCATCAATCTGGAAGCTGGAAATAGCAACCAAACTGCCGTCATAACTTTAGAAAATATAAGCTACATAAGCTTCTATCTTGATCACAATGCAGATGGAAATTTTGATAACAACAGTGAATTGCTGAATGCCTATGTTGTACCAGCAGGTGGTCGGTATCAAGTCGATCTACCGATACCGAGTAACATACATCTCAATACGCTGTTAAGAATGAGAATCGTTACCAGTAACGAACAAATTCCAAATGCATGCATATCCCCGAGTGCAGGGCAAGTAGAAGATTACGGTGTATATGTAGCTAACAATGAAATAAGTGGTTGTACTGATCCTAATGCTTCTAACTATAATCCGAATGCAACTGAGGATGACGGCTCCTGCCAGTTCTCGCTCGTCGTTGACTGGTATGAAGATGCTGATAAAGATGGGTACGGAAATTTTGCACGTGTCATGAAATCAGAAACACAACCAACTGGCTATGTCTCTAACTTTGATGATTGTGACGATACCAATTCAGAAATACATCCTGTAGCAACAGAACTCTGTGATGGAATTGATAATAATTGTAATAGATCCATCGACGAAGGAGTAACTGAAACTACTTATTATCGAGATCTGGACAAAGATGGTTTTGGGACAAATGATGATCAAGTCATAGAATGCTCACAACCGAATGGTTATGTCTCAGTAGGTGGAGATTGCGATGATTTTGACCCAACTTTTTACCCAGGAGCTCCTGAACCTTGTGATGGCTGGGACAATGATTGTAATGGTGTCATAGATGATGGTGCCACTGAACAAGCCTTTTATCCAGATAATGATAATGATGGTTATGGTTCTCCACTTAATCCTATTGCTTCGTGTGAAAGACCTCTTGGCTATGTGAATAACAATCAAGATTGCAATGATAATAATTCAGAAATCAATCCAGCTAGTTCAGAAGTATGCGATGGAGTGGATAATAACTGCGATGGCAACATAGATGAAGGTCTTACATTCATATTCTATTACCAAGATGCTGATAAAGACGGTTTTGGTGGCAAAAGCAATAGTATAAGCGCTTGTGTAGCGCCAGCTGGTTATGTTGATAATAATCTGGACTGTGACGATAATGATCCACAGATCAATCCCTCAGCTTCAGAGGTATGTGACAACGCGGATAACAATTGCAATGGCACCATAGATGAAGGTGCGCAGCCAATAACCTACTTTCGAGACCAAGACGCTGATGGATACGGCAACCAAACAATTAATACAACCAGCTGTAATCAACCCTTTGGTTACGTAGCAAATGATCTGGATTGCAATGACAATGACCCCAATATCAATCCTGATTCTGATGAACGCTGTGACAACATAGACAACAACTGCAACGGCTTAATAGATGATGGTGTCCAGACAATAACTTATTTTGCAGACTCAGATGGAGACGGCTTTGGTGACGAAAATAATTCTGTTGCTGAATG
>ENA-ORXM01000987-ORXM01000987.1-marine-metagenome-genome-assembly--contig:-NODE-987-length-43390-cov-4.272205_pt1 | contig 43390 bp, 32 predicted proteins | sample MGYA00237867_ERZ511480 | MGnify/ENA primary metagenome ERZ511480 (study PRJEB26309, sample SAMN06266103) | marine metagenome | isolation source: Algal blade | place: United Kingdom:Sidmouth, United...
TCTTTTATGATTATTGGGCATGTTCACCCATTCTTCTATTTTTGACAACGGTGACCTCCCATCTCCTTTCGGTTCAAAGTCACTTGTTTGTGGCAACTCTAAAGGCAACTCATCTATGTCCAAAGTATAAGACAATCCATCTGTGTCATAAGCAATCGGAAAAGGTTCACCCCAATATCTTTGCCTTGAGAAATTACTATCCCTTAGTTTATAGTTTACAGATGCTTTTCCAATTTGCATTTCTTCAACCTTCTTACAGATAGTAGAAATCGCCTCTTTCACTTCCATGCCATTGATAATGTCAGAGTTGATCATCTTTCCAACCTTGTCATGGGGACCCGCTGAAGGATACTCGGATTTATCCACCACTTGAATGATAGGCAGGTTAAAATGTTCGGCAAAAGCCATATCGCGCTCATCATCAGAGGGCACCGCCATAATTGCACCAGACCCATAATCTTTTAATACATACTCTCCTATCCAAATAGGTACCTTGGTTTTGCTAAATGGATTGATGGCATAAGCTCCGATATAAACACCTGTGACTTTTTTCTCAGCCATTCTGTCGATCTCAGACTTTGCTTTGACATAAGCAACATACTCCTCTACTGCTCCTTTTTGTTCTTCAGTTGTCAATTGTTCAACATATTCATGTTCTGGAGCAAGAACCATATAAGTTGCGCCGTATATCGTATCAGGCCTTGTTGTAAAAACTTCTATTTTTTTATCGGAATTTTCTATGTCGAAAAACACGGTTGCCCCTTCAGATCTACCAATCCAAGTGCTTTGTGAAGTTTTAATTGCTTTTGACCAATCAAGGTCATCAAGGTCCTTATTCAATCTATCTGCATAGGCAGTTATTCTTAAATACCATTGGACCATAGGTCTCTGTATCACCGCAGCACCTGTCCTCAGGGAAATACCATCTTTGACCTGATCGTTTGACAATACTGTTCCCTCATCTTCACACCAATTTACAGCTCCTGAACCCTTGTAGACCAATCGATAATTCATGACGATCTCATGCTGCTTTTCCTTGGAGTAACCCTTCCATTCTTCTGCTGAAAAAATTTCTTCCTGGGTGCAAAATGCTTGAACATTTTTGTTACCTTCTTCTTCAAAAGTTTCAACCAATTTGACAATTGAAGTTGCCTTTTGCTCCTGTAGATCATAGTAGTGGTTATATAATAAAACCACGATCCATTGCGTCCACTTGTAGTAAGAAGGGTCTGAGGTATTAACTTGTCTAGACCAATCAAAAGAAAATCCAAGGTTATCTAATTGTCTTCGATATACCTTGATATTATCTTCGGTGACAACCGCCGGATGAATACCATTTTCTATGGCATAATTTTCAGTTGGTCGACCAAATGAATCAAAACCCATTGGATGCAATACATTGAAGCCATTCAATCGCTTATACCTAGCGTATATATCAGATGCTACATAACCAAGTGGATGTCCTACATGCAAGCCTGCACCCGATGGATAAGGAAACATATCCAGTACATAAAACTTTGGTTTAGAGGTATCTGTATGTACTTTGTAGATATCATTTTCTACCCAAAAGGCTTTCCACCGCTTTTCTATTTCCTTGTGATTGAATTGCATAAATTTAGATTTGTATTTAAGGGCACGAAATTAGATAAAAGCGTGCTCTTATTCAACAACTAAACCAGAAGTGAAGCTTTAAATCACAGAATTTTATAGAAAAATTGATATTATTGATTACTATAATCTGATAATTACTAATTTTGGTCGATAATATTAGAAAACCAAGTGGTATAAAACTACTTTTAAATTATCGCATTTAAGATAAAAGCAGAATATTATGATTCGAACACTTTTTACACTTGGAATTTTTTTGATGATCGGTTTGGTTGGTTACAACTTTTATTTTGGAACAGCTGAGGAAAAAGAAAAATCAGGTGAAATCATTCAAGGCGGCAAGAACCTAGTTAAAGGTATTGGTTCTGTACTAAAATCAGAAAAAAACAAATTTGACAATGGCAAATATGATGAAGCCATGTCTGGTCTTGGCAATTTTTTGGGCAACTTAAGAGATAAGATCGATCCCAATTCTTACGAATCAGCTGATCTGCAACACCTGGAAATACAGCAAGAAGAGCTTCAAAAGAAAATCGATCTAGCCCAGACAGAGAAAGAAAAAAAGAAATATAGATCTGAATTTAAAAAAATCTTGGAAGGTGCCGAAGCCCTAAAAAAAACATTGGATAATAAAGAATAATTGCTGCTATTGCACGGTGTTTAACGTGTTAATCAAAAATTAAAAAGTGACCTCAATAATAAAGTAAGTAAGTATTGTGGTTATTAATCCTACCAAAAAGATAGCTAAGGAATTTCTGATATACTTATTTTTTCTTTTTAGTTTTTGACCTAAAAAGTAGAGATCCCTGATCATTGTATTATACATGTACTCAGAGTCATTCAACATTTGATACATGCCCCATTCATAATCTTTCAAGCTCATATTTTGGAAGTTACCGTAGAATAGCAAATTACCTTCTTTGTTTCTAATTTGTTCTTCTGTAAAGTAGCCGTGTTGTGCCATCGGTCTGATCGCTACTATAGCAAAAATGATTGATGACACAGATGTTAAGGTCAACATAAGCCTCGGTATGATCTCTAATGCATTGTCTATATGGATATCTTTAATAACACCACTCAAAAGTAAGGAAAGAATTATGGCATTAACACTGATCATGATATTTGCCTTTTTATCAACCATTTCGTTTATAGTATAATGACTTTTTACAGTATTTCGAAAAAGTGTTTGGATGCCTTTGCCATCTCTACCTTTGATGGTTGCTAGATTCTTTTTTAAGGATTTTAACTCGTTATCAGATATGTCTAAATCCTTTTTGAGGGCTAAGTCTGAAGATTTTTGAATGCTTTTTGCTTGCTTTTCAATTTTCCTTATCAACTCATCTTTAGCTGGCTCAAAATGAGTTTTGCCATAATTAGTTCCAAATTTTATCTTCAGTAGGAACTTACTAGCAATGGCATAGAAGCCTTTCTTTCCAACGTCTAGGCAGTCCAAAAGTAGAAGCTCTTCATACAAAGTCATCAGCCTCTTGTTAGCTTTATCTTTTGCCCAATCAGAATGAATAGCATCTAGAACAATAGCTACAAGGTGATCATTTACAACATTCTGTCTACCTTCTTCATCCGGAAAACACAGATCCATTGTATAGAGCACCCAGGCTTTCTTGTCAGCAGGATAGTTTTTGTAAGAAAGGTATTTATCGGCAATTACTATGCTATAACTTTTACAATTTTTGAACAGATCTGTACCATCGGTGACCTTGGAAGGCTTAAAATTTGAAGTCAATCCAAGATAGAAAAGCATTCCAGTCAAAAAGCAGATCTCAAACTCTTCTTCGCTTAAATTTTCGGCTACGCCTATTTCTTCAATAACTAACAAAACTCTTTGTACAAGTCCCAGGTTATGATACACGTACTCGTTAGAAAGCTTTTGAACAAGCGTTTGTGTTGCAAATATATTAGTCTCTTGTAAAAATGGGTTGTTATTTAAAACAAGATATTCCGGTTCTATTTGATAAGAAGAGCTCATTTTAAGGGATTAATTGAAAGCATCTTGAAAAAGAAACACGCATTTTCGATTTAGGAAAACGTGGTAACTATTGTATTGTTAACCATTATTATGCCGTTCTTAGACATGACCCTTATAGAATCTCTCTGCAAAAAAAATAGACGGAATGTAAGTGAAAATGTCAGACCTTGGCTAATCGTGTTTATTTAGCTGTCGCTAAATACGATTCATTTGACACAATTGTTAAGCCCTATCACACATGTTTATGGCGGAAATAGCATCTAGAATCACATTGCCTTTATAACTGAACATTAATCCTTCACCATAATATGCTTCAAACATGATGTACCGAGCATCTTTTTTGACATCAAATTTAACTTCGTAAGTTTTCCATTCTGTGTGTTCAATATTAGGGGAAGAATAAATGAGTTGGTCTTTTGTACAATTATCATATCCAATATATACCTTAAGTCGAATTGGAAAATTATATCCTTCATAGGTGCTTGATCTTGCTAGGTCTAGTTCAAACTCATAGCATAGATTTTTCTTAATTTCTTCCTTTAGTCTTTGTCCTACACTTTCATAAGAACCATCTTCCCTAGTAATCAAACCCATATAAGTCTCCCCTTCTGAGGGCTCTGTGGTCACTCCCCAAAATCCTGGTAATATATCTGGTGTTGTACCCATTGCACATCCAAACCAACCAATTGGCATAGTGGCATCTTGCGGTTCTCCTTCTATGGATGGGTTTGTCAATACGATTTGCGCATTTGCATTTTCCATCAAGGTTAAAAGAAAACAAAAAATCAAAAAAATAAAGACCTTACCATTCATAATGTGCCTCTTAAGAACCTAAATATATCTTATTCCCTATTATTTTAGTAATAGAAACTTAAATATTATCAGAATAATGAAGTAACTGTGTTTAAAGTTGAAGTATTTCCCAAAACAGCACCCAAAATTCAGAATTCCATTAAAAAGACTATTCGTATCTTTACCAATACCATAACACACGATTTGATCAAGAAAAAAGAAGTATATAAGCCTAATCACCTGTACGCTGTTCTTAGCGTAGCGGCAGTTCTTTTTCTTACAGGTCTTATTGCCTTATTTTTCCTTTACGGAAATCAAACCATTATACATCTCAAGGAACAAGTCAAGATGATCATAGAGCTTAAACCCGAGATCATTAAAGAACAAAAAGACTCCCTGATCGTTGAGATCAAAAATTTGCCAGCGGTCAAAGAAAGTAGTATAATTATGATTTCTAAAGAAGCGGCATTAGAGGAGATGAAATCAGAATTTGGTGAAGAATTTTTATCTTTTATAACTGGAAACCCCTTATATGACATCATTAGTTTTGGTGTAGAAGCTTCTGAAATGGATGAGCGTAAATTGAAAAAATTAAAAATAAAGCTGCTAAAAATGAACGGAGTCAGAGATGTATTTTTTCAAGAAAACTTAATAAGCAGTATAGAGCAAAATTTAAAAAAGGCTAAGCAAATAGGTTTCATTTTAGGCATTTTATTTCTTTTTGTAGCCCTTACACTAATTTACAACACGGTACGCTTGAGTATTTTTAGTAAACGGTTCCTTATCAAACAAATGCAATTAATTGGTGCTACTAAATCGTTTATAGTCAAGCCTTTTGTCAATAGAAGTTTCCTCAATGGTTTGTTCGCTGGAGTGATAGCATGCAGCTTCATTCAAATGGTTTTATTATGCCTATGGTCAGCTTTGCCTGAAATAAAAAATATGGTTTCTCTTGCAGAAGTAGGCCTATTGTATCTACTTTTGATCATACTTGGTTTACTGATCTCTGGTTTGTCGTCATACTTCATCGTAAATCGTTTTTTGGGTCTTAAAACAAGTGATCTTTATTAAATACAAAAGCAATAAAACCTCTATGGAGGGTTCAAAACAAAGGAAGCATAAATGATTTCCAATTTTTTGTTAACATTTAACAAAGAATGAAAGCAAAAACAACCTATATAGGTAAATAAACGTAAATTAGCGTACTCAAAGTAACGTAAGAAAATGGCTAAGGATAAAGCAAACAAGACAAAAAAGGCGAAAGATTCTGATAAAGTAAAGGTTAGACAGGTCAAAACTGTTTCTACCAAAAAGAAGTTAGCTCCAACAGTTTCCAAAAAAAGTCAAGTAAAATCAGTCCAAAATATAGATCTGATTTTCGGTAAAGAGACTTTTAAATGGATGGCCATTGGTGTGGCTTTGATGGTTGTTGGTTTTATCGCTATGTTGGGTGGCCATAATTCAGACCCAAATGTCTGGGATTCGAATGTTATTTATAATTGGCGTATAACTATCTTAGCACCAATTTTACTCCTTGCTGGTCTAGGTCTACAGATCTTTGCGATTTTCAAAAAGTAAGATCCCCTTCAAATAATGGAATCAATCATTGCAACAATTCTTCTTGGTATTGTACAAGGCTTGACGGAGTTTTTACCAGTCAGTAGTTCTGGACATTTAGAATTGGTAAAATATTTTTTAGGCTATGAAGGAACTGCTTCGGAGTCCGCTTTTCTTACCATTATTTTGCATGCTGCAACTGCTTTAAGTACTCTCGTCGTTTTCAGAAAAGATGTAGCAGAGATATTTAAAGGACTCTTTTCTGCCTTTTCAAAAAGTGGTTTCACTTGGAATGAGCAATGGGACTTTTCTCTCAAAATTGTGTTATCCATGATACCAGCCGTATTCATTGGTTTGCTTTTTGATGAAAAAATTGAAATGCTTTTTGATAGACAGATCGTACTTGTTGGTATATTACTTATTGTGACGGGTTTACTCTTGTTTTTAGCAGACAGAGCAAAGAATACAGTAAAAAATGTTGGTATTTCGCAGGCTATAATAATTGGTATCTCCCAAGCGATCGCCATTCTTCCAGGAATTTCTAGATCAGGAGCTACCATATCCACTTCCGTTTTATTGGGCGTTGATAGAACAAAGGCGGCGCGTTTTTCCTTTTTGATGGTAATACCATTGATATTTGGAAAAATAGCTAAGGATCTAATCGATGGTGAATTTACAACGGAGTCGAGTTCAACACTTGAATTAGGTCTTGGTTTTACAGCGGCATTCATTACAGGATTATTAGCTTGTACTTGGATGATCAGTTTGGTTAAAAAAGCAAAACTTAAATACTTTTCTTACTATTGTTTTGCCTTAGGTACTTTTGCCATCGTGCACAAATTATTCCTTAATTAAATGGATTTATCTTTTCCAACAGATCCTCAAAAGTTTTTGGAGGGACATCTACTACTTGTTGACAAACCACTTAATTGGACTTCCTTTGATGTGGTAAATAAAATCAGGTACAATTTAAAAAAGCTCCTTAAAGTCAAAAAGATAAAAGTCGGTCATGCAGGTACATTGGATCCCTTAGCAACAGGGCTCCTTTTGATCGCTACTGGCAGATTCACTAAAAAACTCACTGCTCTTCAATTGGAAGGAAAAACATATGAGGGAAGCATAAAGTTAGGTTGCACCACGGCCTCTTTTGACGCAGAACAACCAGAAGAAAATCTGAAAGATACATCTCACATCAACATCGAGGATATTGAAAAAGCATTGGTAGACTTCAGGGGGGAAATATCACAAGTACCGCCAATCTTTTCAGCCATTAAAAAAGATGGTGTTAAATTATATCAAAAAGCTCGCAAAGGCATCGCAGTAAAAATTGATCCCCGCAATGTGACCATTGAAGAATTTTCGATCCTTTCTTACGAAGAACCTACCATTGAATTTAGAGTCGCTTGTTCTAAAGGCACGTACATACGTTCTTTGGCAAACGACCTCGGTAATTCTTTAGGAACTGGTGGTTATTTGTCACGATTGGTACGAACAAAGATCGGGCTTTACGATATAAAAGATTCCCTTACCATTGATCAATTGCTTGAACGAATGGGTAAAATGGAGGAGCAAGTTTAAGCCTCATTATTTAAGGATAGGCAATCTTATTTCTGAAGGGAATTGTGAGGAATGATGTACCTTATTCTTAGCTATAATCCCTTCTTTTTCATCATAATTATTGCCACCTGTATTCAGATTTCGAGCAAACCTTGGAAAGTTACTACTTGAAATTTCAATACGTATGCGATGTCCTTTTTTAAAATAATTACTTGTTGACATTGGCGTAAGATCTACTTTGTAAACCTCATCTTTTTCCATAAAAACTTCCTTGTCATACCCTTCTCGATATCTAACCCGCTGAATGGTTTCATCCAAATTATAAGCTTTCCCGTCTGGATAAACGTCTATGAGTTTGATGGTGAAATCTGTATCTTTTACATCTGACGAAACATACAAGGTAGATTCAATAAAGCCTGAAACCTCCACACCCTTTTTCAAAACTTCAGTCGTATAAATCAAGATATCCTGTCTCTTCTCCATTTCCTGCTGATCAAAGGAACCCCCTTGAATGGCGTTTCCAGTGCAGCAAACATTTCCACCATAGGAAGGAACAGGATCCATCGGATCATAAGTGAATTGATCAGGATTGTCTGTTTTGGCTTTTTTCGCAGTGAGTATTCCATCACCCGATGAGCCATTGGCATTCCCATTACTGTCTAAGTAATAAGAGGTTAATTTCGCGTTTTTTGGTGGCCAGGTATCGGCACTTTGCCACTTGTTACTTCCCATGGTATAGTACTGTACCCTAGGTGTTTTTTCTTTGAAATCATTTTTTTCATCCAATAGCCACATATCAAACCAGTCATTGATCTGGTCCCAATAGTCAAGTCGTGCATCGCCAACACTACGCTCGCCTACAATGGTATTTTCTGTAGCAGAAGTATAACGACAGTGCAATGTTGGTGCAATAACCAAGTATTGATTGTCTCTAATTTCTGCATCTTTTGAATTATTTCTCACATGATTGAACAAGGCTAGATTTGGAGTGATGGATACGTCATACCATGATGCAAACCAAAAACTCGGGACAGCGATTTCCATATTATCATGGTAAATACCTCCCTCATACCAAGCTTTATCATTTGGCTTACGGACAATCATCTTATCAAAAACCTCTCGTTTACCGTGAATATTCTTTATAAAATCTTGAATAGGCAGATGGTTCAATGCTTCAGCCATGTCAATTTCTGGATTTTCGGGATCCAGATCATAAAATCTAGAAATCCTTATAAGGTCATCTTGTGTTGCTCCTGCGGGGATTCTTGGTTTAAATTTATCTTGCTCCACCCCGTACAGCCAAGAGAAAAACAACATCTGCTCAGCACCACCACGGTACCAATTACCTTGCTCATTTATATCTCCAACCCTACCGATACCCGCTCCATAACCTTGTGGTACCATTGCAGCATGCGAAGGATGGTCCAATGCTGCAACAGCCATTTGCCATTCAGCAGTAGAAGAACAACCGAAGGTTCCTATTTTCCCATTTGACCAAGACTGATCTTTCATCCATGAAAAGGCATCATAACCATCTGTCAATGGCACACCTAAAATGTCCCATTCGCCTTCTGAAAAATATCGTCCACGTTCATTTTGAACCACATAAGCATACCCTCTTTTTACAGTGGCTAAAGCTACCTTCAAGGTGCTTGTTTTTAGATCTCCATCTCTCCAAGAATTAAAATTGTAATGGAGTACGAGAAAAAATGATCGGAACTTTCCCTTCCGTTTTCGGTCGATATATGTCTGTTGCCAAACGAATTCCATCTTGCATAGGCATCATCACTTTTTGATCAATGATGGCAATTTCCTCTAACTCTTTTAGAATATCCTCCTGTGCATTTAAATTCATTACAAATAAAGAAAGAAGGAGAAGGAGAATTACAGTGATTGGTTTTACCATTTTTACAGAATAATTTTAACTAATATTCCTTTAAGTTACCTAATTTTTATGGATTAGTTATTGTTCAAAATATATGGATGGACAGCATTATCAATTAATAAATTGAAAAATCGGTTTTATTCTAAACATCAGTATGCAGTCTAATAAATTTATAATTTAAACACTTTTTCAATCCATCCATTTTCAAACCTCAAGAAGTACATACCTACTGGTAAGCCAGACAGATCAAGGTATGAACCATCTGCTTTATCCTGAACTTTTAGCACTTTTCCCGTCATGTCTGATAATTCGTAGCTTAATAATTTATCTAATTCAATTTTTGCATGTCCACTTGTTGGATTAGGATATATTTTTATATGCCTTTCCTGACCGGATCGGTCGGCGAAAGCCGATACATTTGAAACTGGTGCATCACCAAGTCTTAATATTGTCCCAGATCTTCCAACAGCAAAAGCATAATCTTCCGCCACAAGATCTACATCAAACAGAGGTTCGTCCGTAGATAGATTTTGCCTCACCCAAGTTGCTCCCTCGTCAATCGTATGCAAAAGGATTGCATCATCAGGAAAACCCCCAGCAATGTAGCCTTCTGATTCACCAAGAAAATCTACAGAATATAGTCCCTGATCAAAATTGAAATCAGTCGTTTCCCAATTGAAACCGCCATCTGTTGTCTTTACCACATGACCGCCTCCTCTGACTGATGTTAAGTAACCAACCTCTGGATCTGTGAAGTATGCAGCCGTGAATTCTTCAACTCCTAAACTGTTAAATCCTAAAAAATTAGCACCAGCATTTTCTGTTTTCATAATTGCCTCCGCATTTCCGAGTCCTACAAAATAGCCTACTTCTCTACTAGGAAAAAATACGGATACTTTTCCGTTCACACTAAAAAGATCGATCTTGATCCAGCTTAATCCACCATCTACGGTTTTAAGATTCTGCCCTGCCTCTCCGGCAATGTATCCCACTTCCTCATCAACAAAATGAGCTTCATGCAAAACTGCTGGAGCTGTCCATGATACATCCTCCCATGTTTGACCTTTGTCTGTAGAACGCAAGATCGTACCTTGAGCACCTGTGATTATACCTAAATTTTCACTAACAAAAAACACAGATAATAGATCAGCAGTCTTATCAGAAATTACTGGTGTCCAAGAGTCGCCACCATCCGCAGTTCTTAAAATAGTTCCTTCATATCCAACCACAATTCCTTCAAAGTCATTAATAAAAGAAACTGATCTTAACCAAGCAGAGGTCCCTGAATCCAATTCTTGCCAAGACTGCGCAGATAGATTTACAGAAAGCATGCTGAAAAGAACTAAAATAATATTTTTCATAATTTGAAATTTAAATTTTTAGATCACTTGTACAATAGATATTTTTCTCGTTTCTTTTTAAAGGATTCCAAAGCCGGTTTCCATTTTCGCCTTATCTCTTCTTCTGGCACACCAGCTTCTATCATTTTTGCCAGTGATTTTGTGCCCGCTAGTTTGTGGAAAAAAGAACTAAAAAATTTATCCTTATCTTTTAATAATGAATAGGCGATGATCAATGGAGATAGGTCTAGCCTTACTTTAGCATAAAGTTCTTCTTCTGAAAGGTCTAAATAACTCTTGCCATAACATTCGATCCCTTTATGTTTTGGATTCAAAGCTCCTTGCATGGGAAGTGGCATAAATTGGAAAGGGAAAGCTTCTTTTGGAAAATCTGGATGACCGAATATTTGAAATTGCATTTCTGTGCCTCTCCCAATGCTTATGTCAGTACCTTCAAACAAGCAGAGGGAAGGATACAAATAAATGGCCTTGTTATTGGGTAAATTCGGAGAAGGTTTAATTGGTAAAGTGTATGGTGTGTCGTGAGAATAATTCAAACACCTCACAACGATCAATTTACAATTTCTTCCTTCTGCGATCCATCTTTCACCATTGATCATTTGAGCATATTCTCCAATGGTCATACCGTGTACAATCGGTACGGGATGCAAGCCCACAAAAGAGCTAAACTCACGCTCCATTATGGGGCCATCTACGTAGTGTCCGTTTGGGTTAGGACGGTCTAATATCATCAATGGAATGTTGTTCTCCGCACATGCTTCCATTACATAGTGGAGAGTAGAAATATAGGTGTAAAATCGAGCACCCACATCCTGAATGTCAAAGATCATAAAGTCTATTTCGCCAAGTTGTTCTTTTGTTGGTTTTTTATTTCTTCCATAAAGGGAATAAACATTCAATCCTGACTTTAAGTCTTTGCCGTTTTCTACTGTAGCTCCCGCATCAGCAGTACCTCTAAAACCATGTTCTGGTGAAAAAATTGCTTGCAGATCAACCGCTTTACTTTGAAGAAAATCAACAAGATGACCATTTCTCGTCATGGAAGTTTGGTTTACGACCAAGCCAGTCTTCTTACCTTCTAGTAAATTCAGGTATGCAGTGTAATCGTCTGCACCAACGATTATTTCGTTCTTGTCAGGCATATCCCCTGACGTGTTTTTGGCAGATGCACCTTTATTATCTGGTCCACCCTCATTTGCGGCTTGTGAAGAACAAGATAGTTGGAATACCAAAGATAAGGCAAGGAAAAAGTAATACTTCATTGTAATCTGTTTAGGAATGCAAATTTACGAAAAATCACCTTATTCGTATTTTTTATTCCATTATCAATTTCTACTTGCCTTATGTTTGGTATCTAATTACTCTAAACCTTTGACGTAAAAGCCAGTAAATTCCCAATCATCAATATCTCCGTCACTTGGCCTTGGCTCAGAAGTAATAAATTTGATGGTTTCAACCCCTAGTTCGTTCTCAAATTCTAATTCATACTCAGAATAACTACCATCAGAAGGACTCATTTCTAGTTCTATAGTTTGAAGGCCAAAAATGACTCTAGCAGATACTCTATCATCATTGGGTTGTAATCCTTTTGCATCAAACCCGATCCTCAATGTTGAGTTCGTGTTATTTGTATTTGCAAAATTAAATGTATGTTCTATCCCGTCTGAATCTTTTTGAAACTGACTATTTATAGATCCTGAAAAATTATTATCCCCAAGATGAATAAGTTCAGAATATCTTGCATTAAATACTTCCAGACAATTATCGCACTTTTCTATTGTCCTAGAAATATCATTGGAACTATAATTTGTTTTTTCCATCAAGGGTGCTTTATAGGTAACGGTCAAAGGTTTGTATTCTGAATGATATATGTTTAAGGACATAAATCCAGTAGCAATAAGAGCGTCTACAGGTACTTCTATGACATAGTTGCCATCAGCATCAGTAATATCAAAGTATCTTTCGTTACTTCCATAGATAGAAACAATGGCTCCTTCAACAGGAATCCCATTGTCTAATACTTTGTCTTGAAAGGTCACTCCTTCATACTGGATTTGTATTTCACTTTCGAATTCATCGTTTGCACAAGAAAACATCATTATGAGTAGCGCGGAAGATAGAAATAGAATCTTGTTCATTTTAAAGGTCTTTATAGTTGGTCAAGAAATTTGGTTTCAAATAAATAAGCGTAATGTTATTTACAAAAAATGTTAATCGATTAACTTTCACTTATATAATACTTGATCGATCAATTATGCTGCGTCTTAACCATTTTTTTGCCAAAAAAGTTTTTGCGTCACGCCATCAGCTTCCTAAATTTGGTTTATTTGATTTTTTGACAACCATATTTTGAGATTTATACTTTCGTCCTTTTCAAAGAGATTGCTTTGAGGCATGCCCTTTAAATTTAGTATTTATCAGAATAAACAGATTCTATTTCAATCCTTCTAGCTCTTTTTGACCCAAATCAATTTAAATAAAATTCCCTACCTTAGTAGCTCACGAAATTAAGAACGCAGGGCCCGGAAACATTCTGGTCCTTGCGTTTTTTATTTTCTTAACCTGTTTTTTAACCACTAAATGAAAAAGCAAAAAATATATGCGGTTGTTGACCTAGAAACAACTGGTGGAAAAGCCTCTATGGAAAAAGTCATCGAAGTTGCTATAGTACGCTTTGATGGAGATAAAATATTGGAAAAATGGGAATCATTGATTCACCCTGAACGATCCATACCAGCTATGATAACAAAGATTACGGGCATCAATGACGAGATGGTAGTTGATGCTCCCAAATTTTTTGAAGTAGCAAAGAAGATCGTAGAGATGACTGAAGGGGCCATTTTTGTAGCGCACAATGTTCGGTTTGACTATCTATTTTTAAGAGAGGAATTCCAGAGGCTTGGGTTTACATTTAGCAGAAAGCAACTATGCACGGTTCGTTTAAGCAGGATGGCTTTTCCAGGACTACGAAGCTATGGATTGAGCAATTTAATAAGACATTTCAGGATCCCCATTAAAAATAGGCATCGGGCTATGGGGGATACATTGGCTACCGTAGATGTTTTGCGAAGGGTTTTGTCCAATAATAACAATACGGAAACAATAGAAGACCTTATCAATCTTGGTGTAAAAGAATCAAGGCTACCCAAAAATATTGAAATAGAAACATTGCATGCTTTACCTGAAGCTTGTGGTGTATACTTTTTTCATGACATGGATGGCGACGTTGCATATATAGGTAAGAGTTCCAATATAAAAAAACGGGTGGCACAACATTTTTCCAAAGCCAGCTCCAAAGCCTCTAAACTACAAAGGCATGTAGATGATATTTCTTATGAGTTGACCGGTTCTGAGCTCATCGCCTTACTATATGAATCCCAGCTGATCAAAGAAATGAAGCCCTACATAAACAGGGCCCAAAGGAATACACAATTTCCTTATATGATCTATTCATTTTTGGATGCGCAGGGATACATTACTTTCAACATTGCAAAAAACAATGTCAAAAATCGGAAGCAGTTCAATATGATCTCTGAATATTCTTCGCAAGGCTCAGCAAAGGGATTTCTTGGAAGAGTAAGAGAGGCATTCGAATTATGTGCAACCTTGTGTGACTTAGATTCAAACCGACCTTGTTTTAACTTTCACATTCACCAATGCAGAGGTGCATGCAAGAATGACGAACCCTTGGATGAGTACAACGAACGAGCAACGGAGGCAATCGAAAAATTGTCCACGGTATTTGAAAAAGACTTTTTCATACTTGATGAAGGGCGCACACCAGATGAACTATCGGTGATCTTGGTAAAAGACAAAGTATGCAAAGGTTTCGGCTACATCGATAAGAACTACGCTGGTTCATATGTTGATACTTTATTGGATTGCATAAAACCATATCCTGCCTATCCTGAGACAACGAGAATTATTCGTAGGTTTTTGAAAAAAAATGGAAAGCTCAAAATTGTGGAGTTAGATAAGCGGTATAGCGAAGAGAACTTCTAGCAGATTAGGTCACAAAGCACACCAAGAAGCTCATAGATTCACAACGCATGTTAAGTTTGTGGGACTTTGAGCTACTTAATGAATCTTAGAGTCACAACAAAATTTTCACTATTCTCCGTGCGTAGCAAAAGCAACAGACATATCTTTTGAAAGCGCTTCTGCAGCATCGCCAGCAGCATTATCAAAGTCATGGCCACTATCTTTGAAAATGATTCCTCTTGAAGAATTGATAAGCATGCCACCATCTTCATTCATGCCATACTTCATGATAGATTGCAAGTCTCCTCCTTGAGCACCAACGCCAGGTATTAGAAGAAAGCTATCCGGGATGATTTTTCTTATGCCTTCGATATGTTTTGGATGCGTTGCTCCGATCACAAACATCAAATTGTCAGGATTACCCCATTTAGAAGACCGTTCTAAAACCAGCTCAAAAAGGTATTTACCTGTTTTTTCATCTTTGATAAATTGAAAATCCTGAGAACCTTTATTAGAAGTTAAGCCCAATAAAATGACCCATTTATTTTCATATTCCAGAAAAGGACTTACAGAATCTATGCCCATGTAGGGAGCTACAGTTACTGCGTCAAAGTCATAGGTTTGAAAAAATGTTTTTGCATATTGATGTGAAGTATTCCCAATGTCTCCTCTCTTGGCATCCGCAATAGTGAAGTGTGTTTTAGGAATATGCTCCATGGTTTTTGAAAGGCTCTCCCAACCTTTTGGCCCTTGAGCTTCGTAAAAAGCGATGTTGGGCTTGTAGGCTACGCAATGATTTTTTGTAGCGTCAATGATCCTTTTGTTAAAAGTGAACATTGGATCTTCTGTATCTTGTAAATGTGTTGGTATTTTTTCTGGATCAGAATCCAACCCAACAGATAAGAAAGATTTTTTATTAAATATTTGTGAGACTAATTCTTTACGATTCAATATCAATATTTTCTAGTTGGTTAATAGCTTCTACACCTGCGACCTCAGGTACTTGATTTTTTAAAGTTTGTTCTATGCCAGCCCTCAAAGTCATGTTTGACATTTTACAGCCTAGGCAGTTTCCCAACCACTTAATTTGAACAATAAGTTCATCGGTAATATTTACAACTTCAACATTACCACCGTCTACTGCCAGATGAGGTCTTACATCATCAAGGGCCTCATCTACTCTTTTCAATAAATCTTCTTTTCCTGGTAACATAATTAGTTCTTTAATTAAGTATTAATTTTTACAATTTTAGTTTTAGCAAGTAGTTCGTTTCTCTTTTCAACTTCAGCCATCGTATTAATGGCTATCATTTTGAAGGCATTGTTTACTTCCGCAACTGAAGCGATGATCGCGGGTTTTCCTGCGTCTCCAGATTCTCTAATACTTTGTACTATTGGAATCTGCCCCAAAAGTTTTGTCTCCATTTGATTGGCTAGTTTTTCTCCGCCACCTGAGCCAAAAAGGTAATATTTGTTGTTAGGTAGTTCTGCTGGAGTAAACCAACTCATATTTTCAACGACTCCGATCAAAGGTACGTTCACGGAAGGCAATTTAAACATATTGGTAGCTTTGATCGCATCAGCAAGCGCTACCTCTTGTGGTGTTGTAACAATGACTGCTCCTGTCACGGGAACCGATTGCACCATTGTCAAATGTATGTCTCCTGTACCTGGTGGTAGATCAATGATCAGGTAGTCCAATTCAGGCCAAATAACATCATGAATGAACTGCTTTAAGATACCTCCCAATCGCGGTCCTCTAAGAACAACTGCTTGTTCTGCTTCGATGATAAAACCGATAGAAATGCAAGGCATATCGAAAGCCATCAAAGGTTCAATTTTGTGTTTGCCATAAACCGTTCTTACATTTGGCTTAGCTCCCTGCAAACCAAGCATGGTCGGCATAGAAGGTCCATAAATATCGGCATCCAAAATACCTACTTTCTTACCTTCATTCTTTAAAGCCATAGCAAGATTCAAAGAAACCGTAGATTTTCCTACACCGCCTTTTCCAGATGCCACAGCAATGATATTCTTGATCTGTGGCAAAGGACCAGAATCAGTCTCTGCTGCATCATTTACAGTAATGAAATGGACATTAACATTAGCATTTGGAAATATTTGATTTATGGCTGTAATACAGGCAAAATTCAAATCGTTTTTCTGATTGGCATCTAAAGAGGATAACTTTAAGCTAAAGTTTACATTCTCACCTTCAATTTTAAGGTCTGAGATCCTATTCATAGTCATTAGATCATGACCCGTTTTTGGGTCAATTACTGTACTTAAGGCCTTTATTACTTTAATTTTTTCGATAATATTTGCTTTTTATCTAAGGTAAAGCTACGTAATTTGGGGGAGATTATCGGTGAAATATTGCTTATAGGACTATAGCGCACCAACAGGGCTAAGATATCGAATCAGATAAATCAATTTAGAATAAACGAATTGTGAAAAACACTATATTTGCAACCAAGATGAAAGTATATAGAGGTTTAGATAATGTACCAAGATTTAACAATCCTGTAATAACAATAGGGTCTTTTGACGGACTACATTTGGGGCATCAGCAGATCTTTCAGAAGCTGAGAGACATCGCAACGGACATTTCAGGAGAAACTGTTGTGGTTACTTTCGATCCGCATCCAAGACAGATCATTTATCCCAGGGACAAAACTTTGCAGCTGATCACTAGCTTAGATGAAAAGATCGCCTTACTTCATAACTTTGACATAGATAATCTAGTCATCGTGCCATTTTCTATTGAATTTTCTCAGATCAGTGCAGATGAATACATTGAAAAATTTCTTGTAGAAAAATTTGCCCCACACACAATTGTGATTGGTTATGACCATAAATTTGGTTTGAACAGAGTCGGTGACATAAACTATCTAAGATGGTTTGAGAAGAAGGGGTACTTCAAGGTGGAAGAGATCAGCAAGCACGAAATTGATGCCATTACTATAAGTTCAACGAAGATCCGTAATGCCCTTTCTAATAAGGAAATTACAAAGGCAAACAAGCTTCTTGGATACCCTTTCAACATGATCGGCAAAGTCATTGTGGGACAAAAGATTGGCAAAACCCTAGGATACCCAACTGCCAATATTCTGATAGAATCAAACCATAAATTGATTCCTCCATATGGCATATATGCGGTAAATATATTTGTCAAAAATATAAAATACCAAGGAATGCTATACATCGGCGATAGACCGAGCATGATCAATCTCAATGATAGAACCATAGAGGTTAATATCTTTAAGTTTGATGAAGAAATTTATGGAGAAACTGTAAAAATTGAAATGGTACGTTATATTCGGGATGATATCAAATTTTCAGACTTAGAGCAGTTGAAAGAACAACTTGCAATAGATAAAAAAAATAGCTTGCTTGCATTGAGTGATCAGTTATCAGATTCTAAAATCAGTGGATCCTAATGATAGAAGTCTCCGTAGCAATTCTAAATTATAACGGGCTTTCTTATCTCCAAAAGTTCTTACCTGGGCTGATCAAAAATTTACCTAGTTGTAGTGAGGTTGTACTTATTGATAATGCCTCATCAGATAATTCTGTTTCATGGCTCAAGAGCGAACATCCAACAATTAGATTAATTGAACTAGAAGAAAATTACGGTTATGCTGGAGGTTACAACAAGGGTTTAGAAAAATTAGACTCTGATTATTTTCTTCTTTTAAATTCTGATGTTGAAATTGATAGTGATTTCATAAGTCCCCTCTTGACAAAAATAAAATCCGATAAGCGTATTGTGTCGGTGCAACCAAAGATCCTCGCTCAAAAACAAAAGGATACATTTGAATATGCCGGAGCATCTGGTGGAATGATGGATTATTTGGGTTATCCATTTTGTCGAGGAAGGATTTTTGACCACTGTGAAAAAGACAGGGCTCAATACGATGATGCTATCGAAATTTTTTGGGCGTCTGGAGCTGCCTTCTTGGTGAAAGCTGAGTTATTTAAAAGATTTGGTGGGTTTGATGTTGATTATTTTGCACACATGGAGGAGATCGATCTTTGTTGGAGGTTTAAAAATGCTGGTTATATAGTAATGGTTGAGCCTATTTCTACGGTATACCATGTAGGAGGAGGTACGCTTGATTATCAAAATCCTAAAAAGACTTTTCTGAATTTCAGAAATGCGCTACACACTATTTTAAAAAATCAAGGTGGATTAAAATTGATATGGGCCTTCCCATTCCGACTAATGCTAGATGGGGTCGCAGGATTTAGGTTTCTACTCCAAGGAGAATTTTCAAATTTTTGGGCAATAGTGAAAGCGCATTGGAGTACCTTTTTTGCTCTTGCAAAAATATTGCGTAAAAGAAAAAAGATCGAAAATATAAGATTAGAACATAACATTTCTGACAAACCAAATTTGACAGGACTTTTTAATAAAAGTATTATCTGGCAATACTTTATTAAAAAAAATAAAACCTACAATCAGCTTTAATGGCAAAAAAGAAAGCAATCGAAATTATTTTTGAAGACGATCATATTATTGTGCTTAACAAAGCACCTGGAATGCTCACATTGAGTGACAGGTATGCTCCAGATAAAGCTAGCCTGCATAAATATTTATTGGACAAATATGGCGAGATCTTCACGGTACATCGTCTGGATAAAGAAACTTCTGGAGTGATACTATTTGCTAAAACAGCCAAAGCTCACCGTGAATTTTCCATGATGTTTGAGCACAGAAACATTCAAAAATTTTACTTGACACTATTGGAAGGACAACTGTACAATGAGGTGATTGAAGTCGACAAGGCAATCGCTCCTTCAACGACTCAAAAGAACAAAATGATCGTCCACGCCAGAGGAAAAGCTTCTAAATCGATTTTCAGAACAAAGGAAACATTTAAAAAATTCACTTTAGTAGAAGTAGAAATTCTAACTGGCCGTACACATCAAATTCGTGTACATGCTGAGTCAATAGGCTATCCTCTATCGGTTGATGCTATCTATGGCGTCAGACCCGCTCTTAAGGCTTCGCATATTAAGGGTCGAAAATTCAAGGCAAAAATGGATAAGGAGGAACGGCCATTAATTTCAAGATCAATTCTCCATGCCAGCAGATTATGTTTTGTGCATCCCATCACAAAGGAAAAACATGATATCTCTGCTGATCTACCAAAAGACTTTAGAGCTGTGGTTAGTCAGTTGCGTAAATGGGATTAGGATGCGTAGGATGGATCAGGATTTTAGGATGACTGATTGATTTTTATGCAAATATGCCTAGTTCATAATGTCATTAATTTACAACAACTTTCTGAAAAACAGTGGATGCTTTATCAGAAAGTTTAACCAAATAAATTCCTGCTTGAAGCTTGCCAGCATCAAAGAAATATTTGGACGCTCCTATTGGTGCCTGTCCTTGAAAGATTATTTGGACTTTTCTACCAAGCATGTCATGAAGGCTTAGTTCAATATCGCGAGATTTGTTGAGCTCTAAAGGTATACAAGTTATTGCTGAAGCTGGATTCGGGAATATATCTAGAAATTCAGGGCTTTCATCCAATGGTATTTTGGTCGAAGAAAAAAGGCAGTCTTCTACATTATAAACACCAGCTGGAGCCACCATTGGACTATTCATCTCTTTACCATTATTTGCTACGGCAGTAAAATAATATTCGTAATTAAATATTCCTTCCGCAATGGAAGAGACACTAGTACTCCATGTGTCAGTATCTGGATCTGTCAATGTCAAGGGATAAGATTTGTAATCAGAATCAGCATTAGACTTCAAGTGAACGATTGCTTCTTGAATTCCTTCGCGGTGTTGAATTACCGCAGAGATATCAAAGGCTTCAGATATATTCTCAACACATTGTCTTTCTTGGTGAACAATTCTCAAAGGTTCTTTTACACCAACTTCTTTGGTGATGCAATGCAGTGCTCCAAATCTTGGAATTATTGCATTACAGTTAATACCCACTAGATTATAACCAGGCATAGCTTCTGACCATATTCTGAGAGCTGTTGAATCATATTGCTCTTCATAGGTTGGAATCAATATGCTTTTGTTTACGATCAGGGAATTCACATATGTTCTGTAATCTCCTCCTTGGTTAGGATAAGAGCCATCAAAGCTTGGGGGCATTGGCATTCTTACTACTTTAAAAGGTGTACCAAAAGAAGTTGTAAAGTTGCTCAATAAGTATTCTATGTTAGCCTCTATTTGTGGGCCGTCTGCAACACCTTCCGGGTATTTACCTACCATTATCGTTTGTTCATCGAGCAGTTTCATATGCATATCGATATGATTGATCACATCAAAAGGCAATGCATCGAATTTAATGTAATCTTCGATGCCCATAAAATCTTCCAGAACATCATTTACCCCATCTAAACCTAGCATCGGATTTTCTTCCAAGATCAGTTCAGATGAAAATCCCTTTCCCATACCATCTGACATGAAATTTCCACCGGTACCAACAAATCTATAAGGATCCGTGACTGTAGCGAAAACAGATAATTCCAAGTCATCGGCAATGGCTTCAGGAAGACCATCATCTCTTACTCTTGCTGGACGATTGTAGATCCAATCAACCAAGATCAAAGAGTCAACATCATTTTGATAAACAGAGTTTGGACCATAATCTCTAACCCAGATCGTATTAAAAGGCTCCTCTAAAAAGAAAACATTTTCAGACCAATCAACTGAAACTTGATCTAAAAAATTTTGAACTTGGCTTGGATTTGAGCAGACAATATAGACATTGGCTTCTTCCTTAACAGCATCAACGATTTGAGCCAGTATTGTAAATTCAGAAGCCCAAGTGATAATAACACCATCTAGTTCTTCCCATTCAGCCATCGTCCTCAATGGGCCTTCTGGCGGGTCTGTAATACCTGTTGAATTGCGAGATTCTGATTCAATAAAGAACTTTTTTGACTCTTTGTCATTTATGATATCAAAGCTGTAAGGCTGTTTTCTTGTATCGATTTGACCATTACAGAAAAAATAGAAGAGAAAACTAAGACCGAGTAGGGACAATCTAATCATAACAGGAAGTTTTAGTACTCTTCCAAATTACAAAATTAAAAATGAAAAACAAGACCTAAACTAGGTATTATTGGCAATTGGTCGACTCTATCGTAAGTAACTCGATCAAAGAAGAAGATGTTTGACCTATCATAAAGGTTCGTTACGGAGGCTGTTATTTCTAATTTTGTATATTTTGAAAACTCAATCGTTCTTTTTAATGATATATCTAATCTATGATAATCAGGTAAACGCCCTGAGTTTCTATCATCTGAATAGATAATACCAAGTTCTGGATTTTCAGAAACATAATCAGAATCAACACCGTCAGAAAAATCATATAGGGAATAAAATCCTTGTGTCAAAGTAAATGGAAATCCTGTACCATAGTTCCATCTTATAGAAGCTTCCCAATCTTTTGATTCACCGAAATTATAAGTTGCCAACGCATTTAAATTATGCCTTCTATCAAAGATGGTCGGATATGTTTGCTCTCCATCAAATCTATTTACATAACCTAAAGAATAAGTTAACCACAGAAAGAGGTCTGAAGATTTGTAATTCAATAAAAAATCAATCCCGTATGCTTCTCCTGTTTCGGTAGCATAATCTGGATCGGTAGCAATCAATTTGTTTCTATTTATGTTAATTAATTGAGTAAACTCTTTAAAATATGGTTCCACATTAAACCCAATTTTGTCAGTTAGATCTATTTCAACTCCAGCAACTGCATGTCTAGCCAACTGCAGCTTTGAATTTGTTTCTTCTGTTCTACTTCCTGGCAGAAATATTTCCTCTTCAGGCCCTGAAAGAAAACCAACAAATAAATTTACAACGTCTCTCTCATTAACTGAACTGATCAAATTTTGCGAATAAAAACCACCTGCAAATTTAAATCTCAACCAATCTGTTGCATTATACTTAAGACCAAGTCTCGGCTCTAAACTAAAGTCTGATAGTGATGCATAATATTGTGCTCTAAAAGATGGCTCGATAATCAAATTACCCCATTTTTGTTTTAACTTGATAAACCCAGCGACTTCTGTAGTATTCGATTCTTGTCTTATACTAGAATCTAAAAAGTTTACAAAATTGAAATCCGTTGAAAAACCATTTATTTCAAAACCATATTTGAATTCACTGTTCTTTCCAAAAGTATTGAAAGTTAACCCAGCTACGAAGCCATTTATGGATGATCCTCTCGGTCTACCATCTTCCTCTACCAAACCAACTTCATACCCACTATAGGCAATCGTTCCATCGATTGTAATGTTAGAACCTCCAGGAATTAAAGTGAAGTTCACACCTCCACCTGAAGAATTCCAATCCAAATCCGCTACTCCATTATAGTTTACTCTATCATCAAAATTAAATCCAAAGAAGTTGAACTTAGAGCCGTTTCCCGAAAGGAAAGAAACCTTGCCATAGAGATCTGTAAAACTAAAAGGCAATCTACCCACACTGTCAGGAGCAGCATAGCTGTATAAAAATTCTGACGTTTCATTAATATAAGAATGTTTTGCAGTTAGCAAATAAGATATACTCCCTCCTGAACCATCTTTAAGTTTTTTGATGGGCCCTTCCAAAAGTACTTTCCCTTGAAAAGGATTTGCTGACACGATCCCTGCAACTTTCTTTTTATTACCTTCTCTTGTCGTGATATCAATAATTGCAGATACTCTCCCGCCATGTTCTGCTCCAAAACCTCCTGTTAATACGTCAACATTTTTTATGATCTCCGTTTCAAAGACAGAAAAGAATCCTATCGAGTGAAATGGGTTGTAAATGGTCATACCATCTAGCAAAACTTTATTTTGTATGGGAGATCCTCCACGTATGTAAAGTTGCCCTCCCTGATCGCCTGTGAAAATTACACCAGGAAGAACGGATAAATATTGTGCGATATCCGCCTCACCTCCTGCAGATGGTAATGATTTGATCTGAGCTTGCGATACAGACAACTTTGAGATTCTCACATCTGATCTTGCTTGTTCCTTTTTGGCGGAGACATTGACCACTCCTAAGTCAAAACCACTTTCTGAAAGGTAGAGTTTTCTATACTCAACACCTCCACTTGCTAACTTAATATCTACAGCAACAGAGTCGTAGCCTAGATAAGAAGCCACTACAGTATAATCACCAGGTTCCAAACCTGCTAAAGTGAAAAACCCATCGATGTCTGTATTTGTTCCGATCGTTGTACCTCCCAAAACTACATTACCGTATATTATTGGTTCTCCAGTTTCTTTATCATAAACATTTCCTCTGATCGTTGCTTTTTGAGCTAACAGGCTGAAAGAGAGAAGAGTAGTTAATATTAACACGATGTATCTTAAGCTCATTTATCTTGTTTTGAGACGACAAATGTACGCTTTTCAAGTGAAAATAAAACACATTAATGTGTCAATGCAATGGCAGTTGACTAATATTTAATTTTCATTAAAATCATCAAACATATCTTGATCAAACATGTCAGCGAGGATGTCTCTAAATTTCATACCATTTTCTTCCAAAATATCCATACTCAATATTTCAAATTGAGCCAATCCATGTATTAACAATTCCATAAAAGCAAAATGATCTTCCTCTGCTATTTTGATTTTCTTTATCATCTTCTCAAGACCCGCTACCTCTTTTAGTGCATTTTGATATTGCTTATCTGACTGATCGTTCATAAGATCTATTGTATGACCAGCACCAAACCATTCTCTAATGGTTCCGTAAGGATCTTTTTGCGATCCTTTTTGCAATTTCTCAGGGTTTGGAAAGAAAGCCAGAAAAGTCTTTTTGACAGCTGTTCCAAGAATGCTTAACGCCACCATGTAAGGTCCTTCTTGTTCCCCTTCATAAACCAATTCAACTTTGCCCGTAATTGCAGGAATGACACCCCAAAAATCAGTCAACCTCGTTGTGGTCGATTTCTCATCGTTCAATAACATTCTCCGCTCTGCTGTACTGATCAAATTTTCTAATGCAGAAATGCTAAGTCTTGCTGAGACACCTGATTTTTCATCCACAAAATCTGATTCCCTTGCAGCAAATGACAGCTCCTCCAAAATGGTTTTGTGAAGATCCGAAACATGGATCCTTTCCTGATCTTTTGACACCTTGGCTTCTTGAGAGGTGATGGCTAGCGCATCTTCAATTTTTTTAGGATAATGAGTCAATATTTGACTTGAGATCCTATCTTTTAATGGAGTTATTATAGAGCCTCTATTGGTATAATCTTCTGGATTGGCAGTAAATAAAAACTGAATTTTTAAAGGCAATCTCAATTTAAAACCTCTGATCTGCATGTCTCCTTCTTGCAGAATGTTAAACAAAGAAACTTGAATTCTTGCTTGTAGATCAGGTAGCTCGTTAATAACAAACAAGCACCTGTGCGATCTTGGAATCAATCCAAAATGAATCACTCTCTCATCAGAATAAGGTAATTTTAATGTAGCTGCTTTGATCGGATCCACATCTCCCACCAGATCTGCAATACTAACATCAGGGGTTGCAAGTTTTTCCACATATCTATCTTCTTTGGCCAACCACTCTATTGGTGTATCGTCCCCTTTTTCTTTTATGAGATTAATGGCATATTTAGATATTGGGTCCAATGGGTCGTCATTCAATTCTGATCCAGCTACGACAGGTATGTGGTCATCCAATAGATTGACCAATAATCTTGCGATCTTGGTTTTTGCTTGCCCTCTTAATCCTAAAAATAACATATTGTGCCTAGACAATATTGCTCTCTCCACATCTGGTATGACCGTATCTTTGAAGCCTATTATTCCTGGAAAGATCTCCTCCTTTTTCTTGAGCTTCTGAATCAAATTTTCACGCAATTCTTCTTTGATCGATCTCGGCTTATAATCCGACTTTTTCAGTTCTCCTAATGTCTTGATATCCTTCATTGATGTATCTTATTATCGTTATGTTACTAACAACACTAAAAGTATTTTAAAGTTTTTATTATACAAAAAAAGGTAGTCGATTGCTCGACTACCTCAACTAATTATATCTATTTATAAAGCTTCTTAAAAAATTCTCTAGTTCTTAAGTCGCCCTATTGTATTTATTGCTTAAAATAAGATTCTGGGTTCTTATCACCAGATTGTACATTTTTCAATCTATTCTTAAACTCACCACTTTTCTCAAAATCATTGTTTCTTGCAAAAATTTCTTTTAATGCTATCAATGTGTTTATATCATTTGGATTTAAAGCTTCTGCTTTTTCAAAGTACGGCAAAGCCGTATTGAATAATTTAGTTGATTCAGCTTTATATTCATCAAATTTTTTCGTTTCACTGATTGGAAGATCAGCCATTTTCTTTGTCAATTCGACCGCTTTATTATAGTAAAGAGAACCCAAGCTATACTGTACATCAAACAAAGTTGGATCTAGGGCTACCGCTTGCTCATAATAATCTTTTGATTTATTGAAATAAGCGTTTGCAGAATCTGAATTACCACTTTTACCATATTCTTCTTGAAACAAGTTCATATAAACGTTTGCTAATGAGGAATAAACAGATGGATTATCAGGAGCAGCAGTAATTGCTTCTTTTAATAAACCTTCCAAAGTAGCATATTCTTCTTTTTGTATGTAGTAATTGATCTGGGCAAATAAAATCTCAGAATCATCCGGATGAGCTTCTCTACCTTTGTTAAGGATATCCATGGCATTTGCGTCTCCAGCTTCTGAAGCCAAATTAAAACCATAAGCGTAAATTCTAGGTTCTTCATAGCTGACTGCTATCAACTCATTAAACATTGTTTTCGCGACATCCTTTTGATCAGCAGCCATAGCACAATAGGCGGTTACAAATTTATGGTCATTTAAGTCTTTTTCATTTGCTAATGTTACTTTCATACCATTCTCTTGCTGAACCTTATTAATACTTAAAATAGTATTTAAAGAAGCAAAAGCATTTGTATAGTCTTTTGCGTTAAGAAGGGCATTTCCAATACTTGCCAAAGAATTTGCAGTTTTTTGCATTCCTTTTAATGCTTCTTTGGTCTGATATTTTTTATCAGCAAGTTGCAAAACCTTTTCGTAGGAGTTGAAAGCCATAACACCCGAATTTACATTTTGGATTTGGTGGGTAGGATCTAGCTGTAATGCTATCATGTCTTTATCAGCTAACGCAGTATAAATTTCGCCAGCTGCCAACCAGGTCTTTGCAGATTCATTCGTGGTTGGACTAGCAGTTGCAATTTCTACCAAATCAACCGCCTCAGCTAATTTATCCACGTTGCCGTTTTGGTCTAAGTAATAAGCGTTTAGTGCTTTTGTTGCTTTAGACAAAGCTTTATCAGGCGCTACCTGTGCATGATTCATTCCAATTAAAACGAAGAATGAGCAGATGCCAAGAAGTACTTTTTTCATGTTGATGTTAAAATTTAATTTACAAAATAATCACAAAAATAATAATATTTATTAATAAGACGCATACCTATATAGTCATGATGCCTACTAAAAGGTTAAGAAAAAACTACAATTTTGTTAAAAAAAATGTTTGTGCAGTGATTTCACGCATAAACTTAAGTTTAAAAAAGCCTTAATATTAGGTACTTGAGCATATAGTAATTGCACTAAACCTATGAAATTGATATTGTCTGCATTAGCCTAACATATTCCCATATTGATTAAACTTAATATGTTTTACATGCTTTGACAAACAATTATTAAGGCCAAATTTATATCTTGCGTGACCAGAAAGGCCAAAATAACGTCATAAAAATAAAAAATAATGAGTGAAACTAAGGTATTTGAAGCTAGTCCTGAAGCAAAAGGCAAAGCTAAAACATTTAGGATGTATGCTTTTGCAGCATGGATTTTTGCAATGGCATTACAAGTCTTTGCCATAATAAAATTGATCAGCGATGACAAGTTGATCTTGATGATCGTCGCCATAGTTGCAATTCTTGCGACGGCAATTGCCGGTTCTACTTTTTGGAAGAAGAGTAATAAACTTGATCCTCCATCGGAAAAGAACGGTGCGCTATTTTTTCTTCAAAGTCAACTTGGAGCTTTTATGGGTGTATTTTGCTTACTACCTATGGTAATCATGATCTTCACAAGTAATTCTATCAGTGGAAAGACAAAAGCAATAGCAGGTAGCGCTGCTGCTGTTGCAATGACAGCTGCTGGGGTATCAGGAATAGAGTTTGACCCTGCTTCTATAGAGAAATATACGAAAGAAATAAGTTCGCAAACTAAAACTGCACAAGGCCTAAACATAAATACTGATAATGTTTACTGGGCGACTGACGGAACGAAGGGTAACAAATATCATGCATTTGATGATTGCCGATACGTTAAAGGCAAAAAGCTTAGTAATGGCAGTATTCAGAAAGCCTTTGCTGACAAAGGCAGTTCTGAATTATGCAAGATTTGCGCAAAAAGAGCTGCTAAATCTAAAGTTCCTGATGCTGCGAAGGAGTTGGTTCCGCAGTAGTGAAATAGTCTAAAGTCGTAAGTCGTAAGTCGAAGGGAGGTTTGTGGATTGGTCGATAGTTGATAGACTAAGGATCTAGTTTATTAGGCATAGCTTTATTGATTCAAAATTAACTTACAAATAAGATTAGGAAAAGGATAGTGGGCAAACGCGCACCATCCTTTTTTAGTTTTAAGGATCAATACTAGTTTTAAAACACCTCTTTGATTTCTGTTTTTAGTATTTGCTTCTAGATCCTTGTAGCTCACTCACCCTACAACAACAGACTTGAGACTTAAGACCTGAGACTTGAGACTTAAGACCTGAGACTTGAGACTCTCTCACAACTACATATTATTCCAACTCTTCTTCCTAGTCTGAAACCTCTTATCACTAAAGTACCAAGGCCTAGTATTTTTGACAGATTCAAATGCTTGTTGCTCCTCTTCAGGCATTAGATCCTTAAAGAAATCTATCTTCGTAAGCTGCTCAACTTCATCTATTGTAACTGCATATTTCTCCAAAGGTTCCTCTGAAGTTTTATGAGGGATGATATATCCGATGCCTCTTGGATTGCCTCGATTCATATCAAGAATGACTTTGTAATAAGAAGCTGGAACAGCGACATCGTTATGGCCGATATAGTCAATGGGTTTTTCTGTAAGTACAGGTCCAGAGACTACATAAAGGTGATTGTATTTTTTTGCCCAATCTCTAACTTGCTCTTCTAGCTCTCTCCAGATACCGCCATTAAACGGTATCGATTGTGGAGACATATTGCTCATAAAAAATGTTTCAGACATTGCATTTTGATCAAACGCCATATCTCCTGCAGGGACCAAATGCCCTCGCGAATAACCGGATCTTTTGTAATCTGCCTTATTAGCAGAAGTTGTTTTTACGGCGCTGTCCGATCTAAAATCTCCAGATCTAGGAACATGCTTTTTGAATAAGTTAGACTTCTTCAACTCGTAAGCCACCCACTCTGGCTGCTCAAATTCTTCTAAGTAAGAAAGGCTATAATGCTCGTGATGAATCAATTGTCCTTGAGCAGATGGCAAGTAGTTTCTCCCTTCTGCTGAAGAAGAAGCAATTCCTTTATTTGTATATTCTTCTGAAGAGTCATCAGTTGACGCAGGCAAAAACTTAAATACAATTAAGCCTAATAATAAGATGAGTAGTAGTCCAATAATCCTGATGAATCCTGGACCTATTAAACTTGTGTTGCGATGATTCTTCCTTAATTTTGCCATAGGTTGATTATGTGTAACAAATGTATAAAAAAATGACCCAAACATCATTTGTTCGTTGTAGGAATGAACCAAATTTTAGGTGCAAATTTTATGTTCAAATTTTTGTGCAAATTTTTGTTCAAATTTTTGTTCAAATTTTTGTTCAAATTTTATGTTCAAATTTTATGTTCAAATTTTATGTTCAAATTTTATGTTCAAATTTTATGTTCAAATTTTATGTTCATCAGGGCATGCCCTGATTCTTCATAGAAGATGTTTTGTAAAAATACGTGCTCGTAGGGGCATGCCCCCAAACTTGGTTTGATAATTTTAAGTCAGCTTAAACATTACACTTTAATTCTTCCCTACCCTCGCTTGCTCCAATCCTTCGTTTTCTTCCTAAACCCTTTCAAGAATTCTTGGAAAGTATCAAATTCATAACGATATTTGATACCAACGCCTCGCTTTGCTCTTTGACCTTCTATCGCAACATCATTTTTGTTATAGAACACCAATTTGAACCGACGATCTTTGGCGATCACCCATTCTACAATAACGTCAAAGGTGCTTAATGCAGATATAGAAGTATTAGCGCCAACTTGTTCAGCTCCAATTCCAAAATCAGTCCCGATCTTTATCTCTACCCTATCGTTAAATAGGTAATTCTTGAGCTGAAGGGATATTTCTGAAGCACGAGTGACGGATTCAAGGTCACCAGGATCATATACTCTATAATCCACATTAAATTCGGCACCAGAATAGATTCCTTCATCTGTAATAACATCGGCTAAAAAATCACTGATGTACAAAGAGAGTTGATTGGATACGAACTGACTGAAGGTATTCACTCCAAAGTTTACAACCTCATCTCCTCCAATAGCGCCTTCTGCAGTTGGCAAAAAACCACCGATAACCATAAGGCCAAATACCTGTCGATTCAATTCATTTTCATCTTGTTCTATTACACGCATCTTGGCATCAACATATGCTTTTATTTCTCCGGTAAGATCTGGGAAGCGTACCCTGAAAGAAATATCTGGTTTAAACAAGTCACCTTTTAGAAACATAGATAGGTTGACGGGGGTTGTTGTTCTTGCCTCTGCCCTTAATGCTTCATTCACTGTCTCCAAGTTTTCCGCTATTAGATTAAAGGGAGCAGTCTTTAAGTCTTTATATTCTGCTTCTAGATTTATCTGCGCATCATAAGGATCTCCAGACCATTGTATAGATCCACCTCTTTTGACTTGAAAGGGTTTATTGAACTTGAGGATATCTCTATAAGAATAAGTAAACAGGTACTCCCCTTCTTCAATAATGTAATCGCCATACATCGAAAAGTCCCCGGTCCTTTTTACATCTATATTTATGTTTCCAAAACCTTTGCCTTTGACGATGTCTCCAGCTTTTTCGTCAAATAACAATCTCACATCTGCCGCATCGGTTATTTGCATATTAAGTGCAATATTTACTCCTCGTAATTCTCTTTTCTCTTCGTTTAAGCTATCCTTGGCCGATCTATTTACAAACCTGATAAAACTCAACTCCTGTCCTTCTGTAGAATCTTCTAATGGTATGGTGACCAATGTACTATCCGAGGTGGTTACTTCAATGTTAATGTCTGTTTGACTGAACGGACCTCTAAATTCTACCGAGCCACTTCCAATTCCTACCCCATAAAAAAGATCGTTGTCTCCCTTTTTAGTGTCCAAAGCAAGGAACCTATCATTATCTGTAATGATGTCCAAGTCTAGCAATAAATTTTTAAGATGCTCGTGTCTTATACCACCTACCAAGGTTGCCTCATTTCCATTTTTATCGGAAATCTTTTCTCCGGTGGCGTCAATCAGTTCATTGTTGAGTTTCACCGTTCCAGTGTCGAAAGTATACCTGGTCCCAAGGTAGTCAACCTTCACTCCCCCATCAAAGACATTTAATTCGCCTAATATATTTGGCTGGGAAGGCTGGCCATATATTTTTGCATTTGCATTGAACTTTCCGGACATTTGTGATATCCCTGAAGGAATAAAATAGGAAATTATATCTAGCGGATAATCCGTTATTTCAATTTCTTGTTCAAAATAGTTAGGGGCATATTTAGTTCCTTTCGAATTTGGAGGTAGATAAAAACCCTTTGATTTAAGTACCCTAGAAGGATCCTCTTCTAAATATCCAATAGTCAAATTGGTTGATATCCTTGAGTCAATACCATCACACTTTGCTGTAAAATTAAATTTACCCCAATCATTAACTGTCGTATCTGTATGGGTAGTAATGATCAAAAAAGTGTCCATAGCAACTTCCAAAGCAAGATCTTCTAGTTTAAATATATTTTTTGCAGATGCTTTAACGTTAAACTTCCCTCCAAAATCCAATAAGTGATAATTTATAAATTGATTTACTTTTTCTACATCAATATTTTCAACCAAAAAATTCAAACCTTTATCCCCCTCACTTTCAATTACAACCTTTTGATCTTTAGATTCTATGATGAAATTCTTGGTATCAATATACTCCTTGCCAAACCTTATGTAGTTATTTTCTGGGATGGTCCAGCTTTCGCCAAAAAAGGTTAGATTGGAAGGTTCAAACTTAACCTCAAAATCATTTTCATTAATGGCATCAAATTCCCCTCTTAAGACCATTTGATCTAATTGGGCTTGCTTAAAATTGCTTAGGCCAAGATGAAAATAAATGATATCTTCATCTATACTCCCATTAAACATAACCGAAGGAAATTCATTTTTCTGGTTGATGATGGGTTCTAAAACACCGATCTGAAAGTCTGTTAATTCCCCATTAGCTTCAGCCAAAATAGTTACCTTATTTAATTGAACCTTGTCAAATTTAAAAGTAGGAAAGGTCGCGTCTAGATAAAAAGAATCTAATTGATTGTCCAAATAACCAGAGATCTTAGTATTTTTTATGGTATCCAATTTTACATGGAGAAAATTGGTTAGATTTTCCGAATCTTTCACTTTAACATCAAAACTGAAGTCATGTGGTGTAAATTCCTTTCCGGATTCTTTTAGACCAACTCTTTTTGCGTACATCGGAAATTTCCCAATAATATAATCCTGTATAGCAAAGGGAAATTTGTCTAATACAAATTCTCCAAGTAAAGTTGCATCAAACAGATCAGATCTCAAGTCAAAATATTTCTTCGCCCCAATATTTTTACTAATCAGATTCACAGTATCCATTTGATAGGTTATACTATCATCAAGCACTAATTCTAAATCCAACACAGATGCCTTACCTTTGATGTCAGCGATGCTGTTGCCTATTATGGACAAATCGAAATTTCCCGAAAGGGCAATATCCTTTTTACTCAAATTTAAAGCCTTAAGATCTAATTTATTTATCTTGGATCTGAAGTTATACCCTTTGGCTAATTCCTCAAAGTTTATATCTCCATCAAAATCTAGATCTATGTTATCATCTTTTATGTCCAACGAACCGTTGAGCCTATTTCTATTTAATTCTCCGTTGAAGGTCACGTTATTGTAGACATAATCTTGATAAGTAAAAGTTTTTACAACGGCTTTGAATTTTGCAGCTGCATTTTCTCTATTGGTCCCTCTACCCTGTGCAACATTTGCGGACATTGTGATCTTACCAAGTTTTGGGTCGCCAGAATAAGTCCCGAGATCAAAATCGGTAAATGAAATATTTCCAGAATATTTTGCATCCTGCTTATCTTCTATTAAAACTAATTTCATATCTGAATTGATCTGTCCTAGATTACAATTCAATTGCCCCTTTGCTGTAAAATCGTGAAGGAATCCAAAAAAGGTCCCTCCAAAATCGAGTTTACCAAAACTATCCACTTGTTTCGGTGGATTGAAACCTGGGATAAGCTCCCTCAATGTTGATATATCCGTTGTCAAATAGTCAATCTTTAAATCGAAAAACTCCTCATCTTTTAAAGTAATGTTATTTGATCTTAGAGACCCTTTGAAAACTAAGTTATCTCCCAGCCGCATACTAAGATCTCTTGCTCCCAAACTATTCAACCTTCCAACAATCCGCCCATCTATGTAAAGGTTTTCATTTATATTCTTAACTACGAATGGATTATCCTCCAACATACCTGCAAAAAATACAATATCCTTCATCCCAATGACCGAGTTGTTTAGCTTTATGTCCATTCGAACTTTGTTCTGAAAATCTGGCCAGTCCAAAAACTCTCGATACTTTAAAACTAGCGTATCTCCAAAAGTACTGTATGGTGTTTTGATCTGAAATCCATTTAAGGCAACGGTATTTTCAGTAACTAGAAAATCATTGCAATAAGCATTTTGGAAAGACAATCCAGAATCTTCTTGACAAGTAAAACTTTCTAATTCTCCGGTAAACTCGCAAGGCGTAAAACTAAAATTATTTATTTGAGTGTTAATATCCGAAACGTCCAAATGTTTATAATCTAAAACATCTTTGGGCATACGACGCTCTTTGTATCTTCTTGTGTTATTTAATTTAAAATTACCATTGATCAAACTGATAGATTTTGCAGTAATAACAACGGGGTTTTTCAGTTCCTCTTGAGTAGCTTTTTCAGGCTGCTGCATGATGCCATTCAATTGATTCATGAAGTCTTCATCCCAAAGCCTGTTAAACTTTTCATCGTTACGATCAAACTCTTCAATATTTAAATCAAAACCATCGATGGCTACCGTACTGATGTTAAACAAATTTTCACTGATGTTGAAGGCATCGATAAAGATCTTTCCATCGATTACTTTTGCATGCATGTCCTGCCCACGCAATCCATCCTTCTGTACAAAATTTACATTTTTGAGAGAAATGTATTTTAAATCCAAATGGATGGGCTTCGTTTCTTTTTTCACACTATCTCTTGCAACATTATTTGGCGTAGATTCTTCCAGTCGCTTCAAAAATAATTGTATGTTGTTATGATAATCTGATGAATCTCTATTCAATTTGACCAGCCCATTGTCCATATAAATTTCATTGATCGTAAAATCTCTTTCCCAGATCTTTTTCAAAGAAAGATCGAAGTCAACATTTAGTTGCTTCACAGAGATCAGTGTATCATTGTCATATCCTTCTATGTAAAAATTTTCGAAAGTCAGATTGTCAAAAAACTCTACCCCAATGGAATCTAGACTTACTTTTGTTTCTAACCTTTCAGAAAGAGAAACTGTGACTTTATCTATCGCCCAATTCTGGAATTTCTTATTTTGAACAACAAAGGTGAGGCAAATGAATAGGAAAAGAAGGAGCAAAATGAAACCAATCATTATCCTCAAAAGTCGTCTCCCAAAACCTTTCTTCGGTTCCAAGGATTCTTCTCGTTCTTGAATCTCTTCCTGCATTTAAATCTTTAAGGCTAAGGCCTAAATATTGAACCCCTAAAATTAGAAAAATACTATAAAGAAACCATTGATTAACATTATTTTAAACAACAGGTTTTCATTAAATTAATGAAAGGATGGTTTATCCATTTTTTAGACTATTTCAGCAACTCTATTGTTCGGGAATTAAGGCAATATGTTCCGTTTTTATGGGCTTTTGACGGATATCAATAGAGATTAAATCCTTGAGAATAAGGCGCAATCTGCCTGTGCCATCATAAATCATTGTAAATCAAAGGAAATGATCGTAATTGTATCCTATAATCCTAACATATAAAAATCCTACTCCAAAAAGGACATCGCCCGTTCCTCCGACCAGTACCATCCTTTTCGTCCATTCCCAACAAACCCAACATGCCCTCCATATTCCGGCGTTTCAAGAAAAACAAACTTTGATTCCTTAGCAAGTTCATAAGGATAGCAGGCTCCTGCCAAAAAAGTATCGTCAAGCGCATTGAGAATTAAGGTGGGAATACGGATGTTGTGCAAAAATCTATTTCCGGAACAGGTCTCATAATAAGCTTCTGCAGATTCAAAACCATGGATGGGTGCAGTATAATTGTCATCAAACTCCCATATACCTTTGGATGCCATGACCTTTTCATAATTGATCACATCTTTGGTGATTGCTCTTTTTAACTTGACTTTCTCTTTAAGATCTGATAAAAACCTTTTAGAGTAGATCCAATTTACCGGTTTTGAAATTTCGTCGCTACAAGCTGCAAGCTCGCAAGGGACAGAGATAGATACAGCTGACCGGATGCGCGAATCAATTGCTTCTCCTACTTCTCCAAGATATTTTAAGATTACATTTGCTCCCAAGCTAAAACCTATGAGGTGTAGTCGCTTATAATTACCTTCTTTCAAAGTCAACTTTATCAATAAATGAAGGTCCTCTGTTTCTCCACTGTGATAGGATCGAACGACTTTATTGACTTCACCAGAACAGCCTCTAAAATTCAAAGCGATGGCGTCATGGCCTGAATCGATGGCTGCTTTGGCCATTCCTTTGATGTAGTTTGAATCGCTGCTGCCTTCGAGGCCATGCAATAATATGACCGCCTTTTCTGATCCTTTTTTTACGGTATCAACGTCAAAGAAATCTCCATCAGGGGTATCTATTCTTTTTCTATTGAAAGTGATGGCTACCTTACGGAATAAACTTGGATAAATGGTATGAATGTGCGCATTCTTAAATGGGAATCTTGGGGAGTAATTATTGGATTTTAGGATTGGCATAGATAAATTTTATTTATACACCACTCCATCCCTCATCACAAAACCCACTTCCATCATCACCTCTACATCCTCCAAAGGATCTCCATCCACAGCGATAATATCTGCAAGTTTTCCAGCTTCTATGGTTCCTAATTTGTCATCGATCTTGAGCATTTCTGCGGGGGTTCTGGTAGCAGATATGATCGCTTCAATGACTGGCATACCAGCCTCGTGCATGAATTTAAACTCCTTGGCATTGTCACCATGAGGGCTAACACCTGAGTCCGTTCCAAAGGCAATTTTGACGCCTCTTTTGTAGGCTTTGCCGAAAGTATTTTGGATCATTGGACCTATTTCTAATGCCTTAGGAACGACTACATCTGGATAAAAACCAGGGATTGCGGCTTTTTCGGCGACAAACTTACCAGCTGCGATGGTTGGGACATAATAGGTTCCTTTTTGGATCATTAGATCCATCACTTCCTCGTTCATTTTGGTGCCGTGTTCGATCGAAGTGATGCCTGCGAGGACCGCGCGCTTCATTCCTTCTGCGCCATGGGCATGCGCTGCTGTTGTGAATCCATACTCGTTAGCCGCTTGGACGATCGCATTGACTTCTTCTTGCGAAAACTGTGGTCCAGAACCATCTTTGGCAACAGAAAGTACCCCTCCGGTAGCAGTTATCTTAATGCAATCAGCTCCATTTTTGTAGCGCTGCCTGACTGCTTTTCTCGCTTCTTCTGGGCTATTGATCACACCTTCTGCAGGTCCGGGATCCCCTTTTAAATCCTTTCTCAAACCATTGGTTGGGTCGGCGTGCCCTCCGGTTGTTGCGATTGATTTTTCTGCAGTGTAGATCCTTGGGCCAACGATGTGTCCTTTTGCAACAGCATTTCCCAAAGAGACATTCACGCCCGTCCCACCAAGATCTCTGACCGTTGTAAATCCTGCCATCAAAGTCTTTCTGCAATAGCCAGTAGCCTTTAGTGCGACATCCGCTTCGTTCAATCTAAAACCCTCTTCATACCTTTTCTTTGACGATTGGTGTTCTATGTGTACGTGCATATCCATCAAGCCGGGCATGACGGTCTTTTCCTTGAGATCAATCACTTTTATGGACTCATTTTCAGCAGACTTATATCCACTCAGTACTTCCTTTATCAATTTGCCCTTAACGACGATTGTTTGTTCTTCTTTGACGTTTTTGGATTTAGAATCAATCAATTTTCCGCAATGCAAATAGTAGGTTATTTCTGCTTCCGCATCCTGAGAAAAGCCACAAGAATAACCGAGGATTAAAACGAAAAGCAAGAGCATTTTTGGATTGATCATATTTAAGATTGATTGATTTTTTTATAAATTTTTATGGCTTGCACAGCTTCCTTGACGTCGTGCACCCTAAGTATTTTTGCACCTTCCTGCAAGGCATATAAATTCACCATCGCAGTCGCTGGCAGCGCATTTTCTGCATCAATATCAAGCAGTTTATAGAGCATCGATTTTCTAGATATCCCTACCAAAATAGGCCAATCCAACATCTTAAAAACATGGAGTGACTTGAGAAGTTCATAGTTCTGATCCATCGTTTTGCCAAAACCAAAACCAGGATCAATGATCACATCTTTAAAACCCATCTCGACCATCTTAACCGTTTTTACAATAAAATAGTCCAGAATATCCATCGTCACGTTATTATATGTCGGATTGTCTTGCATACTTTGTGGGGTACCTTGCATGTGCATCAAAACAAAAGGAATGTTCTTATGATCACAAACCGTTTGTAGCATTTTTTCATCATGGCTTCCGCCTGAAATGTCATTTATGATGTGGGCACCTTCCTTGATGCATTGATCCGCAACTTCTGAATGTATCGTATCTATAGAAAAGATCACTTTCGGAAATTCAACTCGTAACGATCTAATCAAAGGAATTAGTTTTTTAATTTCTTCTTTAGGGGTGCTGAGTGTTGCTCCCGGTCTAGAAGACATGGCACCAATATCGATAATGGAAGCGCCTTCCGCTAACATTTTTTCTACTTGCTTTTGCGCCAAAGCGTCATCCGAAAATTTACCCCTGTCATAAAATGAATCCGTGGTGATATTTAATATTCCCATCACTATCGGCACCTCCAGAGAGAGCAAAGTACCAGCACAATTTAAAGTCTTATGAGGATTCAACATTTCTAATGGTTGATAAAGAACATTTTCTGTCGCAATGTACGAAACCATTCGCCGAAAGGCAAAAACATCAAATCATCTTGTAGAAAAAGAAAATATTCTTTCTCTTTATCCATAATATATTAGTGACTGTTATTGACTAACTTGCGTCTATAATATTAAAGGTATCTGAATTATGTTTGGCAGAAATAGACAAAATCAAGATTACAATGATCAACCTTCGTTTTTCAAATCATTGATAACCTTGCTCATCACAGGATGCATCTTGTTTTTGGGCTTCAGTCTATTTACTGGGGACGGAAAAATAAAGTCCTTCAAAGGAATCATCGGTGGTAATAAAGTTAAAGACTATCAACTTAAATATAAACCTGCAGGATTTGAATATGCCTTTGATGATGATTTTACTTTGCAGATCCTTTCTGATCCCAAAAAAAATCAAAAAGCATTCAATAATTTTATTTATGATTACAACATGAGTCTGATCAACCATGTTTGTAAGCGAATGGGATTTCCAGATTCTTTGATGGTGACCGCAAGAGACAAATACAATGAACATCATGCTTATCTCAAGAATTTATACTACCAAGATTTTATAAATACCCGTGACCCTTCCTCCAATTTTTATCGAGATTGGTACCAAACGACGGGTGGTTCAGCGGTTGATGCTTTTAAAGAAGTCTCTTCCAAATATACTTGCTTTATTATCAATCAAGTACTGACCAGTATCATAAAAACGAAGGATGGTATGGTCCAAATAAAAGGTAAAGAAGTCCTCTCCCCTTGTGGAATAGCCGTAGATGAAGCCATAAATCCGATGTTGAAACGATTGAAAGAGAAGTCCGCAATGATAGATTTTATGCGTTCCAAAGGGATGCTATCACAGAAGATCGAGAAGACCATGGCCGAGCTTGGGACAGTAGAAATTCGAGACAAGAAGGGATTGTCTAAATCATTGTCCACCAAAGTGTTGGGCTATGATGTATCAAAAACAGACTTGGAGATCGTTGCAATCAGCATCTTGAAAGTTGGGTTTAAATTGGATGAATATTTTGAGATCAGCATGAATTCTAAAACAAAAGAGTTATTGGTAACCCTGCCTCAACCTACTATTTTATCGCATGAAGTATATCCGCGCATTGATAAACTTGACATCGGCTGGATGAGAGAACTCAAAGTGGATGATTTTAATAAAAATTTCAATTTGCTTCGTGCAGAATTCAAGAAGGACCTTAATGGCTCAATGGCTTTTGACGATTCTAAAGTCAAAGCGAAAGAAATTATGGAGATGCTTTTGAGCCCAATTTTGCAAAATGGTTATACGATGAAGATGAACTATAAAGGAAAAGACAATCCTATCACCGTCATGAACTAGTTAGTTGTTAATTTGCCCAGATTTTACTTAAGACTTCATAACTTACGCAAAAATAAGCCTGAGTTTAGCCATCTGCCAAATAATTATCAATGAATGCAGTACTTTCCTTATTATTATTTAACAGAAAATGGTGCAGCTTTTGAGTATAAAATAGAATTGTCTATAAAGATCTTTTTCATTTTTAAAGGAAAAGAAATAAATCCATGATTGAGAAATTTAAACCTACTTTAGTTTTTATCATCCTATATTTTCTTTTTTCCCTTCCGGGAATGAATTCCTTATTTGCCCAGCCAGGAGATGTCGTCACTACTAATAATGCAAAACAATCCCTACAAGTTGCGCAAGAATTTATTTCAATGAATGAATACAAAAAGGCGATAAAACAATTGAAGCATACCATTAAGATAAAGAAAGATTTTGCTGTTGCTTATCGTCTACTTGGGAAGGTTTACTATGAAATGAATGATTTTGAGCAAGCTTCTGAAACGCTTGAAAAGTCTTTTGAGCTGGATAAAAAATTGTCTCGAGCGGCCTTTTATGAATGTGGCGACTCCTATTTGAAACTTGGCAATCTTGAAAAAGCCAACTACTATTTAGGGATTTATACGGCAATGAAAGATAAAAATTACGCCAATGCAGAGAAAGAATCTGCTTTGGAACTTTCTTATGATGAGATGATCGAAGTCAAAAGCAAAAACATAGCTTTCTTGACAACGCTTGATACAAGTGCTAATGCAAGCATCGTCATTTCCCCGTTAGAAAAGATCAATTCTGAACACAATGAATATTTGCCATCACTCAGTAATGATGGCGCATTTTTACTTTTTACAAGAAACAAGAATGGAAGGCAAGAGGATATCTTTCTATCAAAAAAGACTCCTGAAGGTTGGGGAAATGAAAACCAAGGTGCCATAAACATAAATACTTCAAAAAACGAAGGTATGGCAAAATTTGAGCCCCACAACTACAAAGTGTATTATGCCGGGTGTTCTAGGCATCAAGAAATCGTCAATTGTGACATCTTCGAAAGTGAGTTCATTGATGGAGAATTAAATAAAGAGATCGAACTAACAGGAGATTTGAATTCGCCTTATTGGGATTCGCAGCCAGCGGTGACCTGTGACGGACAGACCATGTATTTTGCCAGTAGCAGACAAGGTGGATCAGGGGGATCTGATATTTGGATGAGTACAAGAGATAGTGATGGCTCCTGGTCTTCAGCTACAAATTTGGGTGAATTGATCAACACCAAAGGAGACGAGGAGGCGCCATTTATAGCCAAAGACGGTAAAGCCCTTTATTTTACGTCAGATCATCATCCTGGGCAAGGAGAAGGGGACTTTTTTGTCAGTTTCAAAAAAAACGGACAATGGCAAACTCCATTAAACCTAGGATATCCTATAAACTCTCCGTCAAAAGAACTAGGGCTTTACATCAGTGATAATGCTGAAAAAATATTCTTCTCTTCTGCACGGCCGGGTGGAAAAGGTGGCTTGGACATCTATCAAGCTGATCTACCATATGCATATAAACCAGTTGAAGTATTGCCTGTGGCACTCAATCTACGAGACAAGGAAACAGATGAAATATTGACTGGAACCATCACCGTTGGTGTAGATAAACAGCGTGAAAATTATACTACAGACAGTCAAGGAAATGTACAATTATGTCTAGCTGGAGATAAAGCATATTCCTTTAGGGTGAATAAGGATGGTTATGACTTTTATGTCGAAGCCTTTTTTCTTGAAAGTATCGCTAATAATCAGATTCAGAATATAAAGCTTGGTTTGGTCAAAAAAACAAAAAAAGATCCTTACATCGGCGAAAAGAGACATACAAAGACTGTGGTACAGATTTATTTTGAATCTAATTCCTATACGATTGATGATAAAAATTCAATCAAGCTATCAGACCTTGCTGAATTGATGAATGCCTACGACGATTGGGACATTCAAGTGACAGGTTTTGCTGATGCTGTCGGAAATGAAGAAGATAATAAGAAGCTTTCCAAAGACAGAGCACAAGCAGTAGTTGATTTCTTAGCAAAATTATCAGACAAACAAGTTAGCCAAAACATAAAAGCACTTGGCAAAGGATCTATCGATAGTGATGGCTCCGATGAATCAAATAAAAAAGCCCGAAGAGTTGATATTGTCCTAAATCGTTAATGCTTGGTATAATTTTTTCATTCTCATTAGGATTAATGCCTTTCGCAAGTTATTTTGTGGTTTATTAATATGTAATACATATCATATTGTAACTTAGTAAATATATTTCAAGGATAAAGGATGAGGGTGGCGAAATTAAACACTATTAAGATAATTACATTTTTAAGTTTGGGCCTTTTTGGTTTTGCGTTTGCAAATTCATTCACCGACCTAAAAAAAGCTTCTGCAGCTATTGGAGGAGGTATTGATGAAAAAGAAGCATTAGGTGCGTTTTCCTTTTTTGAACCGCAGCAAGATTATGAGCTTTTATTGGATACCTTTCATTTAACACGAGCCTCCATAAAAGAAAATCAATTCCTTGCAGACATTCTCCTTCCACATAATGTTTCTTACCAAACCATCCACAACTTAGCTGAATTTTCCGAAGGTGTATGGTCCGTAAAACAGTTGAGACCAAATAAAGCTTATACTATTGTAAAGCGCGACGGAGAAGACGCTCCTGATTATTTTATATACGAACCTACAGTATACAAATATGTCATTTATGACCTAAGAAATCCTGAGAATACAAAACTAATTAAAAGAAAGATCACCAAGAAGATCAACAAATCATCTGGAGTGATACGAGACAACCTTTGGTTTGCAATGAAAGAAGGAGGCATGCGTTATGACCTTATCGATCGAATGGAAGACGCCTTTGAGTGGTCTGTAGATTTTCACCACCTGCAAAAAGGAGATCGGTTTAAATTGATCTATGAAGAAGACTATATAGAAGGTGAATTTGTCGGATATGGTAATTTAATAGGAGCCATATTCCAAAATGAACTCAATGACTATTATGCCATCTATTATGAAAATGATATTCATAGAGGCTTCTTCGATCTAAAAGGGCAACCAATGAAAAAAGCCTTTTTAAAATCTCCCATCAAATTTGGAGGACGCATCTCTTCTAAATTTGGTAGAAGAAGACATCCGATCCTAAATAGAATGAAAAACCATTTCGGTACTGATTATGCGGCTGCACACGGTACGCCTATTCTAGCTGTAGCGAATGGCGTTGTTAGCAAAAGAGGACATACTAGAAATAATGGCTATTACATCAAACTCAAACATGACGATACTTACTCTACTCAATACTTGCACATGAGTAGATTCAATAAAAAAGTGAAAAAAGGATCAACTGTCAAACAAGGAGATGTCATAGGATATGTTGGCAAGACAGGAATGGCTACTGGCCCTCATGTTTGCTTTAGATTTTGGAAAAATGGAAAACAGGTGAATCACTTAAAAGAAAATCTACCTCCACCAGATCCTATGCCTCAAGAAGAACTGCCAGCTTATTTCCAAGTCCGGGATTCTATCCAACACATACTGGACGACATCCAATATTCTGAGCAACAAGTCAAGCAATTTGTCAAAACAGCACCTAGAGATAAAGACAAAAGCAATTCTTAACCTTTGTCTAGGGTGAAGCTGAAAGTAGATCCGACTTCCTCGGTACTTCTAACATGTATTTTTTGATTGTGGGCTTCAACAATGTGTTTGACAATCGCCAAACCTAAACCCGACCCCCCAACGGTTCTAGATCTATGCTTATCTACTCGATAAAATCTATCAAACAAATGTTTTAGGTGGTTGGGAGAGATTCCAATGCCATTGTCAGCAATTTCGATCAGTAAATTC
>ENA-ORXM01000988-ORXM01000988.1-marine-metagenome-genome-assembly--contig:-NODE-988-length-43365-cov-10.254066_pt1 | contig 43365 bp, 28 predicted proteins | sample MGYA00237867_ERZ511480 | MGnify/ENA primary metagenome ERZ511480 (study PRJEB26309, sample SAMN06266103) | marine metagenome | isolation source: Algal blade | place: United Kingdom:Sidmouth, United...
GCTGGTCTGGCCCGACGATTTGCAGCAGATTCGTGTTACCCAACTCGAGACGCGCGAGCTGACCATCCAGCAGCTGACGCTCTTTGATGACCTGTTGGAAAATGGTGCGCAAGCCGACCCGCTGGCGACCCTTTCGGCCAAATTGCAGCCCCGTTTGGGGCAAGTCTTCTTTCATGGTTCGGTGGCCGAAACGCACCACCCGTTGCCCGAACGGCGCATCACTTTTGAGCGCATCCGAGCATGACGCGACTGTGGCCCGACGGGCGAAATATCGAGGTCGAAACCAACCAACTGGGGCAGCCGCTCAGCTTTGTTTGGCGCGGACGACGTCACCGCGTGCAGCACGTGCGCCAGCAGTGGCGGGTCAGCACCGACTGGTGGGATCCGCGTGGCCAGGCCGAGCGCGACTACATGGCCGTCACCACCAGCCACGGTCTGCTCTGTGTGCTTTTTCGCGATTTAGCAGACGAAAGTTGGACGCTGAGCAAAGTCTATGATTGATCAGATATCCCGTGACAGTTTCTCCCCCAAGCTGGGGGAGGTTAGGAGGGGGGGTAGCTATGCCGAGCTCCATTGCCACAGCTACTTTTCCCTCCTCGACAGAGCCTCTTCGCCCGAGGCGCTGGTGGCCCGCGCCTAAGAAATTGGCCTGCACAGTCTGGCGCTGACCGACCACCATTCGCTGGCCGGGGCGATCCGTTTTTGGCGCGCCGCGGCCAAGGCCAATCTTCACGCCGTCATCGGGGCCGAGGTCGCGCTGACCGATGGCAGCCACCTGACGCTGCTGGCCGAAACACAAACGGGCTACGCCGATCTCTGCCGATTGCTCACGCGCGCCCGGCTCGACCAAGTTGACGACGACGCATGGTCGGGCAAAATCGAGCCACAGCTATCGTGGGATCTGCTGGCCGAACACACCAACGGCCTCATCGCGTTGACCGGCTGTGATCGGGGTCCGGTGGCGGCGGCGTTGGGGGAAAAGGATGACGCCACGGCCCGCGCCAAGTTGACGGCCCTGTGCGAGATCTTTGGTCCGCAGCAGCTTTTTGTCGAATTGCAAAATCACTTTCTGCCCCACCAACGGGTGCTGAACGAGGCGGTGCTCCAGATCACCTTTCAGGTGCGCTTGCCCGTCGTCGCCACCAACAACGTCCACTACGCCACGGCGCAGCAGAGCCATTTGCGCGATGCGTTGATTGCCATGCAGCACAACCTTTTTCTGAGCGCGGCGCGCAAAGCCGGACACCTCCCCGTCAACAATATGGCCTATCTGGCCTCTCCCGCCGAGATGGCACAGCGCTTCCCCTTTCTGCCCCACGCGTTGGAAACAAGCGTCGAAATCGCCGAACGCTGCCAAGTGGATCTCGACTTTTCGAGGCAGCGGCTGCCCACTTTTGCCACGCCCGTGCTGGAAAATGGAACCAGACAAAGCGAATTCGAATATCTCTATCAGCTCTGTCACGCCAACCTGCCCAAACGTTATCCCACTTTGACGCCCGCCGTGCTCAAACAATTGGCCCACGAACTCGACGTGATCGAGCGCGTGGGGCTGGCTATTTCCTCATCGTCTGGGATCTGGTCCGTTTTACGCGTGAGCATGGCATCCGCGACCAAGGACGCAGCTCGGCCGCTAACTCGATTGTGGCTTACCTGCTGGGCATCACCAGCATCGATCCGCTGGCGCATAATCTGCTCTTCGAACGCTTTCTGAGCGAAGAGAAATTCACCACGCCCGACATCGATATCGACTTCGCCGCCGACCGCCGCGAAGAGGTGATCCAGTACGTTTATGCCAAATACGGCCGCGAGCATACGGTCATGGTCTGCAACGTCGTCACCTACCGCGCCCGCAGCGCGCTGCGCGACATGGCCAAGGCACTCGACTTCCCATCGCCTGTGATTGATCGGTTGAGCAAGTCGGTTGATGCGCGCGATCCAGCCGAGGCCGCGGAGCAGTTGATGGCAGGGCTGTCTAATGAGGGGAGTGGCGAGGATGAGGGGTCGAGTGTCGAACGACTCCACCTTAATCCTTCCCAGCTTGGGGAGGAGACTGTCATGGGATCGGTGAGCTTGTCTGAATCCGCCAATAATCTGGATCCCGTGACGGTTCCTCCCCTCGTTTGGGGGAGGTTAGGAGGGGGTAAAAACACGGCCGACCAAACCACATCGCCAAACACACCACCCCACCCCATCCACCTGCTGGCCAGCCTGCTGCAGCAACTAGATAAATGCCCGCGTCATCTCTCGATCCACTCGGGCGGCATGTTGATCACCGGCTCGCCATTGGCCGACGTCGTACCACTCGAACCCGCCACCATGCCCGGTCGCATTGTGGGCCAGTGGGACAAAGAGCGCGTCGAGGATGCGGGGCTGATTAAGATCGACCTGCTGGGGCTGCGCGGCCTGAGCCTGATTAGCGAAGCGCTGGAACAGATACAATTATTCGAGGGAACGCAGTTGGATACCGACGCCATTCCGCTCGACGATCCGGCCATCTACGCCATGCTGCAAAGAGGGGACACCATTGATGCTTTCCAAGTCGAGAGCCGCGCCCAGCAGCAGATATTGCCGCGTCTCAAGCCCACCTGTTTCGAGGACATTGTGGTACAAGTGGCGATTGTGCGCCCCGGGCCGATACAGGGTGGCGCGGTCCATCCCTATCTCAAACGGCGTGCTGGGCTAGAACCAGTCAGCTATCTGCACCCCAGCCTCGAACCGGTGCTGGCCGAAACCTTGGGTGTGCTGCTCTTTCAAGAACAGGCCATCCGCGTCGCCATGGTCGCCGCCCACTTCACCCCCAGCGAAGCGGATCTGCTGCGCCGGGCGTTCTCGCGTGCCGACAACGAATTCGAAATGGCACAACTGCGGGCGCGCTTTGTGGACGGCGCGCACCAACAGGGCATGGAGCCCGCCACCGCGGACGCCATCTTCACACAGCTATCGGGCTTTGCGGGCTATGGCTTCTGCAAATCGTACGCCGCCAGCTTTGCCCTCATCGCTTACCAGACCATGTACCTCAAAAAATATCACCCCGTCGCCTTCACCTGCGGACTGCTCAACCAGCAGCCCATGGGCTTCTACTCCACCGAAGTCATCATCCACGACGCCAAACGCCACGGTGTCGACCTGCTACCGCTCGACATCAACCACAGCCACTGGCGCTACCTGCCCAAGAACTATATTTCTACAAAAAAGTTCCGTACCACATCTCAAAAAGCAGAGCTGGGACAGAACTTTTCTGAAAAAGAATACAAACGGCTCAAGCTGCGTGTTGGTCTACGCGCCCTCAACGGACTCGGCGAGCAGGCATGGGCAACCATCGAAGCCGCTCGTGTCGAAGACCCCTTCACCACCCTCACCGACTTTTGCACACGCACGCGCCGGCCCAAGAGCACAGTCAGCAATCTGATCCGCGCAGGCGCGTTCGACACCTTCGGCAACCGCCGCGAGCTGCTCTGGCAACTGGGCAGCCTCGACTACATCGAAAACGACTTGGACATGCAAACCCCAACCATCGCCGCCGACCTGCCCAAACTCGACGCCCTCGAACAGACCTTGTGGGAGCACGAGCTCCTCGGCTACGCACCCGACACGCAACTGCTCTCGCATTATCGCGATATGCTACGCAAACCCAACGTGCTCAGCACCTGGCAGGTCAAGCAGGCAAAGTCAGGTCAACGCGTGCTCGTCGCGGGCATGATCGTGATCCGCCAACGGCCGCAGACGGCCAACGGCATTCTCTTTATCTCGCTGGAAGATGAGTCGGGTCTGTTGGATTTGGTGGTGAAGCCGGATGTGTATGAACGGCTGCGTGCGGTGCTACGTCGAGAACATTTGATTGTGGCAAGCGGGGTGGTGCAGAAGGAGGGCAAGGCGGTGAGTGTGTTGGTGCAGGATGTGAGGCGGTTGGGGGAGAATGGGGTTGAGTAGTTGGCTGGGAAAATGAAATATATGTAGTTAATGTGAGGTAACTCGTTTCAGAAATACCGATGGTATGAAAGAGATCCTGTCATCAAACAGGATCTCCCTCATCTTTTAGCTCAGTAACAGCGTGACGAAACTTCCACTTCGTTAGCGTTGTACAAATATCCACATTCGCCCTTGTTGTTCCAAATGGCTCTGCCGCTGCCAAAGCTTAGACTGCCAAACTCAGAGTGGATCTGGTCGGTATAGACTCGAATACTTTGGCCTGGGCCGATAGCGATGTTGGGAAACCAAAAATCTTGTCCGTTATCACCAGCGTTAAGCCGCCAGCCACTCAAGTTGATAGAGGCGCTACTTGTGTTGGCTATAACAGCGTACTCGTCACTCTCTACCCGACTCACTGCCCCATCGTAGAAGATAAACTGAATTATTACATCGCGTTTGAGCCACTGGGCTGGGCGGGTGATGCTGGCACGGGTTGCGTCGGTGCTGGTGTTGGCAAGAGTTGGTGCTGGCACAGGTTGCGTTGGTGCTGGCGTTGGTACGAGTGGTGCCGGGATAGAGGTGGACGCCAACGCGAGCTGTGTCGGTTCTGGCGTTGATATGGAGGGAGGGCTCGAGTAGATTATCGGGTACGCGTTGGATGCATTGTCGACTAGGAAGGCTGCTATCCATAAGCCATTATCTAGCTGATACCAGTCTCCGGCCTGATTCTGACCGACAACAGTAATGATCCGCTCCGCTTGATATTTATCGGCAGTAGGGAAATTGGTATTTGGCCCACGTCTCAGGTTGGCCCCTCTATTCACGTAAGGACTAACTGGCTGAGGAGTAGATGTGGCTGTTGCGGCAACGCTCACAACAGTGGCACCCACAGCCACAGAATCTTCTGATATCCAGAGTTGAGCCATAACTGGGCGATGATCGCTGGTGCGCTCGTCATCAGGGAAATCCCCAGCTTGGACTACTATCTCCGAAGTGGTTCGCCACCTTTGGGCATCCCCAACAGTAAAGATAAAGTCCAAAATCCCCTCATATTTACATGGCCAGCCACTGCATTGGGTGGTGACAAAGGTGGCTGGCTTGACCCACAAAAACTGGTTGTCCTTGATCAGGTAATCATAGCCAAGGTCATGAGATGCCCCACCATCTCTGATAGCCCAATCAAAATTATAGTCACCTACTGCAACCACAGGCAGTGTCTGAGTTGCCGCCCGTGTGTTCAAAAGCTGGGCTTGTTTATGGCGCTCGCCGTCGCGGCTGCGATAGAGATGATTGACCATAAACAAAAATTCTTGGCCACTCGCCTTTTCGCGCAAGTGCAGCACTAGGGGTGCACGGGCATTCCCAGTCGTGTTGATCTCTTCAATCTCCCAATGATCAAGTTTGTCAAAACGGCTTGCGTTATAGATAGCCATCAAACGATCTCCACCACCCGATGCGCCAATAACGGGAATAAACGTCGCGTTTTCGCCCACCTGGGTAGCATTGCCATAGAGTGGGCCACCTCGGAGGCTGTTGACCTCGGATAATCCCCAAAGATCGACATCTTGAAAAGCGGCGATGCGTTGACTAATGAGCTCAGGCTGCGATCCACCCGATTCAACATTCCAGGCAATGACGGTAATGGGCTTAGCTGGGGCTGGTGGCACAGCCACGACCGCGATGGGTATAGCTGTTGGCTCTGGCATTGGGCTCGCTGTGGGCGCAGGCGCGCTGGATAGCTCAGCCAGGAAAGCCGCGATCCACGCGCCATTTTCTAGCTGGTACCAAGTGCATCCAGCATTGCAGCTGGTGATTCTGATAAGTTGATTAGTTTGGGCGGAGCCGACAATCGTGTAGTTCGTCCCAGGACCCTCTCGCAAGCGTGAGTCCTGTAGGACGAGCGCCATAGATGGCAATGATGGTTGTTGGGGTTCTGCTGCATAGATAGGATAGGTGAAAAGAGCTGAGGCAATACAAACGATGGTGATTACTGTTTGAATATGTTTAATGATTTTATCCCAACTATTTTGTACGAACAGATTTTGTTCCATCACGGCTCAAAATTGCTCTATTTTGGCCTAAATTCAATCTAGGTTTATGAAGGTTGTTAAATTAATTGGGTAACGAGGAGCGAACAGCCTTAGATGCAAAACAGAGAGCCGATTTTGATTGTAGTTCAATAAACACTCCATGCACTAACTATCGCACCATTAAGCGCCCGGATTAACCAAGCATAATCGCCTGACGACAGTACTAAACCGGATGGCGTAACTGCACATGGTGTCGTACCACACACTGTGCTTGCGGCATAGATGCCAGTGAAATCAATCGTATCGGTTGAGATATTGTAGACAACTATCTCGTAATCCGTCGCGATAGCAACAGACTCCCATTCGAAGGTTGGAGAGCTGTTTGCTGATGTATCATTTGGTGCAAGTTGAACTGGTGCTGCGGGAGTGCCATCTGGTGATAGATCTAGCTCCCACACCTGACTGTTGTCCCATGTGGTTGTTGGCTGCATTTGAGTTTGGTCAACAAAAAATGTGATGGTTGCCCCAGCCGTGCCACAGCCAGTTATGCCAGCAATTGTATTATCCGCAAGCACCTTTATCACATAGACGATTGCACCGTTTTGTTGCTGGGTTTTTGCTTGTCCACAAACCTGCCCATTGATAATGGCTTCAACAGACATCCCCACAGCGGGGACAAAAGCTGGTACAGATGGAGAGGCTAGCACCTCTCCATAATATGTCGCGGGGGCGTTGGCTGGTTGCCCATAGATGAATGATGATGACGGTGTTTGTGCATTCAACAAGAAAATTGTTAAGAAGGCGATAGCACCGATACAAAACACTCTATTCCGCATTGGTCGCCATAGTTTTTGAATCATAGTTGCCCTCTCGATTATTGAGAAACAAAGGGAAGATATTGTTCTCGTAAATTGTCATCACCTGTGGTCAAATCATGTTCGTGGACGCTCTCGCTGTTCCATACTGTATTACTTGCTGGTAAGGCTTGCCCATCCAACGTAAAGTGGACCGTGTCTCCACTCTCCCCACAACCCCGAATCGATCCATTGCCATCTGCGTAGACTGTCACCACATAGACGATTTGACCATCTACCTCTTTTGTTTGACCCTGCCCACACAACACATCTCCAACCCAGGCTTGAATGTTCATACCTGCGGAGAGATCAGACGACTCTTGCGTAACGATTCGCCCGTAATAAGTTGCGGGTGGAACCGATGGTGTGGATGCCGCTGCGGCCACCGCTGCTGCCGAAATATCGCGTAACTTAAGCGTTGCATTGGCATTCACATTTATCCAGTAGCCGCGACCAGGTGTTAACTCCAACAGATCGTTTACCCATGTCGGTGATGCGGTATCATAAATCTCCCAACGCTGGAATTGATCTATCTCGAATGCATCGTAGCCGTATACGGTCGAGTAGACACCGTCAATTGAGGCGAAAACATCCGGCACAGGACTCGGTTGGTCCAGCGGGTAAGCAATGAGGTTCCAGCCTGTGTTCGCAAGCGGGATGTCGATGGTATACATTAATGCATAAATGCCAGGCCCCTGCGCCGCAGAAACTGCCCGATTGTGGTACTCATCAACATCAGTCTCTAGTTCAGCCCAAGTGGTCCCATCATAGAAATAAACGTGTAGTAGATTCTCACGGTCGTCGTCAATCGAGCGGCCTAGGTAGTTGATGCTGATTGACGCCTGCGTTAGATCTGGTGCGTTGGGTGATGCTGTGATGCGGTATGCTTGACCGATGAATGTTGTCCACGAGAGTGCATCTGGGACAATCGTTGCTGGCTGGATGGTGTAGAATTCGCGGGGGGCAAAGTCACGATGATCTGCATAAAGCGTTACTTGACCATCACCAGAACGGACAGGAGCACTGCCGCTGCTGAGCGAGAGTACGTCGCCTACGCCAACTAGTCGAACGCCCCCGCTGCTGAGTGAGAGTGTCCCACCACTGCTCAGCGAGAGTGTATCACCACTACTCAGTGATAGAGTTCCACCACTGCTGAGCGAGAGTGTGTCACCGCTGCTCAACGAAAGTGTCGTCCCATCTAGGCGAGTGATGAACGCATCGCCGCTGCTGAGCGATAATGTATCACCACTACTCAATGAGAGTGTCCCACCACTGCTGAGCGAGAGTGTCCCGCCACTGCTGAGTGATAATGTATCGCCACTACTGAGTGAAAGCGTTTCGCCATCAAGCTCAGTAATAACTACATCGCCGCTGCTGAGCGAGAGCGTATCGCCGCTGCTCAGGGAAAGCGTGCCGCCACTACTCAGCGAAAGGGTACTGCCACTGCTGAGCGAGAGTGTATCGCCACTGCTCAGGGAAAGCGTGGTACCATCAGCGAGCATCACAATTACGTCACCGCTACTGAGCGAAAGAGTATCGCCGCTGCTGAGCGAGAGTGTGTCCCCACTGCTCAATGTGAGCGTATCACCGCTGCTGAGCGAGAGTGTGTCCCCGCTACTCAGTGAAAGCGTTGTACCATCTAAACTCGTGATTGCTATATCACCACTACTAAGAGAAAGCGTACTGCCGCTGCTCAGCGACAATGTATCGCCGCTGCTCAAGGTTAGCGTGCCGCCACTGCTCAATGTAAGCGTATCACCACTGCTCAAAGTAAGTGCTGTGCCGTCACTCATGAAAATTACGACGTCACCGCTGCTCAGTGATAGCACGTCACCGTCCGTTAATTGAAGCGTACCCCCACTGCTGAGCGAGAGCGTATCACCGCTGCTCAGTGAGAGTGTGTCCCCGCTGCCCAGCGACAGGACTGGCGCGCCGCCAATTGTATAATCTGCGACCACAACATGATTTGGATTGGCTGTGTTATAGATTCGTAAATAGGCTTCTTGCGTAAGTTGATCTGTCGTAAGCGTAGCGCTGTAGCTGCCATCCGCTTGTTGGGTAAGCGGGACCGGAGATAGTGCCGTCTCACCTGCTAACATGTTTGCTGGATAAAGCCGAGCGTCAAGAGACAAACTAGCTGCCAGATTTGTTACCGTTACTTGAATTTGCGAACGGTCAATCGGCGTGATGACGACATCTGGTTGCCAAGTCGATAGCGTTGCCAACATCATCTCCGTGTCACCTTGAGCAATCGTGTCACAACCAGCGACCTGCGTTGCGTTGGTCAATTCGTAGACACAAAGCGTGTCGCCCGGGCTGGCATTCCATGCACGCACGCGGTCGCGGCGAGGCGTGCCCAAATCGACCATGGCATCATCGTGGAAAAGAAACGCCCGTGCGCTGCTGCCCGCCACGTATGGACTTCCATCGGGCAAAGTCAAGAAGATTGTGTTGACGTCAACCGTGGTTGGATCTGCCGCTGGTTCCACATACTCGATCTGCGTGACGGCCAGTGGCAGCGTGTTTGGACCAGACTCTGCTGCATCGTCAATCGAGCCACTTGGTGCAAAGAGCCATGGATAAAAGTCGAGAATGGTCTCCCAGTCAGATTGTCCCATCATCTGTTGAGAAAGGGTGTCGTTACAGTTTTGTGTCCAGCCCGTTGTGGGATGGAACTCGCTATCCACATCGGAGTACGGATCGCTCATCACGCCCGGGCAGCCTTCGATGCGCGTGATTGAGTTGTTTTGAACGCCGATGTAATTGTCAAAGAGGAAGAAGAGATAGTGACCTAACTCATGCGCCAGCGTGCGCGCCCAATCTTCACTTAGAGAATCACCTGCTTCGCCGTATCGATTCCACAAGGCACCCATCTCCACATGACCTGGCGTATACAGCAGCGTCTCGGTTGTACCATTGACGGTGACCTCGTGGTAGAGTCCACCGGAGACAACGCCGCCGATGGTGGCATGGGGGCGCAGACGATTGTTGGCGTGGATGCGTACATCTGCATCGCCCCAGCGTTCTTTGGCGTGATAGACGGTTACGTTACCCAATGCGGCTTGACCATTGCTCCAGTCATAGAGCAATTCAGATGTGCGCAGAATGTCAAATTCTAATTGTTCGAGGTAGCGGAGGTCGCGTCGTGCATCCCATTCCAACGATACATCGAGGTTGTAGAGAACCAGCGGATTGTCGGACGAGATGATGAGTTCCTGAATTCCGAATTGTGTTACCCCATCCATATTGAGACCCTCTACAACAGGATCTGCACTTGTGTGGTAGAGGGTATAGTTTTCGGTTTCGATTACGGGGTGAAGAGCAACCAACTTGTCTCCGGTGTTAACTGCACCCCGCCCCTGCAAATAGCCTTGACTATTAGTCGTATATGATTCACTGGAAAAGCTAGCAAATGGTGAAGCATTTCGGATTTGTGTGGTAGGAAGTAGATAGACAGGCACATTGCCAACAGGATCATTTGTTTCTGTCAATACGCGTATTTGTGTTCCGCGTACGCGAAATGGAAAACTGGATGTAGCAACAGAACCTCTTTGGCAGGTGTTAATACAATCTAGACGTGCGACCAAACGTACAACTACATTATCATGCTGTCCAAATACGCCACTCCCAAAAATATCCCAGTCGTATATATAATCCATAGGCTGATTTGGATCTGTTATTAGATTTGTCACTTGTGTCTCGGCAGTCGCGGCAGCCTCACCCCATTGCCCTCCTCCATCCAGAGAAAAAAACATACGTACTTCCTCAATGTTACTACCATGTGGATCATAGACTCTATATTCTACCGATAGTTGCCCTGATTCTTCCACATATGCAGTCCCATACCCATTGACAATGGGCGATATTCCTAACGCCCCAAGCGCAGATATATTAATGAAATGGTCATTGAGATTCGAGTAATTGTTTTTGTATAACCTAGAAGGCGTAGTAATATCGCTTCCTGAATAGACAAGGTCGAAATCTCCATCTCCATCTATATCTCCCCAGCGTGGTTGCCCCCCAGATGAAAATTCAAGAGAACTAGGGCTCCATATACTACTTAGTAGTTGGCCGTTCGAATTTCGTAGGAGAAAACTCGATGTTGCCAAATCGAGATCACCATCATTATCCACATCATTCCAAGACTTGAACCCTCTAATTACATTATTCCAGAATATTTCGCCTGAACCTGTATCATCACTTATATACGGCGGCGGCGTAGAGAGATGAAGCTCACCTAAAACATTAATGTATAAATGCTCTTCTGCTAAAAGATCAAGATCTCCATCACTATCTACGTCTCCCCAGATGATAGATGTGGTATCTGTAGCTTCACCGGTTGACCATTTTGCTGACGTTTGTAGCTCTCCTCTATGATTTATGTACAAGCGTTCTGGTGAATTTTCGGATGTCAAGAACGGTGCCCCTAGCTCAAAACTCCCGTTGCCTACGGCGAGATCAAGGTCGCCATCACCATCAACATCCCCCCATGAGACACTATTCGTGTTGTCCATTTCTTTTGATGACCAACTCGCAGTTGCCTCTAACTGAGTTCCTGAGTTTAGGTATAGCTTATTGACTGCATTGGGTGTGATAGCTCCGTTAAATGATGTGTTTCCAACAGCTAGATCAAGATCTCCATCACTGTCAACATCCCCCCATGCTATACTGTTTGTATTGTTTTGTTCTTGAGACGACCAACTTGCTGTGGTCTCTAATTGCCCCCCTTGATTAAGATACACGCGATTATTCGCACTCGGTCCGACATTTGGATCTTCATAATTGCCTACAGCAAGATCAAGGTCGCCGTCACCATCAACATCTCCCCACGCTATGCTGCTTGTATGGTCCATTTCGTCAGATTCCCAAATAGGGCTTTGTTCTAACAGGCCATTCTCATTCAAGTACACTCGATTTGATGCACCAAGGTCGGATACATTGCCTGATCTGCTGACGGCAAGATCAAGATCTCCATCATTATCAACATCTCCCCATGCTATGCTGGTATCAACTGAATTATTCTCCCCAGGAGGCGGATTAAATGCATCAAAGGACGACCACGAGGACATTGTTTGCAATTGGCTACCATTATTCTTGAAAATCAAATTGGGTAGCTCTGCATTTACTACGGCCAGATCGATGTCACCATCATTGTCAAAGTCTCCCCAACCGACTTGGCTAGCCCAGTGTACGTTGACGCCCTGATTCGGTTCGAAGAATTGAAGATTCTCAATATCATTCTGATAAATTATTAATTCTGTAGAATTTTGCGTGATTCGCACATCACTAGCAGTTGCGAGATCAAGATCGCCATCACCATCTGCATCACCAAGCGCAATAGTTGTTACTCCCCCTATAGCTGGACTAAGCGTTGTCCAACTGCTTAAAGTTTCTGGCTGACCACTGTAATTCAGGTAAACCTTGGTAGACTCCTCCTCCGTCTGATCGATACTGCCATCATAGTTCCCTGCTACAAAATCAAGGGAGCCGTTATTGTCCATATCTCCCAATGCAATACTACTTGTCCAGTTACTTTCGCTTGTAGACCAACTGGGAGTGGATTCTAGTGAGCTACCATTGCCAAAGTAAACTTTATTTGGTGAGCCTAGATTTCCCACAGCTAAATCAAGGTTGCCATCACTATCTATATCTCCAAGCGATATACTTGATGTTGAATTAGCCTCTGATGAAACCCATGCCGCAATTGAGTCCAAAAGAATACCCGTATTAAAGTAGGCTCGATTCACTTCTCCATTGTTGCCAGAAACTAAATCCAGATTATCATCCCCATCGATATCACCCCAGACAATGCTAGTTGTCGAATCAGCATCAGCTGTCTCCCAAAATGAATCGACTTCAAGTTGACCATCGATATTTAGGTAGATCTTATTAGTGGTTCCATCATTCCCGACAGCAAGATCAAGATCCCCATCATTATCGACATCACCCCAGGCTACACTAGTTGTCGGATCTGCATCGTTTGATGACCATGTGAATGCATCTATAAATGTTCCACCCTCATTAAAATAAACCCGGTTAGGTTCTTGATAATTCGCTACAGCAAGATCAAGATCACCATCATTATCGACGTCACCCCAGGCAAGGCCTCTGGTTAAATCATTGCCGGTAAATTCGACACCGTCTTCATTGATTTGTAGTGGCTCTGGAGGTGGGTCCCCCTGAGCTTGGACACTTGCTGAGACAATTATCAGTACATACAGCACCGCTACAAACAACGACATGATAAAACGTATAAGATGATAGGTTCGCTTGGAAAATGTTTTATTTTGGCTATGCATGATTTCATCTCTCACAGAAAAAGGACATCGGTTAACGACTTGACTAACGCATAACAATCAGCTTAACAATTCAGTATGCTTCGCTTATAGTTCCCTGATGAGGATGTGACAGAACGTCTATATCAGGATTAAAAGAGGAGGTGAAAATTGTGTGGAACGGTGGAAATATAGCTAACTACAAAATAAAATTATACTCTACCTATCGCTAGGCATGTCTTACAAACATTTCACAGAAAAAGGCTATTACGCATGCACCTTGCTGAATATTTTGTAAGGAGGTCTGATATCTAAGTTGTTTAAGTAGGCAGACAACTGGCAAGCGCGTCGTGGGTTTGCTGTAATTCATATGGATTAGTCTGCAGTAGCTTCATACTACGATCAAAGCACTTTTTCGCTTTATCCAATTCCTCCAACGCAGCGTATATCTGTCCCAACACGCGTTGTGCCGCGCCCTCCTCTAGGTCAATTCCATGCGCTATGGCTGCTTCGTTCGCCTGTTCGGCAAATCGTTGTGCTTCTTCATAGTTGTGCTGCTGCAAATGATAAAGCGCAATCAAACGATTGATAGCAGATAGCAGGAAGGTTAACTTGTGGCTCGTGACAAGTTCGCTCGCTTCTCTTAGGTAGGAAATAGCCTGTTCTGGAATATTCTGGTTTAAATACAGTTTGCCAAGAGTAGGTTAATGTAGACGCAACGATTTCAGTTTGGTTAATTTTCTCGGCTAACGATAAGCTTTGGTGCAAGAGATCCTCTGCATGATAGCAGGAATGCCAGAAGATCTGATCCTCCGTTCCACTTTGTTGCGCCAATTGCGCTGCCACCACGGTTTTGCCAACACCGGCTGCGCCTGTAATCTGTGCAATTCCCGTATGCTCCAACTTTACTTTATATCGGCTTAACTCTGTTCACCGACCCACAAAGCTATCAGCATAGGGTGGTCGCGGTGGTTCAGGTGGATCCGGAACGACGATTGCCCGCGGCGTTTGACCTTCCGCTGTCGCGCTAACGGGGCAAGGCACGTTGGTAAACGAGACCCACACTTCATCACTAATCGGATCCCACATCCACTCTTCGACCAAAACCTGCCAGACTTGTTCGAACTGTTCCGGGTCACTTCGGAGCCCAAGCACATTCCAATGATAGCCAATAAATTTACTCTCGCCGCTATTCTCTTCAGGCGCGGTTGAACCTGCTTTCGCAGATCTACAAGAATTTCGAGGCGAGTTGGAACGGATATGAAAAATGAGTTTCCGATGGAATCGTAACATTGAACAGTTTCAAGCTTTGAAGGAACCGCTAGAGAAATGGAACGACGACGGAGGAGGCGGGGAGCTCTAGTCATACTTGCGGAAATTGAAGAATATCAGGGGCAGATTGATTCGTTAGTTCATGCAAATTGCGAGGTCCGCAGATGCTTTTTTATTGCTTAGATTTGAATCTTCCACTTTTGGTAGGTGCATTGGCCAGTTTTGGCAGGTGCGTACCTGCCAAGCCAATCGCCATAATGTGAGTATCCCAGTAATTGCGGGACAACTTAATTCAAACCATACAAATAAATCTGAGGAGTGTAAAATGCAAAAGTACGGAATAGACATAAAGACTATCAAGCAGACGATAGCAGGCGCGTTGCTGGCCTTTATTGTCGGTGCAACGCCAATGATGACTTATGCACAAGAGGGGACGGTGTTGTACATACCTATTGCGCAGCAAGGTGCAAGCGAAGCAGCTGGTTTAGACAGCCCTGATGCAGTAGAGGATGGAACAGCAGCTCCATTCAATGCCTACCAAGATGAAGTTGCCATACAGAAGTACAAAATTGTAGATGAGGAAGTGAATGGCTCAGTACAATCAGCTAGCATAACGGCAGCAAGCGTTAGCGCAGCCGGAATGAGTAGCTATGACAGCTTGGTAGAGATCATTAAGCCGACTTCGTATCAGCTGAAAAAATGCAAGAATGATGACCGTGTTTACATCGATCGAAAGTATGAGTTCACAGAATTTTCGCACAAAGGATACCACAACAAACTCTGCATTCGTACAGCTAACGGCCACAAGAAAGATGGTTCAGATGATCTACTAGTATTCAACTTAAAAAAGGCTGCGGAAATACGTATCTATTTGGATCGCCGGGCTAAAACACTTCCATCTTGGTTTGGCAACAAGTATGACAAGGATGATAACAAAAAAGCGCGCACAACTGATGGCAACATGGGGTACTTTGAAATCTACTCATGTAAGAGCAAAGCGGGGCTTATTACCCTTGGTGGTCCGCAGCGAGGCAGTAGCGGTATCGACAGCATGTATGTTGTGCAGATTGTTGAAATAGATGAAAGCAAAGGGAAGACAGACTGTTCAACAAAAGCCTCTTCATCTAACGCAGGAAAAAATATTTGGGTGCGTAAGGGGGCGAATGGAAATGGTAGTCAAGCTACACCATATGGCTCATTACAAAAGGCCGTTAACTCTGCTACACCCGGTACCACAATTAACATTGAGCGAGGTACATACGTAGAAAATGTTTTGATGACAACCAGTGGAAAGAAGGACCAGCCAATCACCATCAAGGCAGCGCCTGGAGTTGGTCCAGGGCAGATATACCTGCGTGCGAAAAGCAAGGGACGAGTATTCCAGATCACTGGTAGCCATATCAATATTGAGGGATTCACTATTGACGGGTATGACGGTGGAGGCAATAGCAAATCTGATTATCCAGGCGATATTCTACTATACATCTTGGCCCCTAAAGGTTCTAAGGATTCTGGCCCGACAGATATCAATATTCAAAAGATGTATTTTCGGAATGCTGGCGGTGAATGTCTGCGGTTACGATACTGGATATCTGATGTAACAATTGAGGGAAATTACTTTAACAACTGTGGGGTGCATGCATTCAAATTTCAAACGAGCGAATGTTGGCGGCAGGAAAGCAGATCTAACTGTGATGTGAACGGTGAGGCTGTATATGTCGGAACTGCTCATAATCAACGAGAGCACAATGTTAAGCCCATAGACGACGGAGGTAAATTTGGCTGGCGCTCTCATTCTGACAACACACGAAACATAAAAATTCGTGGGAATCGGATGGTCACGAATGGAAACGAGTGTGTTGACATCAAGAAAGACGCAAACAATGTACTTGTTGAGGGCAATTGGTGTTCCATGCAGAAGGATGTGCTATCCGGTGGTATCAATATTGATGGTCATAACAACATTGTACGCAACAATAGAATTTTCGATAACTTAGGCGTTGCTGTTCGAATAGGTGACAACGGTGGCAACGTTAATTCTGTATACGGCAATGTCATCTACAGCAATAGGTACGGTGGGTTAAAAATTAAGCAAGCAGGTGCATCGCAGAGAAAAATCTGTGGAAACAATCTTGATCAGCAGAACCCAAAGGACGATTGGATCCGCGGGGATGGCAAAAAATATTACAAGGATAAAGTGGCTTCTCCTTGTTAGCCACCAAATGCTAGAAAAGCTGATCGAACCTAACTGCATTATGTAAAAATTGTCTCTGGCTCTTGGACTTATGAATTTCCGATAGAGCCAGAGACAATCTCATCAAACGAAAATAATTCAATTACAGAAGTACAGCCAATATTTAATAGGCTAAGGAGCCTTTTTATGAACTTAACAAACAAATACCTCAACATTCGTACATATACCAAACCAGCTCAAGGGCTGCTCGTCGCTGCACTGCTGCTGACTGCTTCCACTTCCTCTGCGGAACCAGTTTATGCACAAGAGAGCGATAGCAGCAACCAGATAATGTTGCCACTCATCCAGAATGGTGAGACTACAAGCAATGGTCTTTCCGATGGTGATGAAGCAGGCCCGTTCAATGCAGCCAACATCAAGTGGGCGAAACATTCTGATGATAAATATCATTTCCAGATTGATTATCCTGAGGGATGGCACTTGTCAGCGGCAACCGATGAACTTGGCTCTGTCACGCAGATTGTTCACCCTGACATAGTCCTAGACAAAGACGAGCCGAGTCACGATCGTGAGGTACACGCTGCTGAATTACAGAGCGGGGTTGGGAAGATCGAGATCGGGGTGCTCGGCATGGATAAGCCAACAGATGTGGACATGCAGACGTGGATCGGCAATCCAACGTTGCAAGATAATAAAGGCACCGTCTCTCATACTACAGTTGCTGGCGTCAAGTCGCTGCAAGTTGCCTATCAGTCGATTCATGGTGATGGTGTACAGTATATGATTCCAAATGGTACCAAGGTGTACTTCATCAATGTAATGCCTGCCAGCGCAGTTGAGAATGATTCGATGAAGCAGATGCTCAACTCATTCAACGTTGTAGGCAAGTATGCTGCAGAGCAGCAGGTAGCTACCACATTGCAACCCGAGATTGCTGAAATTGACGCACGCGTTGAATCTGGCGGAGCAGTTCGGGCAGCAGCTGTTCCTCAATACCGATTGCCCTTTGTTGGGAAATACATCATTACAGCTGGTCCAGGCTGCTTTTACACACACTGGGGGCCCTCTAGAGAAGCCATTGATTTTGGTATGCCACTTAACCATCCAGTCCGTGCAGCTGAGAGTGGCACAGTTGTCTATTCAGGATGGAACACTCAGGGGTATGGAAACCTAGTAAAAATTCAACATTCTGACGGCACAGTTAGTTACTACGCTCATCTAAACTACTTGAATACAAGATATCGTGCACACGTACAGAAGGGGCAAATAATAGGTCATTCAGGGGCTACAGGCAATGTTACAGGAGTACATCTACACTTCGAAGTACGCAGCCGCTATAACCAGCCGGTTAACGTGCGTACTATGACGGGAATCGCTTGGTATTCACATAATCCTAGCCGACCGTGCTGGGGAACCAAATGGCAACCGGACGGCGTTGCGAATGGTTCTACAGTCACTGTTTATTCTCCCATTGCACAAAATATCCTTACTGCATCAGGACGAAAATACGAGCTTGGTGAATGCAAGGTTGGGGGCAAGATGTACACCGATCGCAACTATAAGTTTACCAAATTTTCCAACAGCGACTACCAGAATCGCCCCTGCATCATTACCGCTAATAACGACAAGAATAATGATTCGCCTAAGCTACTGAAGTTTGAACTAAAACGCCCTGCCACTATCCGCATCATGATTGATCGCCGCATGGATCGCAAGCCTTCGTGGCTTGGCAACAAGTACACAAAGAACTCTAAGAAGGTGTATACCACTGATGGCAATATGAAATATTTCGAGGTCTATACATGCGAAGCCAAGCCAGGGTGGATTACGCTGGGTGGTCCGCAGCGAGGCAGCAAAGGTGTTGAGAGCATGTATGTAGTACAGATAAAAGAAGTGAGCAAGGGCCGCACGAACTGCTCAACACCATGAGCTGTAGATATAATCGTTCAAACTGACGGATTCTAGTTTGCGGCTGGGTGTCTGATAGATGAGTGTGATTGATGCATTTTCTCTCTATCAGACACATCTTTCTATTGTCCCGTGGTTAAGCTGTTGACTTCACAGGGTAGTGGTGCAATCGCAGATGCTCAAATAATTGACATTCAAGTGAACAACTTTATGCTTTACATCGATGAACTGCTAGGCGAGGAGGGCATTCATAATGGGGCTTAGACAGTTCATCTGATGGAAGAGCGCTCCTTTGGTGCTGAGCAAATGCATATGGGGAGGAAAATGTTGACTACGTTGCGATTCAAGACTGATTTCCCACAAAATCAGCTGAGTATCTAAACGAAAAAGAGCAGCTGACATCATTTTTGCCAGCTGCTCTTTTTCGTTTTAGAGTATTTCATCTTAAGCTACTGTAATTATCGAGTGTCTATTTCTGAGCAGCAACTCTCATGGTCAGATAGTGACTCAATAAACACTCCATGGGCTGACTATCGCACCATTAAGCGCCCGGATTAACCAAGCATAATCACCTGACACTAAGACTAAACCGGATGGCGTAACTGCACATGGTGTCGTACCGCACACTGCACTTGCGGCATAGATGCCGGTGAAATCAATCGTATCGGTTGAGATATTGTAGACAACTATCTCGTAGTCCGTCGCGATAGCAACAGACTCCCATTCGAAGGTTGGAGAGCTGTTTGCTGATGTATCATTTGGTGCAAGTTGAATTGGCGTAGCAGGAGTGCCATCTGGTGATAGATCTAGCTCCCACACCTGGCTGTTGTCCCATGTGGTTGTTGGTTGCATTTGAGTTTGGTCAACAAAAAATGTAATTGTTGCCCCAGCCGTTCCACAGCCAGTTATGCCAGCAATTGTATTATCCGCAAGCACCTTGATCACATAGACGATTGCACCGTTTTGTTGCTGGATTATGGTCTGTCCACAAACCTGCCCATTGATAACGGCTTCAACGGACATCCCCACAGTGGGGACAAAGGTTGGTACAGATACAGAGGCTAGCACCTCTCCATAGTACGTTGCGGGAGTGTTGGCTGGTTGCCCATAGATGAATGATGCTGATTGTGTTTGTGCATTCAGCAAAAAAATCGTTAAGAAGGCGATAGCACCGATACAAACCACTCTATTCCGCATTGGTCGCCATAATTTTTGAATCATAGTTGCCCTCTCGATTATTGAGAAACAAAGGGAAGATATTGTTCTCGTAAATTGTCATCACCCACGGTCAAATCATGTTCATGGACACTCTCGCTGTCCCAGAGTGCATTACTTGCTGGTAAGGCTTGCCCATCCAACGTAAAGCGGACGGTGTCTCCACTCTCGCCACAGCCCTGAATCGAGCCATTGCCATCCGCGTAGACTGTCACCACGTAGACGATTTGACCATCCACCTCTTTGGTTTGACCCTGCCCACACAACACATCTCCAATCCAGGCTTGAATTAGCATATCCGCGGAGAGATCAAATGACTCTTGCGTAATAATTTGTCCGTAATAGGTTGCTGGTGGAACCGATGGTGTGGATGCTGCGGCGGTCACCGCTGCTGCCGAGATATCGCGCAGCTTGAGCGTGGCGTTAGCATTCGCATTTATCCAGTAACCTCGACCGGGTATCAGTTCAACCAAGTCATTTACCCATGCCGGTGATGCAGTATCATAAATTTCCCAGCGCTGGAACTGATCGGCCTCGAATGCATCATAGCCGTAAACGGTCGAATAGACGCCATCGATGGAAGCAAGAACATCTGGCACAGGACTTGGTTGGTTCAATGGATACGCAATAAGGTTCCAGCCTGTGTTCGCAAGCGGCACATCGATCGTATACATTAACGCATAAATGCCCGGCCCCTGCGCCGCAGCAACTGCCCGATTGTGATATTCATCCACATCGGTGGCGAGTTCAGCCCAAGTAGTCCCATCGTAGAAATAGACATGTAGTAGATTCTCGCGGTCGTCGTCAATCGAGCGGCCCAGATAGTTGATGCTGATTGATGCTTGGCTCAAGTCTGGTGCGTTGGGCGAAGCCGTAATGCGATATGCCTGCCCGATGGCCGTTGTCCATGAGAGTGCATCGGGCATACTGGTGGCAGGCTGAATGGTGTAGAATTCGCCCGGCGCAAAGTTTCGATGATCCGTATAGAGCGTCACTTGACCATCACCAGATCGAACCGGTGCGCTGCCACTGCTCAGGGAGAGCACATCGCCCACACCAACAAGCTGCACATCACCGCTACTGAGAGAGAGAACACCGCCGCTGCTGAGTGAGAGCGTGTCGCCACTGCTAAGCGAAAGCGTGCCGCCGCTACTAAGAGAGAGAACATCGCCACTGCTGAGGGACAGAACGGTTCCATCGAGTTGAGTAATAAAGGCATCGCCGCTGCTGAGAGAGAGCGTATCGCCGCTGCTGAGTGAAAGTGTGCCACCGCTGCTAAGTGATAGCGTGCCACCACTGCTCAACGAAAGAACGTCGCCGCTGCTCAGCGATAGTGTTTCTCCATTGATCTGTGTGATGGATACATCGCCACTGCTAAGGGATAACGCATCGCCGCTACTTAACGAGAGTGTACCGCCGCTGCTGAGCGATAGCGTGCTGCCGCTGCTTAGTGAGAGCACATCGCCACTGCTGAGGGACAAAACAGTTCCATCAATGAGCATAACTACATCGCCACTGCTAAGCGAGAGCGTGTCGCCACTACTCAACGACAGAACATCACCGCTACTAAGGGTGAGCGTGTCGCCGCTACTGAGTGAAAGCGTGTCACCACTGCTGAGCGATAGCGCTGTGCCATCAAGGCTGGTTATGGTGACATCGCCGCTACTGAGTGAAAGCGTATCGCCACTGCTCAGTGAGAGCACGTCTCCGCTACTCAAGGTCAATGTGCCACCGCTGCTGAGTGTCAGCACATCACCACTACTCAGAGAGAGCGCTGTCCCGTCGCTCTTGAAAACAATTACATCGCCGCTGCTGAGCGAGAGGACATCTCCATCCGAGAGTTGAACCGTGCCGCCGCTGCTCAACGTGAGGACATCGCCGCTGCTGAGCGAAAGTGTGTCGCCACTGCTGAGCGAAAGGACGGGCGCACCGCCAATGGTGTAGTCGGCCACAACAATGTTGTTTGGATTATTATTGTCATCAATGCGTAGATATGCCTCTTGCGTTAGCTGATCTGTTGTAAGCGTGGCGCTGTAGCTGCCATCGGTTTGTTGCGTTAGCGCTATGGCTGGTGGCGCAGCTTCATCTGCCAACATATTGGCTGGATATAAACGAGCGTTAAGCGATAGCCCGGCAGGCAAGTTCTCGACTACTACTTCAATCTGCGAGCGGCTGAGTGGTGACACAATAACGTCTGGTTGCCATGCTGATGCAGACGATAGCGTCATCTCAGTATCACCCTGTGTGACAGTGTCGCACCCTGCAATTTGCACGTCGTTCGTCAACTCGTAGACGCACAGCGTGTCGCCGGGGCTGGCGTTCCACGCACGGACACGGTCGCGGCGTGGTGTTCCCAAATCCATCATGGCGTCACCATGAAAGAGGAAGGCGCGTGCGCTGCTGCCCGCCACATAGGGGCTGCCATCTGGCTGCGTCAAAAAGATGGTATTGACGTCAACCGTGGTCACATCTGCAGATGGTTCGACATACTCAATCTGCGTCACGGCCAGCGGAAGCGTATTCGGCCCCGTCTCTGCCACATCGTCGATCGCCCCGATAGGTGCATTCAGCCACGGATAAAAATCAACTATCGTCTCCCAATCAGATTGACCAAGCATCTGCTGCGAGAGAGTATCAGCACAATTTTGAACCCAGTTGGTTGTGGGGTGAAATTCACTATCCACATCCGAGTATGGATCGCTCATAACGCCGGGACAGCCCTCGATACGCGTGACCGCATTGTTTTGAATGCCAATGTAATTATCAAAGAGGAAGAAGAGATAGTGACCAAGTTCGTGTGCCAGCGTGCGCGCCCAGTCTTCGCTTAAGCTATCGCCTGCTTCACCATAGCGATTCCAGGTAGCACCCATTGCCACATGCCCAGGCGTGTAGAGCAGTGTCTCGGCTGTGCCATTGACAGTTACTTCATGATAGAGACCACCAGAGACAACGCCGCCGATGGTTGCATGGGGGCGTTGTCGATTGGTGGCATGGATACGGATATCGGCATCATCCCACTTTTCTTTGGCGTGGTAGATCGTGACATTGCCTAACGCCGCTTGACCGTTGCTCCAATCATAGAGTAGTTCAGAGGTGCGCAGCAGATCGAACTCAAGCTGCTCGAGGTAGCGAGTATCGCGTCGGCCATCCCATTCAAGTGAGACATCTAGGTTGTACAGAATCAGAGGGTTGTCGGGCGAGATGATGAGCTCTTGGACGCCAAATTGTGTGACCACATCCATGTCTAGGCCCTCTACAACTGGGTCTGCGCTTGTATGATATAGGGTGTAATTTTCGGTTTCAATGACAGGTTGGAGTGCAACAAATTTATCGCCATTCGCCAATTCTCCTCGTCCCTGAAGATATCCTGCTTTAGATGTTTTGAATGCTTCATCAATTCCGTTAGAAATCAGTTTAGCATCTCGACTTGCAGATGGAGGCAGCCTGTATACTAGGGCATTACCGATGGGCTCACCCGCTGGATCTATGGTTCGAATCTGGGCACCTCGTACACGGAATGGTGTTGTGTGAGTTGTAATGGCTGCGAGTTCACACGAATTTGCACACTCAGGCAAAGCAACTAACCGTAATGTTACATTATCGTTAAGCCCAAAGATGCCACTCGCAAACAAATCCCAGTTATAGGTATGTTCTACAGATTGGGTTGCATCGGACAGAAGACTTGTTGTCTGTGTATTGGATGTTGGCACTGCTTTTGACCAGCTTCCTCCACCGTTGAGCGAATAATATGCTACCACCTCTTTAAATTTGATGTCTTTTCCGTTTCCAAATAATTCATACGTTACAGGTATGGTAGAATTTTCAAGGATTGTCTCTACACTTAACTTATCTAATCCTGTCCCCAGAAGTGAATCTGTTCCAACCTGCTTTATTCTTACTTGCTCCTTATTATTTGCAAAGTTATTTGCATAGACTTGGTTATAAGTGGCGGAACTCAACGCCAGATCGATGTCACCATCATTATCCATATCAGCAATGTCTATATCTAGTAGATTATGGAGAAGATTAGGGTCTGGAATAAGCCCTGTGTCAAGGGTATAGCTTGGCAGATCCGGGAAAGTATCACCTTGATTGTAGAATATTTCAATATTTCCTGCTGATTTACCAATTAGTAAGTCCATATCACCGTCTACATCTATATCGACCCATACAATTCTTCGGATTCCACCTGTATTGGCAGATGACCAGATTGGGGTGTTACTCAGCGAACCATTTTCTGTAGAATAAATTCGAACACGCCCACGACCAATCGCAAGTTCCAGATCGCTGTCCCCATCAATATCTCCCCATGCCACCGCTGTAGGCCAGCCCCATATACCCTCTTTGTTTATTTCCCAACTTGCGAATTCTGAGAGCTGACCGTTATTATTAAAATAAACTCTTGTACCTTCAAAAGTTGCAGCTGCCAGCTCCAAATCTCCATCATTATCGTAATCTCCCAGCGCAACATCAAAAACAGGGTCTGCCTCATTAGATTGCCACCCGCCATCTGCCGTTATATGGTAATAATCAGGAAACGTGGGACTGTTTATGCTCGTCGCTCGCCCTAGCTCTCCATCGCCATCAATATCTCCCCATATTGTCCTTGATGTACCATCTAGATCGTATCTCTGCGGCCAGAATGGAGGGGGCAACAGGTTTCCGTTATCATTTTCGTATGTTGCTTCACCACTGAAACTAAGATCAAGATCCCCATCCCCGTCATTATCCGCCCATGCTACTGCACCTGTCATATAATTACGCGAGGAAGACCAGTAGGGAACATCTGCAATTGTTCCATTATTGTTTAGATAAACTTCGTTTTTCTTATTTCCCTCATGTGGTTCGAAGCCTACATCGTCTTCGTATCCATTGGCAACCGCGAGATCTGGATCCCCATCGTTGTCTATGTCGCCCCAAGCAATACTTTGAGAGTAAGTGCTGTCACTTGATTCCCACACCAAGTCAAAATTCACCGGGCTTCCCAGGTTTCTATAAATTCGACTCGGATGCCCCGAAGAGCTAACTGCAAGGTCTAATAAACCATTGTTATTTGCGTCCACAAATATTAGGTCGGTAGAAGCATATGGTTCATTAGGTAACCACTGAGCGGTGGATTGGAACTCGCCATCATCATTTGCATACACCCTACTCCCATGTTTGCCTGCTACTCCTAAATCAAAGTCACCGTCGCCATCAATGTCTCCGAAAGAAATCGCGGCAGTATCTAAATCTTCTGATGATTCCCATGAGGCAAGCGTCTCAAGAATTCCATTATTATTAAGATATATTTTGTCAGTGGCTGTAATACTGGATGTAAAGTCTTTGTAATTGCCAATAGCTAGGTCGAGGTCCCCATCGTTATCTATGTCCCCAAATTCAACACTGCTTGTATGATCTTCTTCCAGAGAGGACCAATCTGCAATTCTGCGAAAAATCCCCCCTTGAGCGGCAAGGTTAAAGTATATCCGATTAGGAGCACCAATTGTCCTATAATTGGATCTGTTACCAACTGCTAAATCTAAATCGCCATCGCTATCTACGTCGCCCCAGCCTATGCTAGTAGTGTGATCTTCTTCAATGCTTGTCCAACCTCCTGCCACCAGAATTCCGTTGTCGTTTTTGTAAATTACATTTTTGTCACCAGATCCAGATGTTCCTCCCCTGTTTCCCGCAGCCAAGTCTAAATCCCCATCGTTGTCTGAATCTCCCCATGCAATACTTGTAGTTATACGAGAATCAAGCGAAAACCAACCAGGTGATGCTTCTAGCTCTCCATTATTGTTACGGTATAAAACATTTTGACCATGGCGACCTATTGCCAGATCAAGATAACCATCATTATCTATATCTCCCCATGCCACACTGGACGTTTCTGTATTTGCTTGTTCAGATACCCAGGCAGGCGTGTCCCCAATCTGGCCATTTACATTGAGGAATAGTGCGTCTTTCTGTCCCCATGAGTTTCCGATAACAATATCGAGGTCACCATCATTATCTACATCACCCCATGCTAAAGCTGTAGAGTCGTCGTATTCAGTTAGAAAATCGCCTTGAGTATCTAACGGCACTATCTGTAAGCCATTTGCTGCTTGAACAAAGCCATAGCTTGTCAACACCCAGACTGGTGTAGATATTATTAGGAAAGCTATTCGCCTAAATTTTGGATTTGAGTACCAGTTCATTTGACTCTCTCTTTATGCTAACCATTCCGCATGTTAGCAAGCATTTCTGACCCATTTATTCATTGAGCAGCAATAAACAAATTAGGTGTTATAGGCATTCTCTTCACTGTGAAGAGATGTAGAAAGGATTATGTTTTGATTGAAGAGGAAGTGGGAAAACCACAGTGGGAAAAATTAGCGTTGTAAACCAAAGTATTATATTTGAATTTTTGTCGAATATGTCTTACAAACATTTCACAAAAAAGGGCTGCTGCACACATATTTTGCTGAATATTTTGTAAGGACACTTGATATCTGGGACTTTTTAGCTGTCTTAAGGTTTTGTGCAAAAAGTTTTTATTTCGGCAAGCTGGTCTCTACCGCATCATGTGTACGCCTCAACTCATAGGGGTTATCTTTGAGCAACTCTACACTCTGCTCAAAGTGACTTTTTGCTTCACTGACTTGACCTAAGTCAGCCTGAACCTGCCCCAATACACGCAGCGCTGCACCCTCTTCGATTTGAATTCCACTCTCTTTGGCCGTCTTCCCTGCTTGCTCTGCAAACCCTTTGGCTTGCTCGATTTCATTCTGTTGCAAATGATATGTTGCCAGCAGTCGATAGATGGTTGGCTGTTGAAATGTAAGTTTGGAGTCGGTGGCTAGGGCATCGGCTTCTTCAAGATATGTCAGCGCGTCATCAAGTAAATTCTGATGAAGACGTAGGTCGCCTAAATAGGTTAAGGTCGTTGCCACGATTTCGGTTTGACCAATCTTCTCGGCTAACTCCAAGCTCTGGTGTAAATGTTCTTCTGCCTCATCGTAATCGGCCAAGTTGATATAGAGTGCGCCCACATTACAATGGATGCGTGCGATCTCTACCTTCTTGCCAAATTGTGTCGCGATATCAATAGCAGATTTGTAATGCTCTAACGCAGTCTCAAATGGCCCTGTTATGTGATAAAGCGCAGCCAGGTTGATTCTTAACGATAGTCCATTGAAGCTATCTCTATTTTTGTCTGCCAGCGTCAACGCTTCCTGCCAATGTTCGCCCGCCGCCGCCATCTCATTCTTATAGTAGAGATGAATGCCCAAATTGAGTCGTGCAAGCCGCTTCAGCCGATCCACTTTCGGGGTGCTGGAGGCGCTATCGAGTAACGCAAGCGCCTGCTCTAGCGGGGTTCGGGCCTGGCTGTTTTGCGCACGCAGCAATGCCGCACCCATTTGGATGCGTAAATCGGCTTCAGCAACCGGGTCAATGCCGGTCGCGATATCCAAGCCCTGTTCAATCCAAGTCAATGCTTCTTCGGGGCGACGATAGCGCAACACGATCGCGATCCCACGGTATGCTTCAATCTGTAGCGAGCGGACCTCTTTTGCTTCTGGTATAGCGTCCAATTGCTGAATCGCATCTTGATAGCGTTCTAAGGCCGGCTCCCACTCTTCGATAAATTCATAGGCATGGCCAAGGGCGATTTGCACTTTTGCCCACAATATTTCGGGCAGCCCGTTGCGCTTCTGCTTCTCTAACAATAAACGCACGGCTGGCGCACGACCACGATACAAATGCGCAAAAACATTTCTGGTGGCTAGGATGGCAGACTTTTCATGCTTACGGCTATGCTGATAATGCAGCGCGGCTAGAAAGTCATCCTCCACTTCATATTCATAATATTCTGCCGCGCGTGCATGCATCTCGCGTTTACGACTGCGGCCAAGCAATTGATAGTAAAAGCGCTGAACAATTTCATGCTGACTATACGTTGTGTCGTGTAAATCTTCGTTTAGCTGTTTTTCAAGCAGATAACGATTGACCAAATGCGCCAGAGGTCTGCGTACTTCATCGTCATCCAACACCTCTTCGATTGCATCAGCCGTGCCAGGAAACCCAAGCAGAGCAGAAACCCCGCTCATGACCATCTTTTCATCATCAATCAGCACATTGTCAATCTCTTCGAGCAGAAATTTTTCAACTTCTGCTGTCTTCACGAGTTGTTCGATTAGCTGTTCGGGTTTATCAGACTTTTGGAGCGCTTGAGCCGAGAGCGTTAGTAGGGCGGCGTTTCCACTGGTGCGTTCATGTAATTGCTGTACTAGTACTTCATCTAATGGCAGGCCGCGCGTATGGAGAAATGTTTTTGCGTCAGTTAAGCTCATACCGCCAAGCGGCTCTGCAATGACGCCATCCAAATCGATGGTCTGCTGCGAGGTCACAATGAGCTTACAATCCTTGTTCCGTACAGCCGAAACAATTCTGTCCACCAGCTCGCGCTGAGATTCGTCACTATATATATAGTGGAAGTTATCAAAACAGAGCACGAACTCTTCACCGCGCATCATTTCGAAGAGACTGTCATAGAGCGTATTCGCTGCGGGAAGGCTACCGCTCTGCGAGGCCGTATGCAGAATCGTCCAGATGTCATCGCGCCCGAGCCAGGCAAAAAATTCGGCTAATCCCCAAATCACCGTATACGCATCACGATCTGGATAGCAGGAATGCCAGAAGATCAGATCCTCTGTTCCACTCTGTTGCGCCAATTGCGCTGCCACCGCGGTTTTGCCAACACCTGCCGCGCCTGTTACTTGTGCAATCCCCGTATGCTCCAACTTCTCTTTATAGCCGTTTAGCTCTGTTTGGCGACCCACAAATCTATCGGCATAGGGTGGTCTCAGTGGTTCAGGTGGATCCGGAACGATGATTGCCCGCGGTGCTTGCCCTTCCACTGTGGCCCTAATGGGTCGAGGTACGTTAGTAAACGAGGCCCACTCTTCATCACTAATCGGATCCCACTTCCACTCCTCGACCAGAATCTGCCAGACCTGTTCAAATTGCTCCGGGTTACCTCGCAGCCCCAATACATCCCAAAGATAAGTCACAAATGTATCGCGTCGCTTGTTCTCTTCAGGCGGAAACGTGCCATTCTCCCATGCAGCAACGCTCTTTCGACCTTGCTTTGGTTCAAGCTCGAATATTCGCGCAACTGCACTTTGTGATAGGCGCGGTTGAACCTGCTTTCGCAGATCTACAAGAATTTCGAGACGAGTTGGATCGGACATGAAAAATGTGTTTCCGATGGAGATGGAATCGTAACATGAAACAATTTCACGCTTTGAAGGAACCGCTAGAGAAATGGAATGGCGACGGAGGAAGCGGGGAGCTACATTCTACAGTCGTGCTTGCGGAAACTGAAGAATAGCATAGGCAGATTGATACGTCAATTCATGCAAAATTGCGAGGCATGTAGCTGCTTTTTTGTTACTTAGATTTGAATTTTCCACTTTTGGCAGGTGTAGTGGCCAGTTTTGGCAGGTGCATACCTGCCAAAACATTTGACATACTCAAAGGCGTCACAAGTTGTGGCAAATCGTGAGTTTCAAAACTATTGATGATTCTAATTTAAGGAGACAGTATGAATAGTTTTTTCAACGGCACACTACGTGTCACATTATTGAGAGTGGTGCTTGCACTCTGTATCGTTCTGTCGGTGCTGCCACCAACAGATATGGTATATGGGCAGGCGGATGATGGCGGGAGTACGATCTATATGCCGATTGTGCAGGGAGATGACAGTAAAGCTGCAGTTCAAGAAACTTCCGTGTCATATGGTGATCTGGCAATTGAACATCTCCATGAAATGAACGTTCATGGAGCAATGGAAAATAATAATGCTTACCAGTTGTTTTTTCCACTTATTCAAAACCATCAAGATGCTGTCAAACGAAATTCATCGCATACTGATGGGACATCTGACTTAATAATTGATCTCGCTGGTTATTCGGTCCCTGAAACACTAGTTGAATCTTTGACAAAATTACTCAAAGATCGTACAGACCTGGGCACGGAGTTTGCAATTGGGTATTTTGACCAACCGGAATATGACTGGGCATCTGCAACATTAATGTTACTCAATCGCAACGGTTGTGAAGTTCCAGAAACACGTACTCTGGTTGATTGTGCCGTCTCTATCTTGGCTCAGCAGAAAACTACCCTTTGGGTAGCCGGCATTGAAGATAGTGATACTTATGTTGAGTTAGTGAGAAGTAGCCCTGATTCTGTGATGTCTCCTCAATCACGTGCATTATTAAGTGCGGATTCACAAACAGTAAAAGCTGCATCCGCAAATACTTTTAATTCGGGAGGTACTCAAGAACATTTATTTCCATGGGATTACGGAGAGTATAGAATCGTTACTCAGTTCCCAAATAGTGAACACCGTCCTAACAATTCAATGGATTTTGTAATACCCGCTAGTGGTAATAGTTCATGGGCCGGGTTGCTTACTCAAGAAGGTACGATAACTCATATCTGCGTTGATCAAACATCGGCGAATGTACAAGCTTCAATCACTGTTCGACACTCTGATAATACAGTCTCATCATATCTACATCTTGATAGATCTGCGGTACAAAACAGCGGATTAACACAGAATGCATACATTTATCGAGGCCGGAAGTTACCAAATTTACACTCACATAGCTCCTTTCATGGCCAAGATACATCAATATGTCCAATGGCCGGTACCGCAACTCATTTACACTGGACTTTGCCTGTTGCTTATGGGACTGACTTTAAACTCGAAGGATGGACGGTCAGTGAAAATGAAGCGAATAATTCGGCTGGTATCAAAAAAATACCTGGTGATTATATAGGTCCTTCCTCAAACTATAGACATACAGGACCTGGTAGTTTTTCATTTGTACAAGGCCAAGTTAGACGGGGAACATCTGCAGGGAACACTTCGGCATCCGGTACGTACACAATTGGGATTACTACTACAGGTACAAACGGCTCAGTACGCTACTTTGCCACGAAGACAAATGAGTTCGGACGGTATGCCTATCACCCATTACCTTTAAATTTGGAGAAAATTCAAGTTTGGGCTTATCGAGATGAAGAATATGGTGTCGCGACGTTAGAAGATGATATACAACCATTCTACCCTGTATCTACAAATAATAATAGCGTGGATCCTGTTATCGCTGACAATGTATGGTGTCCTGATTCAGTACAGGCTGCAGCGATTAGAACTGTGACTACATCATCAACCTGTGAGATTCCCACACTGCCACCGAATATACCGCCACCTTCGCAACCAAGCTCAGGGATATCAGACTTAGTTGAAATTCTCAATATAGGCTCTAACAAAAATTACAAATTCATTCCATGCGAGGATGCAGGCAAACCTTACATCGACCGAGACACAATCTTCACTGAACAAGATGACTCTGACTACCAAGACCGCTGGTGTCTACAGACTGCTAACGACGACAAAAATGATGGTTCAGATGACTTGATTCGGCTGCGGCTAAAGAAGAATGCACAAGTCCGAGTCTTGATTGATCGGCGCACAACGGATACCGCAGCATGGATGGATGGTGTCTTTGAGAACGCTGAATCCGAGATGGATGTCAGTGGCGAAATGGGTAGTTTCGCCATCTATGATTGTAATAGCAAACCAGGCGAAATTGTTCTTGGCGGCCCAAAGTATCAAGGCGGCGATGGCTCAAAGAGCATGTATATCGTACAGATTCGCGAAGGTGGTAACGGTGATAAGCTCTGTACGGGCAACTTTGGATCAACAAGTTCAGCCGACGACGCATCAGATTTGGTCGAACTCCAGAGCGTTGGAACAGGTAAGGACTATCAGATCGTCAAATGTGCATTCGAAGAAGATGTCTACATTGATCGAGACATTGTCTTCACAGAAGGTAAGAACGATAGCAATCCAAATGACAATTCAGATTACAAAGATCGCTGGTGCCTACAAACCGCCAATGATGACAAAGATGATGACTCAGACAACTTAGTGGTTCTCAATCTGAAGAAAAATGCGCAGGTTCGGGTGCTGATAGACCGCCGAACAACAAAAGTTGCAGCATGGATGAATGGCGTATTCGGTGCACCGGTTGGAGTTATGGATGTATCCAACGATGACATGGGACACTTCGATATTTATGAGTGTTACAGTAAGCCTGGTACGCTCACATTTGGTGGCCCAAAGTATCAAGGTGGTGATGGTGGTCGTGGCACATATATCGTACAGATTCGAGAAGGTGGCAGTGGAGATAAGCTCTGTACTGGCAACTTTGGATCAACAGGTTCAGCTGACGATGCATCAGATTTGGTCGAACTCCAGAGCGTTGGAACAGGTAAGGACTATCAGATTGTTAAATGTGCCTATGAAGAAGATGTCTACATTGATCGAGACATTGTCTTCACAGAAGGTAAGAACGATAGCAACCCCAATGACAATTCAGATTACAAAGATCGCTGGTGCCTACAAACAGCCAACGATGACAAAGATGATGACTCGAATAACTTAGTGGTACTCGATCTGAAGAAGAATGCGCAGGTGCGGGTGCTGATAGACCGCCGAACAACAAAAGTTGCCGCATGGATGAATGGCATATTCGGTGCACCAGTTGGAGTTATGGATGTATCAAACGATGACATGGGACACTTCGATATTTATGAGTGTTACAGCAAGCCTGGGACGCTTACATTTGGTGGCCCAAAATATCAAGGTGGTGATGGTGGTCGTGGCACATACATCGTGCAGATACGTGAAGGTGGCAGCGGTGATAAGCTTTGCACTGGAAACGTCTCTGTAGCAAATAACCCTCCTATCTTAGACGGTGAATTGTGGGAATTGGAAGGAGATAGCCCACATCCATGGGTCAATTCGACGCTTGAATTCGTTCCTCTTAAGACAAAGCATACGACAGATAATGGAAACGGCTGGCGCCACGAATATAAAATAAAAGAAGAACATCGCGTTGCCATGACCGAAATCTATGAAGAGTTCCAAGCAACAATCAGGGTGGACATGTCAGATGGTGGCAAAACAATCGTAGCGCAACATCATGCGAGTGACACAGGAACGATCATGAAGCTTTATGTTGCAGACTCAGAAGAATCTGGTTTTGATGACAGTGTACCAGCAAATGGCATATTTGATGTCTATGTACGTCTCCGAAACACAGATGGTAGCGAAGAGAAGGAGCCGCTAGGCACCATTCGAAGTGGTGATAGCTTTACATTTCGCGTTGTCAACAAATATGGGGTTGTGAGAGTGGAAGCATTTGATCGCTTATTTGAGCTTGAAGTTGAAGATGATTCTGCATCTTACCTCAAGTTTGGCAACTATCTACAATCACAAGATCCTTATGATATTAGTGATGATGGTGATTGCGGAACACCTGGTGATTCGGACTCTTTTGAGCCGTGTTATGAAGATTTCAATATTACTGAAGCCAAAGTGACAATGACGAATGTGAGTTACACGCGGAGCACAGAACCAGGGCAGGATTTTCCTACACCACTATTCACGCCGATCACAACACCCAGTCCAACACCGAGCCCGACACTGACTCCCACACCGACGCCGAGTCCAGCTCCAACTCTCACCCCTACACCAACGCCTCCTACAGTGCAATCCACAGGATGGATACAGGTGCCAGGTCCAGCATCCGACATCTCAGTTGGCTGCGATAACAATGTCTGGAAATTAGGAATGGGGGGAGCGATATTCCGCTACACAGGCGGCAACGGTGCCACGAACAGCTGGGTGCAGGTTCCTGGCAGCCTTCGTAATATCTCAGTAGCTTGCGATGGAGAAGTATGGGGTGTCAATAGCCAGAATAAGATTTATCGATATCGACCAAGCGACAACGGTTGGACAAACATACAGGGTAGTTTAAGAAACATCTCTGTAGGATGTGGTCAGGTTTGGGGCGTCAATACCAGTAGCAAGGTATATAGTCGTCCGCTGAATGCGGGTTGGAGTTACCAAGGCTGGGGCAACGCACGTGAGCTAACGACTGACTGTGATGGAGATGTCTGGGGTGTACAGCTAAGTCAATATGTACATCGCTGGCAAGGGCAAGCTGCCGGAGCGTATGGTTACAAAAATATGAAGCAGATAGATGCGGGCTGTAATGATAAAGCGGCAGGTATTGATAACGACGGGCGCCTGTATTTATGGGTCAATGGTGGTTGGCTATCAACAGAGTATACAGGCATTCTCCGTGTGTCTCTAGGCTGTGATGACAACATTTGGATGATCGACACTGAGAATAGAGTGCATCGTTCAACATTCAACCAACTCTATCAAGTCGTACCCGCGGCATCACCATTCTCTTACATTGAAGCTTCGTCTAATTTCGTTACATCGACGACAGCTAAAGCAGTGGATGGCGGTACAAATGGAAACTGGAATCAGGGAAATGGCTCTGTATTTGCTAGCAACGATGCAAACCAACCATGGTGGTATGGTGAGTTGGATGAGTACCGATACATCGACACGGTAACTATCTATAATCGTACTGAATGCTGCACAGATAGAATGAATAATACCGTTCTGTTCGTATCTGATGTCCCGTTTATATCGACTGACTTCCAAGAAACGCAGAGCCAGTATGGAGTCAAAGCGTATCCAATTACAGGTGTCCAAAACACCTACACCATAAACGTGGGAGCACTCGGTCGTTACGTTCGGCTACAGCATTCAGGGAATGAATATCTGAATTTTGCTGAAATACAGGTCAACTCGCGTTCGCTCAAACAGCTTTCTGGATTTGAAAGCGTAGATGCATCTGGCGTATATGCTGGGGCAACAACAGCTTATCGGGCAGCCGACGGCAATACGAACGGTGACTGGCACGCAGAAGGCTCTGTATTCCATTCTGGAGATACAAAGAACCCTTGGTGGTTTGGTGATTTAGGTTCGAGTCGATACGTTAATGAGATCGTCGTTCATAACCGCACTGACTGCTGTAGTGCACGGGCAGATGGCCTCTATGTCTTCGTCTCGGATAATCCATTCACTTCTAAAAACTTCCAAGACACTTTGGCTCAACCAGGTGTAATGAGCTATCAGCTACAAGGAACAGCAGCACAGTATACTGTACCAGTCAATCGCAGCGGTCGATATGTTCGAGTGCAAGAGTCAGGTACTGATTACATGAATATCGCAGAGGTTGTCGTTCGATAGTGGTTTAGCTGTATCAAGAATGTTCTACAACTATGAAGTCAAAAAGGCCGTGCTGAGGAATATTCTCGGTACGGCCTTTTTTGTGTCAGTGCAATGTGTATAGTCAAAGCTGCATACTCATAGTCCATTACCCTTACATATCCAATTTTGGCAGGTGTATGGTCTGTTTTGGTAGGTGAAGACCTACCAATGGTTCTGTCATACTTTGAAGTGTCTCCAGATGAGATGAATCGCCCAACACGTTTTCGAGGTACTTAATACGATACGGAGGAAAGTATGGAAATCTTAATCTCAGCGTTTTTAGTTTTTGTTGTGTTTGCTTGCTTTGGGGTAGGTAGTAAGAATGAAAACACGAAGCAAGTGTCCGTCCCCAACGTTCCAACAGGCTATGTTGTCATTGCACCAGAAGCAAATGCCGAGAAACAACACTCTGGTGGCGGCAAAGTTTTGATGCTTTGGGGTGTATTTACGATATTTCTGTTCATCGTGATGTTCGGTTAAGTTTTGCTAAAGAGACGCCGAATGCCCTCGAGTCCACCACCCCAGTCCAAGTTCAAGTCCATAGGAGGGCGTTGGCCCTCAGTCCACTAGTCCATCCTTCGACACGCTCAGGAACAGGAAAAGAGCAGAGAAATGACCTCGTTGTCACGTCTCTGCTCTTTTCTTATCAACGCTTTGGCTTCGGCAGTTGCTCGCGCCGGATCGCCTCGACTGCAATCTGGCGCACGGCCCGTGGAACCACCGCTGTCACCCGCCCAGCCATCACAACCGCACCATCGGTTTGGCTATGTAGCCAGCCAAGAATGGTGACCTCCAGCGGTTCTTCAGCACTAGCTTCCATAAAATGGAAAAGCTCTGTTGCTTGGCGACCGGTCACGAAGACGCGATGGCGACCGCCTTTGTCTGGCTTGTCGGTTTGGATGAGCAGATCCATGACGGGGGTCATTTCGCCATCAACTGGCAGGGTGCGGGTGGCGTGACTGGCCACCGTTCCCATAAGAAAGACATTATTATTGCGCCGCACGCTGGACCTCCATGAACAAGTCTGAATCGCTCAAGTCTGATTTCTGCATAAAATCCTCCTTTTGTGTAGGTAAGAGAACTTTGCGTCAAAGAATGGCACCCGATAGTTTGACGCAAAGTTGGTTCAACGAGCCTAAAAGATTAATTCGTCCAGGGCGGCGGCGAGTTCATCATCGTCTGGTCCGTCAGATGGTATAGCGAGTTGCATGGTGCCAGAGCGCAGCGCCATCTTGACTGCGGTCACGCGCTGGCGGCGCGGAATGTTTTTGAAGAAGGCAATCAGGTCATCATCAGCGCCTTCGTGCAGGGTCATATTGATGTCGAAGCGATGGACTTTGACTTTCAGTTTGGGGCGTGGCATTTACTCACCTCGCTTGCGACCGGAAAACGCTTGTTTGTAGAGTCCACGGGCGATGGAAAGCACGGGTTGGTCGGGCAGATGGGCTTTGCCACCGAACTTCTTGACGAGCTGGTTGCCCAACAGCACGGATCCACCGCCAACCAGAATCACACGTTCGAAGCGTCGCCACTGTTGGCCCCAGCGTTTTTCGATGGCCCCTGTTACTTCACGGCTCCAAATCGGCATGGCATCGGATAGATCGAGCGTGCCCGCCCGTAGACTTGCATCAAGCTCGCCCAGCGTAAAGTGGCCATCGTGGTCGAGCAGTTCGAGCAGCCGTCGCACACCAATTGTGCTGCCTGCGGTCAAGCGCTGGATGGGTGCTTTATCGCGCACCACCATCAGCTCGATTGTGTTAAAGCCTACTGAAATAACACCAATCTCTTTTTTCATGAAGGCCTTGCGTTCCGGCACGAACGCACCCTCGTCGTTGAGCAGAAAATCCATCAGCGCACCGGCTGGCTGCGAGGTGACGCGCACTTGGGCAATATCAACTTGGTGGGTCTGACCATCCGCTTCCCATCTGTGCTCGCCCGCCATCCATTTGCGTACGGCGGCCACATTGCGCTTGGCCTCGTCGCCGCTCAGCGTCTCGATGGGCATGCCCACAAAGCAGGTAATGGGTGCGTTGAAGCCCCCGTGCTGGCGGATGCGCTCGGTCAATGCACCGTAGAGCAGAGCCACGATTTCAGGACTCTCGGTTAAGCGCTCATAGTCTATATTTTCTATCGGTCGGCCTTGGTCATGCGCATGTTTACCCACGTAGTAACGCTGGCTGCCCGTGGCAATCTGCATGACCTGCGTCTGCTTAAACCCATGCATCTTTGCCACGGTTGTGCCACCGCCAACGGAGATAAAGGAGGGCAATTCTATCCCACCAAAGTCATCGAAATATTTGAGGGCCCGCATGCCCAAATCTAATCCTGCGTAGTTCATTTCTGTCATCTTGGTTGCTCCTCTGTTTGATTTGAAATTCGTCTGTTGGTTAGCTGTTGTTGGCGCAGTGTTCGTCGATAGTCGGGCACGTCATGCAGCCCTACCGCTTGGGCAGTGCCGTAGAGGCGGCTCATCACTCGGGCCGACCAGCGTTCTTCCAACTGCTCCATTTGCAGATTGGTGGTGACAATGGTGGCCTTGGTGTTAGCATAGCGGCTGTTCACGATGTGGGCGAGGCGGTCGCGCGCCCAGTCGGTCGGCTTTTCCATGCCCAAGTCGTCGAGAATGAGCAGGTCGGTTGTGCAGACGCGCTGCATCAATTTTGCCTCGCTCTGGTCGGTTTGTGGCTGCCACGAATTACGCACCGAGAGCAATAATTCGCCCAGCGTGGTGGCGTAGGCTTCTGCACCGATACCCAGCGCAACGACGCCTAAACCAACCGCCACATGCGTTTTGCCACAGCCGTTGTTGCCGCTGAGAATCAGCCCCCAGCCCGCGTCAATGTGATCCGAAATGTGCTCGGCGTAGCCCTGAATCGCGGTGACTTGTTCCGCCGAAAAGCGCGTCCAGTCGAGGGAGACCAGATCGCTTTCGGCATAGCGTTGCCAGTTTTCGATGCCGCCCGCGTGGGGTCGCAGATGGAGCTGATTACTGCACCAGCGGCAGAGCGAATCGACATCGTCCAGTTCCTGGCAGGCGGTGCAGTTAGCAGACATCCAACGGCCAGCGAGTAGCTGGTTGCGCGGCCACTGCCATGCCGGTTGCAGCGATAGCGTGAGGCTGGTTGTATCCTGGGTAAGCATTTGAATCTCCATGATTTGCGAGAGGCAAAGTGAGTGTGAGTTCGGGCTGCGGGGGGAAGCTGCCTTGACGGACTTGGCGACGCAGATAGGCTGCGGGTTTACGCACACCGTTGGCCGGGTCGGTCACATAGGCAAGCCACGCCGCAGTGAGTTCGGGCTGCTGCAAACATTCTTCGATCCCCGTGGCGCTCATGGCTTCGGGACGCAGGGTGGCCAACTGCGCGGTGAGCGCTTGATCTGTTTGATTGATCTGATCTGTTTTTGTTTTTAGTTGTTCTTGATCTTGATAAAAATCAATCAGATCAGTATCAAGGGGGTGACCGCGCGTTGAGCGATCACCCATTTCGCCATTTTGGGCCGTGACCGTGCGCTGGGCGATCACCCAATTTTCCATTTCAGCGTTTTGGGTGATCGTTGGCTGATCACCCACGGAGTTATCCCCAGCTTGGGTGTTCGCTGGCAGATCACCCATTGAGTTATCCCCAGCTTGGGTGATCGCTGGTAGATCAGCCACTTGGTCGGTCTGCGGATGGGTGATCGCCAGACGATCCCCCCCTTCACTTTGGCAGATCGCTGAACGATCACCCATTTCTACTTCTTCTTGTTGACCGATCGCTGGACGATCACCCAAATGGGCAAGTTGCGGGTGGTTTTCGTACTCAGTTTGGGGCCGATTCCCACCACCTAAAGCAATCAGTGGACGGGTTCGCCAGCGCACATTGTTGACCCGTTCTCGCTTCAGCAAACCAGCTGCGACCAAGCGCTGAATGCGGACGCGGATGGTGTTTGCCGCTGGCTTTTTGGTCCTGGGATGGAGGTCCGCAATCTGCGCGTGACTTAGCTCAACAAACGGTTTCTCTGCATCGGGAGAGGTGGTCCACGCCTGCTGGCAGATGATGGCATAGGTGCGAAAGTCGCCGTCGCTGATGTCGGCAAAAACGGCATCATTGGCGATGGGAACGGTCTGGAGACTATTCATGATCCCCTCCATTCACTACGACCTGAACTTCTTGTTCATCTGCCTCTGACCTATCAGATATCTCTATCCCTCGCTCCGGACTGTGCCAACGAACACCGGCTGCCACGTCATATAGTTTCAGCAGCAGTCGGTCGGCAGTTGCGTCCAATCTCATGCTGAACAGATCGTCGGTTTGACCCACGGTGAAGCCCATTGCACAGAGTCCAACCGCCATGCGGCGACCACTCTTGTCGACTGGCCAGACGAGCGCGGGAAAGTCGAAACTCTCCAAATCAATTTCTGGTACAAAGGTATCCAACGGATAGATTGGTGGTGAATCAGTCATCACCATTACTGGCTGCAATTTGTCTAAAGTTGCGGTGGTCATGTATCATTCTCCTAAGTTAATTTTTGCAGTAATCGGGAAGCGGGGTGTGCCATGGACTAGATGAGCACATCCTGCTTTTCGCTTTTTATGACCCTCAGTTGTTAATCAAGTATGCGATAATTCCCACCTCCTGTTGATTCATTATCCTCCTCATCATCTGGCCAACCGTGATCCGGCAATGCTCGATATGATGTGGAGATTCCAGCATCTCCGCCATCCTGTTTCTGCTGCGCTTGCCACAGCTCAAAGAGCTTTAGCTGTGCATCCAAACTAGACTTCTCATTGTGATTCATTGCTCGCTCTGTACGGGCTAGTTCACGCAGCGCGCGTAGCCGTTCAATCTCACCCTTGTCATCTTGTTCTTGCAGATGGGAGGTGCCACGGATGACGAGAATGAAGATCCCACCGACGATGACAACGACCACAAGCAGAAAGGGAATGCCAAGCAACACACCAAGCAAGAAGGCTGATGTTTCCGCCCCAAAACGGAAGTCGATGTAGATGAAGAGCGTGGTCAAGACAACGATGAGAAGTAGTGCGACGACGGCCCACAATCCACTTGGATTAATTCGCTTCATTGTTTCCTACCCTCCTCTGTTTTCGTGCAACGTAACCGTAACGTAATGCCCGTTACGCCCAATTTTTTGGGAATTACGGATGTCTGTGCCGTTGCGTTACGGTTGCGTTACGTCTGATGGAAGCGAATTCTCGGTTTGGGCGACACCATCCGCGATGGCGGCTTTGATGGCTGCCCAGCCCAACATCTGCCCCGTCTCTTCTTGGTGCGCACGCTGCACAGCTTTCTGACTCGGTGGCTTGCCATGGTCAGCAACATACGCGGCTACTTTCTCACACAACCATTCAGGGTAACCAGATGTAGTTGGTGCTTCAATAGTCGTTACAGCTGAGGCGTTATTCACATCCATGGCTATGGATGGCAACACAAAGAGTGGGTGTGCGTTAGACCAGAATCGTTCTATCTGTTGTACGCTTTTCGGGATGCTTTTGGCCGGCAACAGATAAGCCTGCACTCGGCGGATTTCACCACCACGAATGAGCAGCATAGCGCCCTTACCCGGCAGTCGTTCTGCGGCCGTTCCAGAAATACCAGCGGCAACGCGGGCGTCATCGCTGCTGGCGACCTTCCCCACAATACGCACTGGGAAGTTGGCTTTGACCAACGAGCCGATTACCTGGGCCAGTGGTTTCTGGGTTGCACCGATGACATGGACACCCAATCCGCGACCGATCTGCAACAGGCGTCGAATCTGTGCCTCGACTTGTGCTCCGGCCACATCAGCCAGATCTGCCATCTCATCGATAACAACCATAATCTGAGTTGACCACTGACCAGTCTGCTTACGTCGCTCCAGCTCTGCAACCACCTGTGTCAGACGTTGTGCGGCTATCACAGGGTCAGTGACAATAGGGCAAGCGAGGTGCGGTAATCCCGCAAAGCCAACCAGGTCGATGCCTTTTGGATCCAGCACAACTAGTGAGAGATGCTGCGGACTATAGAAGCCAGCCAAGCTCATCATCATGCCTGCCAACAGGTTGGTCTTACCGCTTCCCGTGGTCCCAGCCACAAGCACGTGGGGAGAGTTCGGGTTGAGCAGATCCAGTAGGATGGTTTCGCTTTTGCCATAAGTATGACTCTCGCCAACAACGCAGACTAAGCGCTGCTCCGATCCCAATGCAGCTCGATTTTTATACATGCCATAAAGCAAGTCGAGCAGTGCGATGGGCTGCGGATTGGGGTGTGGCACCTCAAGACTGAGCGGCAGGCGTTCGAAGCGACAATGAACTGGGGTCCGGCGTAGGTTTGTCAGCGCCTCATCCAACTCGTCGGTCGCGGTCAGCACCTTCGCCACTTTGACGCCTGGGTCTCGTTCGAGACGATAGACGCGCACTGCCGCCGTTTGAAACGATGCTGGTGGCGGCAGGATATGGCAACCAATCGTCAGTTCGGCAAAGACCCGCTCAATGACGCGTGCCTCCTGATTCATCTTCATCGCTCCAACTCCTCCAGCGCAATGGGCTGTCGATGGACGGGTGGGTCGGCCGGCTGGTCGCGCAGCATGAATCCACCGAATTCTTCGCTATACATTTCGCGCAGTGCAGGCCGCCAATCTGGATGGTCAAAGGGAAGAAGCAGTAGGCAACGGCCACCTGATGGGCTGCGTTGACAGCTCCCATCGTCACTCAGGTTGTTTGTCGGGCATCCAGCCGCGGGGATTTCAGCTTGCTCAAGCCAACTTTGTGTTGCGCGACACCACTTGCGTTGGTCCGCAACATTGTCGATTGTGAAAACAGGGATAGGGCGTGCACCCTCAATGTGCTCTGGCTGAATCACGTCGATGATGCGGATAACGTGGTTTTCGTCATTTGGGTCAGGCAGTGGAACATATCCTGGTCCTGTTGTCATTGGAACACCTCCGGTTTGTGATAGGTTAAGTATCTTGATGCGGCCCGACGATGTTCCGATGAGGGTGCGCTGATTTGGCTCTACCGATTTGGCAAAGCGTACATCGCGCAGTATCATGGATAATCGCGTGCCGCTGCTCGCTCAGCGGTTACGCTGCCTGTCCGGTGGTTCAAGCACCGGACAGGTCTCATCTACAATTGTTGTGAATGATGGCGGCCTGCTTCTTGGGTCGCTATCTTCGTTTATACCTCCTTGTTCTCCTCTAAAATCGATTACGTTTAGTCGCCTTTGTTCGTCCACACTTGGTAGTGGGAATTCAACATGCGTGAATTCCGAGACCTGCTCCACCAGTGCGACCGAGACGGACTCATCTGCCTCCTGCTCTCGACTCATCCCGGATTAGCCATTTGCCGGGCCAACATGGCTTGGCGTTCCAGTTCTCCGGCCAGTACTAATAGATGAACATGCGCCGTGGTGCTCGATGGTGCACATGGGCAGCCCGTGCAATCTTCCGTAAAGCGTAACTCGGTGAGACTCAACGCTATTCGATACGCATTGCTCTCAATCTCACGCAGCGTGGCTTGAAGTGCTTCGGCATCGACTCGTGGCTCTTCTAATCTTTCGAGAATGCGTCGCGCTTTTTGACCGATGGTACGTAGATCTTCTTGTGCTTCCTGTGTGAGTGAAAGGTACTTCCGGGGTAATTTCTGTGCATATGGCATAAGCTGTTCCTCCTCTGTTTTAAGAACGATTTGACTTTTGTCTGGCGAAAGTTCGCCGAATCTACAACATTTTTTCAACTTCTGATCTGCACCGAACCGGCCGTGCTACTGTTATCTCGTGCTGGCTAGCATGAGATGACGTATCCGAACAGACGTGCATGAACAGGAGATTTTGCAATGAGACTTTCACCTACTTTAGATAGAGCCGATGATGAACTTGTGTTTCCAGATTTGAGCAAGTGGATAGCACTCTATATCTACGATTGCGGTCAGCGGCTCTACCAACCGGAAACGCTTTCACACTACCAAAATGCGCTCAAGCGATTCGAGCGTTGGTATGAAACGGTTCTGGAGGGCAAGCAGATTGACCGTCGTAATGGCAAACAGTTTGCGTATTAGTTGTCGCAAGTCAAAGATAAATGTGATGACCATCCGGGTAAACCAACAGAAGGCCGTCTCTCACCCGTTACCGTGCGACGCACAGTTGGAGTCATCCGCACATTCCTGCGTTGGCTTTATCGTGAGAACTATCTTCAACAGAATCTGGCGGATTGGTTTCCATTGCCTAAGACACCGAAAGGTGTGAAGAAATTGATTGAACCGACGACATTAGCCGCTCTTTTTGAGGGTGCATCTCTGGGAAAGATGCCAGTTCGAGATAGCGCACTAATTGCGTTGTTGGCCGATACGGGGTTACGTCGTACCGAAATCGCGACAGTAACAGCCAAGCAGATCTGCTTCCTAGATGACCAAGGCACTGGTTACCTAAAGGATGTTCTCGGAAAGGGTGACACGCTTCGGGATATTCCATTTTCACCAGTCGTTGGTGAGCTTCTGAAGCTGTGGTTGGTAGAACGAGAAGGTATCAGTAGCTCATTATCTAACGTGAGTGGGGC
>ENA-ORXM01000990-ORXM01000990.1-marine-metagenome-genome-assembly--contig:-NODE-990-length-43339-cov-5.666035_pt1 | contig 43339 bp, 35 predicted proteins | sample MGYA00237867_ERZ511480 | MGnify/ENA primary metagenome ERZ511480 (study PRJEB26309, sample SAMN06266103) | marine metagenome | isolation source: Algal blade | place: United Kingdom:Sidmouth, United...
TTCATCACCAACGAAGCGCTGCCCGGCTCCGGTGTGCACACAGAGGATTTCTGGCTCGGGCTTGCCCAACTCATCAATGGGCAGGGTCCCCGCAACCGCGAGCTCCTCGAGGTGCGGGCCGACATGCAAGCCAAGATCGATGCCTGGCACCGAGAGCACCCGGCGTTCGAGGCCGCTGCTTACCGAAGCTTCCTCGAAGAGATCGGCTACCTCCTGCCTGAGGGAGCGCCGTTCGCAGTTCACACCGAGAACGTCGACCCCGAACTGGCCACCATCGCTGGCCCCCAACTCGTCGTCCCGGTCATGAATGCCCGCTATGCCATCAATGCCGCCAACGCACGCTGGGGTTCGCTCTACGACGCCCTGTACGGCACCGATGCATTAGGCGACCTTCCATCGGCTGGGCCGTACAGCACCGAACGCGGCGACCGGGTCATCGCCTGGGCCCGCACGTTCCTCGACGACGTCACTCCACTCGCCGAAGGCGTCTCCCATGCCGATGTCAGCGGCCACCGGATCGTCGACGGCGCCTTGACTGTCGACGGGCCAGATGGCGCTGTCGGCCTGCTGAACGACGCTCACCTAGCCGGCTTCAGTGGCGCTGCTGCCACACCCCAGTCGATCCTGCTGGTCAACAACGGCCTGCACCTCGAGATCGTGATCGATCCCACGCACTCGGTTGGCTCCACCGATCGCGCCGGCATCGCCGATGTCGTGCTCGAGTCCGCTGTCACCGCCATCATGGACTGCGAGGACTCGGTCGCCGCTGTCGATGGAGCCGACAAGACCGTCACCTATCGCAACTGGCTCGGCCTCCTCCGAGGCGACCTCACTGAAGAGGTCACGAAGAACGGCAACACGTTCACGCGGTCCATGCACCCAGACCGGACCTTCAGCGCTCCTGACGGGTCAGACCTCACGCTTCCCGGTCGGGCCACGATGCTCGTACGCAACGTGGGTCACCTCATGACTACACCAGCCGTCCTCGACGCCGACGGCAACGAAGCACCCGAAGGCCTGCTCGATGCCCTGATGACCGGCCTCGGTGCCACGCACGACGTGCGCAAGAGCGAAGGCGATCGCAATTCCCGAACAGGCTCGATCTATGTCGTGAAGCCCAAGATGCACGGCCCGGACGAGGTCGCCTTCACCGCTGCGGTGTTCGCCGAGGTCGAGGACATCCTCGGCCTCGAACGCAACACCATCAAGATCGGGGTGATGGACGAAGAGCGGCGCACCACGCTCAATCTGCACGAGTGCATTCGCGCTGCCCAGGCCCGCGTCGTATTCATCAACACCGGGTTCCTCGATCGCACCGGCGACGAGATGCACACGTCCATGGCTGCTGGCCCCATGGTTCGCAAGTCCGAGATGAAGGCCCAGCGCTGGATCCAGGCCTACGAAGACTGGAACGTCGACGTGGGTCTCCGTGCTGGCCTGCAGGGTCGAGCCCAGATCGGCAAGGGCATGTGGGCCGCCCCCGACCTCATGGCCAACATGCTCGACGACAAGATCGGCCACCCCATGGCGGGGGCCAACTGTGCATGGGTCCCCTCCCCCACAGCGGCCACGCTGCACGCCACCCACTACCACCGGGTCGACGTGTTCGCCCGCCAGGAGGAGATCCTCATCGGAGGACCTCGGGCCACCATCGATGACCTGCTCCTCATACCCATCGAGACCGATCCCTCTCGGTGGACCGATGAAGAGATCCAGGCCGAACTCGACAACAACGCGCAGGGCATTCTGGGCTACGTCGTGCGTTGGATCGACCAGGGTGTTGGCTGTTCCAAGGTGCCCGACATCCACGACGTCGGCCTCATGGAAGACCGAGCGACGTGTCGCATCTCCAGCCAGCACATGGCCAACTGGCTCCACCACGACATCGTCGACGCCGACCGTGTTCGTGCCACGATGCGCAAGATGGCTGCTGTCGTCGATCGCCAGAACGCTGACGATGCCGCCTACGAATCGATGAGCCCGGGATTCGATGGGCCTGCATTCAAGGCAGCGTGTGACCTCGTGCTCAGCGGAGTCGAGCAGCCGTCCGGCTACACCGAACCCATCCTCCATGCTCGACGCCTGGAAAAGAAACAACTCGACTCGACAGGAAACGCCTCATGACCACGCTCACGATCGCTCACGCCCGCACCATCATCAGCACCGCCTTTGCCAAGGGAGCCGACGCAGGCATGAACCCGCTCGCGGTCACCGTCCTCGACGCTGGAGGCCACCTGCTGGCGTTCGAACGCCAGGACGGTGCATCGTTCGGCCGCTTCGAGATCAGCCACGGCAAGGCTTACGGAGCTGTCGCCTTGGGCATGGGTAGTCGAGCACTGGCCGGAGCTGCCGAGGCCCGCCCTCATTTCGTGCAGGGAGCCAACGGCGCCTTCGGCGGAGCACTCGTTCCGGTGCCGGGCGGCGTGCTCGTGACCAACTTCGAGGGCACCGTGATCGGCGCCGTCGGCGTGTCCGGTGACAACTCCGACAATGACGAACTCTGCGCCGTTGCCGGCATCGAAGCCGCCGGTCTCACCCACATAACTGGCTAGCCCTTCCCGTTCTGCGGAGGATCACCCTCAAAAGTGAGGGTGAAATGCCGCAGAACGGGTGGAATCTCAGGCTTGGGGGGTGATGAGGGCCTTCTGGCCGGTGGCTTGTTGGGCGTAGAGCCGAATCATGTCGGGCTCGACGACCTGGGCCAGTGAAAGCTCGGTGGTGTAGTGGCTAGCGAACGTGGTGTGCATCTCGTCGACCACACGCTTGCGCAAGCCGTGAGCCACCTCGTTGCCGACCTTCGCGAGGAAGTACGGCAACAACCAGCCGCCCATGCCCCACGCCGCACCGAAGGTGCGAGTGAACTGAGTGGGCCTGCGATCGAGCCCGCCGTAGATGTACACCTGTTTGTGCGTGGTCGACCCATAGCGGCTGTAGAGACCGACCTCAGCAGCTGCCGCCTTCTCCATGCAGGCCAGAATGTCACCGGCAAGCGTGCCGCCGCCGGTCGCGTCGAACGCAATGGTGGCGCCAGTGGCCTTGAGCGCAGCGACCAGCTCGGCCTCGAAGTCATCACTCGATGAGTCGATGACGTGCGTGGCTCCGAGATCCTTGAGCAGCTCGGCTTGGGCGTCCTTGCGAACGATGTTCACCAGCTCGATGCCGTCGGCGATGCAGATCTTGTTGAGCATCTGGCCGAGATTGGACGCCGCAGCGGTGTGCACGAGAGCGGTGTGGCCCTCGCTTCGCATGGTTTCGGTCATGCCGAGCGCTGTCAGCGGATTGACGAACATCGAGGCGCCAGCGCGGGGATCGGTGCCGTCGGGAAGCACCAGGGCACTCTCGACGTTGACCGCTCTCGCCTCGGCGTACATGGCGCCCCCGAGTGACGCCACGGTGCGCCCGATCAGCGCCTGAGCTTCGCTTGACGACCCGGCATCGACCACGACGCCAGCGCTCTCGTTACCGACAGGCAGCGCATCGCCCAGCCGGGCGCCGAGACCGGCGAGGGCTCCAGCAGGAATGTCGGCTTCCACTGCTGGAAGCTCCTCGGTGCCCACCGAGCGCAGCGTGGCAAGATCAGCACCCGCGAGGAGCAGGCCGAGGTCGGATGGATTGATCGGCGAGGCGTGGACCTCGATGACGATTTCGTTCTCACGAGGTGTTGGTCGAGGCACCTCGGCAACGGCGAGCCGAAGCGTGCCGTTCTCGGTGACCGTGGATTGGATCTGGCGCATCTTGTTGGAGGACGGACTGTCGCTCATGCGGGCACGTCTGGACGGTCGCCCCAGGTGTCGACGTGCATGACGGTCTGCACTGGCGGGCGCTTGGCCAGCTTGAAATCGGTACCGATCGAGTAGCCGACGGTGATCAGCGCCGTCTGGGTGTATTCCTCGAACGGAATGCCGAGGATGTCTGCAGCCTCTTTCTCGAACATCAGGTGGATGGTGGTCCACGCCGTGCCGAGGGCCCGCTCACGTGCGGCCAGCATGAAGCTCCACGTTGCTGGGTGGATCGAGCCGAGGGTGGAGGTGGCGGCCATGTTCGGCAAGCCATCGAGACGGCCAGGCATGCAGGGAATGAGCATGACGGGCACACGATGGAAGTTCTCGGCCAGGAACTCAGCCGAGTCGATCACACGGTCTTGCTGGGCTTGGTCGGGTGGCGGCGGCGCAGAACTCTGCGCACCGCGATACAGCTCGAATCCCTTCCGATACAGCTCGGCGATCGCCATGCGCTTGTCGGGATCGGTGACCACGAGCCATTCCCAGCCCTGCTTGTTGGAGCCGGTGGGCGCCTGCACAGCCTGCTCGAGACACTCGGTGATGAGTTCCATGGGGACGGGCTTGTCGAAGTCGAGGCGCTTGCGCACCGCACGTGTCGAGGTGAGGACCTCATCGGCAGTCAGATTGAGCTTCATGTGTTGTCCAGTCAGTTGAAAGCGGAATCAGTTGAAGTTGAGAAGGGTGGAACGTTCGAGATTCATCGAACGGTGTGGCAGAAGTCGACGATTCGCCGGCAGCCCTCGGCAAGGCGGACATCGTCGATGGTGAAGGCGATACGAACCCAACCGTCGCCCCGATCGCCGAAGTTGGCGGCGTCGAGCACAGAGACTCGTTGCTCATCGAAGAGGGCCTGGGAGAAACCCGCGCTGGTGAAGCCGGTACCGCGCACGTCAGCGAGGACGAACATGCCGCCTTCGGGAACGAGCACTTCGAGACCGGGTGCTTCAGCCAACATGAAGGTCGTGAGATCGCGCCGCCGGCGGTAGATCTCACGCATGTTCGCAACATCTGCTGCGTGCTGTTCGAGAGCGACAACGCCAGCTTCCTGGATGAAACCAGGCAGGCCGTAGTTCATGGACAGCATCAGATTCTCCATGTGCAACATGAGGTCAGGCGGGCCGACGGCCCAGCCCAGACGCCAGCCGGTCATGGCGTGTGACTTCGACAGGGCACCGAGCACCACGGTGCGCTCGGCCATCCCGGGTTGGGCTGCAATCGAATGATGCGTGGCTTCAGCGCCATCGTCAGCCTCATCGAAGACCAGCTCGGCGTAGACCTCGTCGCTGATGACCCAGAGGTCGTGCTCGACGGCGATGGCCGCCACTGCCGCCAACTCGTCCAGCGTGGCAACCACGCCGGTCGGGTTCGCTGGTGAGTTGACCATGATCGCCTTGGTCTTCGGTGTGACTGCAGCGGCGATGGTGGCGGGATCGAGCCGGAACGAATCAGTGAGAGCGACGGGCACGAGCGTCGCACCGCAGATGCGAAGTGACGCCTCGTAGGTGAGATAGGCCGGATCGGGAATGATGACCTCGTCGCCCGCAGTCAGCAGACAGAGCGAGGTGCTGAAGAGGGCACCTTGTGTCCCGGCAGTCGTGGTGGTGTTGTCCTTGGCGTAGTCAACACCGGTGAGATCGCTGACGTAGGAGGCGATGGCATTGCGCAACGCCGGGCGACCGGCGACCTGGGTGTAGTGGGTGTCGCCTCCATCGAGGGCCTCGATGGCGCGGTCAACGATCCCAACCGGTGTTCCGAAATCCGGATCACCAACACTCAGGAAGACGACGTCCTCGCCCGCATCGGCGGCCTTTCGCGCCGCAGTGTGAACAGCCCAACCCTCTGAACCCTTGCCGCCGATCTGGACGACCAGTGGTGAGAACTCTGGCATCAGCTGCCGGCGTTGAACTCGGGAGCACGCTTCTCGACGAAGGCGTTGATGCCTTCTTTGCCGTCGGCCATGCCCATGGACGTGGTGATCATGTGCATCTCACGTTCGCCTGACTCTTCCAACGAAGAATCGAAGCCCTCATAGATGAGGCGCTTGGCGTTGCCGACAGCGAACGAGGAGGCGCCCGCCAGCTTTGTGGCCATTTCGAGCGCAGCGGCGTCGGCCTCTCCTTTGGGCACCACTCGATTCACCAGGCCCCAAGCTTCGGCTTCATCGGCAGTGAGCACGCGATTGGTGAGGGTGAGATCGAGAGCCCGACGCAGGCCGACGTGACGGGCCAGGAAGTAGGTCGACGTGCCATCCGGGGTGACACCAGCATTGGTGTAGGCCATGGTGAACTTGGCGTTCTCGGCGGCAACGACGAGGTCGAAGACACAAGCGAACGACAGCCCTGCTCCACCAGCGGCGCCGCCGATGGCGGCGATCGTTGGCTTGGTCATGCGGTGCATTCGGTAGAGCGCACCGTGAAAGTCGGTCAGCATGTCTGACGCCACCGTGGGCAGGGCATCACCAGCTTCATTGAACTCGACGAGGTCGCCGCCGGCGCAAAACACTCGGCCTTCAGCGGTGAAGAGCAGAACTCGGACGTCGTCGTCGTAGTGGGCGGCCAGGGTGCACGCTCGAAGATCTTTTGCGAACTGGACACTGACGGCGTTGGCACCCTCTGGCCTGGTGAGGCGGATGTGGGCGATGTGGTCAGCGACCGAGTAGGACATCGTTTCGTATTCGACGAGGTCTGACATGAGGGCTCCTAGGAATGAAGGACAGAAAGGTGGGCGTGCGGTTGTGAGCGAAAGGTCAGCTTCGCACAAGACGGCCCGGTCGGGCGCCAGTGAACGCGTCGTTCTCTCGTGTGACGACGCCACGCACGATCGTGGCCACATAACCCTCGGCATCTTGGAGCAATCGAGTGCCGCCGGCGGGGAGATCCTTTGCCAGACGTGGCGACCGAAGGGTGAGATTCTCGAAGTCGATGATGTTCAGATCGGCTCGCATTCCAGGCGCCACGATGCCCCGGTCGTCGAAGCCGAAAAGGGCCGCGGTGTCGGCGGTCATCTTCTTGATCACTGCGGGCAACCGAAGCGTTGGACCTCGGTGCCGGTCCCGGGCCCAGTGGGTGAGCATCCACGTGGGCGTCGATGCATCACAGATGAAGTTGGCGTGGGCCCCGCCGTCGGCCAGGCCGAGAACGGCGGCCGGGTGGGTGAGCATGTCGTGCAACGCATCCCCGTTGCCGTGGCTGTAGCCGAGGAAGGTCATCATGATCATGGCCTTACCATCACGGTCGAGCAGACGGTCGTAGTACTCCTCGACCGGATCGATGCCGTTCGCCTCGGAGCGACCCCTGATCGAGTCGGCCACCGTTGGCTCGTAGTCCACGGGATCACCCAATGGGTACATCCGGTCGAAGCCCTCGAAGACCGAGAGGGCAATCGGGTGCTCGTTGCGAACCATCTCGACGATGGCATGTGACTCGGCAATGAGCACAGCACGGAGGTCGGGATCAGCCATGGCCGCCGCTTGCTCCTCGACCGTGAGGGCGTCGAGCGGAGCGAAGCTCGGGCAGTCCTTGAAACGATGACGGGCTTGCAGACCGAGGAGGATGCCGAACGGGCGCCCGGCGACCTGCGGAATGACCTGATGCCCTGCATCCTGCGCGGCCTGCGAAAGATCCATCAGCTCCTTCCACTCATCAGGCTGCACCTGGTTCTGCAGCATCAGCCAGGTGACCGGGCGCTGGATCTCCTCGGCGAGGCGAACCATCCAGTCGTGCTCGACCTTCGGCGCAACCAGGTCCTCGCCAGCAAGTCCGGCAGGGGCGATCTCGAAGATGCCCTTGCCAGCGCGCTGCAGGGCCCGCCCCATGGCAAAGAGCTCGTCCTCGGCAGCAAAGGTGCCAGGCACCGGCTCGCCATTCATCGCGGTGTGTGTGATGGTCCGACTGGTCGAGAAGCCACGCGCCCCAGCCCGCACGGCCGACTCGACGATTGCTGCCATCGCTGCAATGTCGTCAGAGCTGGCGGGCTCGTTGTTCGCTCCTCGTTCACCCATGACGTACGCCCGGACGGGGCCGTGGGCGATCAGGGCAGCAATGTCAACGGCGTACTCGCGACGCTCGAGTGCGTCGAGGTACTCCTCGAACGATTCCCACTCCCACGACAGGCCTTCGCTGAGTGCGGCGCCAGGAATGTCCTCGACGCCCTCCATCAGCTCGATCAGGAACTCGTGCTTGTCTGGACGAGCCGGGGCGAAGCCGACGCCGCAATTGCCCATCACGACCGTGGTGACACCATGTGGGCTGGAAGGTTCCAGCTCGGCATCCCAAGTGGCCTGACCGTCATAGTGGGTGTGAATGTCGACGAAGCCAGGCGTGACCAGCAGCCCAGCGGCGTCGATCTCCTTCGATGCCGGCCCCAGTCCAACACCGATCTCGATGATCCGTTCGCCGTTGATGGCGATGTCGACCCCGGTCTGGGCGTCGGAGCCGGTGCCGTCGACGAGTGTGGCGTTGCAGATGACGAGATCGAACATGGAGCTCCCTTGTTGAAGGCCTGAACCTAGTTGGCGCTGTGCAGCGGCGGGAAATGCTCCGGGTGCGCGGAGATCGGCACGGCTGCTGTGGCGGTGGATGCAACATCCATCACTCCAGATGCGCTCCAAGCCACGCTCCATGGTGACACCGACACGATGCTTGTCCTGGTGGTGCCGGTCTTCCTCCGCATCGTGGCGGTACTCATCGCTGCTCAACCACAGTCGACTCGGCGGCAGTCGAATCTCGGTGGAGGTGCCGCTCGACGGCTCGCCCGATCGAGCGGTAGCCCTTTCGGCGATGAACGCTGCGGTCGAAGGCTTGCTGTGGAGCAGCGTCGGCCGCTTTGTTTGCGACGCCCCAATTCGTCGCCCGACCACGCCTCAGCCAGCGGTGCCGTAGGGTCAGGCGATGTCAGGACTCGAGCGGTTGCGATTGTCAGCCAAGCGGAGCGAGGCCTCGAGCCTGCTCGCCATCGACGCCCCGGAGGTCCTTTCGTCCCTCGGGAGCAACGCAGCCTGGTGGACCTGTCATGACGAGGGTGATCTCGATGCCATGGTGTCGGTGGTCATCGTCGATCACGACGACGAATGGTCAGTGCGCCCGATCTCGCTCGACCGCAACGAAGAAGAGCAAACCGACGCCGAGGCAATGGCCCGCATCGGCGATTCGGTGTTCGTGTTCGGGTCGAGCTTCACCGACAAGTCAGGTGATGTCGACCGTCGACGGGCATTCGTGGCCCGATTCAGCGAGAGCTCCGCCATTGCCGGCTCGGGCGCCGTCGACATTCTCGATGTGGGCTCCGCCCTTGTCGACCTGGTCGCCACTGCCCTCGTCGGCATCGAGTTGCTGGCGACCGATGGCGTCGATGGTCTGGTCAACATCGAAGGAAGCGGCTTCGTCGGCGATGACCTCGTCCTCGGACTGCGCTGGCCGGTCTCGGCTGATGGTCAGCCGCTGCTGGTGATCCTCAGCGACGCAGCTTCGGTGTTCACCGCTGCTGATTGGTCGATCGAGGCTCTCGAGACCCTCGAGGCAACCGCACTCGTGGTCGATGTCGGCGCCTCACCGAAGCGGCCAGCTGGCGTGCGCGGCCTCACCACGGTCGATCGTTCGATCCACCTGGTGGTCGGTCAGACCGAGCGAGATCTGGCTGCCAAGAAGGTGAAGGCTGCTGCCGCCCGCCACGTACAGGTCACCCGTGCTGTCGACGGCGCCGTGGAGGTCAGCGACGTCGAGCACTTCGAGGGCTTTCGTAAGGTCGAGGGTGTGGCTCCGGCACCAGACGGAGCCTGGCTCTACGCACTCGACGATGAAGATGCCGTCGTGCTCGTGTTGTCGACCGCAGACTGAAGGGCCTCGTTCGTCCAGGCGGGACGGGATCAGCCGGGGAACGGCCAGCCGTTCGGAACGCAGCCTTGGAGCGACTTGGTCTGTTGTTGCATGACGGGTGCCAGTTGACCGCGGCCGGGGCACCTGCGGTGACCATGGCCGAGGAAATGACCCATCTCGTGATTGATGAGGTACGTCCGATACTCCCCGAGCGAAGCGGTCCAGAAGCTCGTGGCACCCGCCCACCGGTCGCTGTTCAAGTTGAGTGTTCGTCCATTACGACACGACAACCTTCCGACAGTCCGAAGGGGAAGGCATCGAGCGTCGACGGTCGACGGTGTGGCGATACGAACACGGACGTCGGCATCTTCTGTATTCTCGACGAGCTGAAAGCGAACAGTCTCGGCAGCGATCCAACTGCGGGGATCCCCGAGGATTGCCACGATCTCGCGCTGAGCCTCCACAACAGACCACCCGAGTGATCCCTCGATTTCGACACTGAAGGTGGTGATGGGCCCCGTGGTGCCGACTGGTCGGGTCAACGGCGGTCCGGCTAGCGCACGTTCTTCACCGGGAAACTGATGGTCAGCGACGAATTCGGAGCTGTCGGCGAAGTGTCGAAGCACCCACAGGCGGGTGAAGACACCCGACGCGAGCCCATTGGTCCAGAACCCGAAGCCGGCCACATCGGGTTCGCGATCGAGCACGTTCGCATACAGCGTGGCGATGAAGCGATCGGTCGTGGTGTTGCCGTAGCGATCGAGAAACTCAGGTGACTGGCTCATGTGATCGGCAATGCGCTCGAGCGCTTCGCCGTTGTTGTAGCGATCGATCCAGAACCGTGCCCCTCCAACGTCGGGCGCCCGGTCGAAGATGGCGAAGTACAGCCGCAATAGATCAGCGTGGGGTTGACGAAAGTCTTCACCGGTGGTGATGTCATCGAGCGATGTCACCGGTTGAGGCTGCGCGGCGGTTGGGGTGACGACCAGCGCGGCAGCAGCGATCACAAGAGCACAGAGGATGAAGCGAGTTCGAACCACGTGTCGAGTGTGGTCGACCAGCGCCGGACGGGCGATGATGGGCCCCACTTCCCCCGACCGCTCAGGACGCCATGACTGAAGAAGCCCGCTCGATCGAGATCGAGATCGAAGTGCCTGGATTGCCAGAAGAAGTGTGGCGGGCCGTTGCGACGGGGCCGGGCATTTCATCGTGGTACGTCCCGCACACGATCGAAGGCAGCGTCGGGGGCAAGGCCACCTTCTCGTTCGGTCCCGGTATGGACGGTGAGGGGCGCGTCACGGTATGGGATCCACCACACCGGTTCGTTCTCGAAGGCGAAGAGCCTGGTGAGGGTCTGGCGTTCGAGTGGACCGTGCAAGCGAGGTCGGAAGACACCTGCACCGTCCGACTGATCAACTCCGGCTTCGGCGACGGCGGCGAGTGGGACACCCAATACGACGCCATGGCGAGGGGGTGGAGCATCTTCTTCACCAACTTGCGTTTGCATCTCGAGTATTTCGCTCCCCTGGTGGCAACGCCCTCGTTGCCGATGGCGGTGTGGGAGATGAGCCTGGACGATGCCTGGGTCCGCCTCACCGACCATCTCGACATTCCCGCCGAGGTCGAGGCCGGCGACCGCATCACCGTGTCGGGTCTTGGGGCTCCGCACCTGTCTGGCGTGGTGGTGAAGGCCAGCAAGGGCTGGTACTCGCTGCTGATCGACGCTCCGGCCTCGGGCACCGGCTTCATCAGCGCCGAGTCCCATGGCGACATGACTGCGGTGTCGATCTGGACGTACCTCTACAACGACGAGGGCAAGGCGGCGAGCGCGGGAGCCGAGTCCATCTGGCGAGACTGGCTCGAATCCTTGTAGGCGTATCATCGGCGTCGTGACTGACACGAACGATCCTCATCTCTGGCTCGAAGACGTCGAAGGCGATGACGCCCTGGCCTGGGTCCGGTCCCAGAACGAGCGAACCCTGAGCGAGTTGCAGGCCGACGGCCGCTATCCGGGCTTCGAGGCCGCTGCCCTCGAGGTGCTCACGTCCAACGATCGGATTCCGTACGGCACAATCCGAGATGGTCAGGTCTACAACTTCTGGCAAGACGACGAGCACGTGCGAGGGCTGTGGCGTCGCACACCGCTGGCCAGCTATCGAACGAGCGAACCCGATTGGGAGATCATTCTCGATGTCGACGCCCTCGCTCTGGCCGAGGATGCCAACTGGGTGTTCAAGGGAGCCAATGTCTTCAAGCCGGAAGGCAGCGAGCAGCACTACGCTCTCCTCTCACTTTCCGATGGCGGCAAGGACGCCATCGTCCAACGAGAGTTCGACATCGCCTCGAAGTCGTTCGTTGATGGCGGCTTCGTCACCTCCGAAGCGAAGCAGGGGGCGGCGTGGGCCGAGCCGGACCAGGTGCTGATCGCAACCGACTGGGGCGATGAGGGTGGCGTCCCGACGGTCACCGAATCTGGCTATCCCTACGTCGTCAAGCGCTGGACTCGCGGCACTCCTCTCGACGCTGCGGTCGAGATCCTGCGAGGGACACCCACCGACGTGGGTGTGTGGCCCTTCACGATCGAACAAGAAGACGGCTCGCTCCTGACCGGTGCGGTACAAAGCGACAGCTTCTTCACATCGAGCTACTGGCTCTTCACCGATGACAGCGCAGTGCAATGGCCCATCCCCCCAAAGGCCACGCCAAGTGGCATCTCCCACGGTCGCTTCGTCTTCTCCCTCGAGCAGGACTGGAAGCCAGGTGACGTCGAGTTCCTCTCGGGCGACCTGGTCGCCTTCGACCTCGCCGAGTTCTTGGCCACGCACGACCTGCCGAGCGTCGAGCTCGTGTTCCGCCCTTCGGCCACCCAGGCCGTCAATGGCATCGCCGTTGCTGCCGGAGCGACGCTGCTGTCGATCAGCGACAACGTGATCGGCCAGGTCCTCACGGTTGAGCCGGGCAGCGCTTCGGCAGGTGGCGAAGGTTGGACCACATCGCTGGTCGAGCTGCCGGGCACCGGCGACGTCGGTATCGCGTTCGCTGACCGCTCGGAGAATCTCGTGTTTCTCAACTACGAGGACTTCCTCACACCGTCGTCACTGCTCAGCTTGGACTCCTCGAGCGGCGACATCGAGACGCTGAAATCGCTCCCTGCTTCCTTCGACAGTGACGGGTTGGTCGTCGAACAGCACGAGGCGACCTCAGCCGACGGGACCACGGTCCCCTACTTCGTCGTCCGACAAGCCGACACCCCCTTCGACGGCACGAGGCCGACATTGCTCTACGGCTACGGCGGGTTTCAGATCTCCCTGGGGCCTTCCTACAGCGGAACCATCGGCCGCAATTGGCTCACCCAAGGCGGTGCGTATGTGCTGGCCAACATCCGGGGTGGTGGCGAGTTCGGACCCGAGTGGCACCAGGCGGGTCTACGGACCAATCGCCAGCGGGTCTACGACGACTTCACCGCTGTCGGCGAGTCCATCGTGGCCAGCGGGCTGACGTCGCCGGATCACCTTGGCATCATGGGTGGATCGAACGGTGGCCTGTTGATGGGCGTCATGCTCAACCAACGCCCCGATCTGTGGAATGCGGTTGTGGTCCAAGTGCCGCTGCTCGACATGCTGCGCTTCCACTTGCTGCTCGCCGGGGCCTCATGGGTCGACGAGTACGGGTCCCCTGACGACCCAGAAGAGCGGGCGTTCCTCGAAACGATCTCGCCGTACCAGAACTTCGATGCAGGTAAGGCCTACCCCGTCCCGTTCTTCGTCACCTCGACCAAGGACGATCGGGTGCACCCGGGGCATGCTCGCAAGCTGGCCAAGAAGTTCGAAGATGCTGGCCTGGGATTCCTCTATTACGAGAACATCGACGGCGGGCACTCGGCGGCGGCAAATCAAACCGAGGCAGCCAAACGCTCGGCTCTCGAGTTCACCTATCTCACCCGCCGCCTGACCTAAAGGCTCCCAAGTTTCAACGGGTCATCGCCATGGCGGCGTAGAGGGCCACGCCGTTGGAGAGCTTGCTCTCGCTGATGCGCATCAGGTTCGAGTGGTTCGGTGCGGCCGTGGTGGGATCGAGATCCTCGGGGCACACACCCATGAACGCCATGGCGCCGGGAACGTGCTGCAACACATAGCTGAAGTCTTCGGCACCGAGCAGGGCCCGGGGCATCTCGAGCACATTCTGGGCGCCCAGTACTTCGGCACCGACTTTCAGTGTGAGATCAGCTTGGTCTTGATGATTGATGGTGACCGGATAGCCGGGCTCGATCGTGGAGGTACAGCTGCAGCCGTGGGCCTCTGCGGTGCCCTTCGCAACCTGATGAAGGTCACGATGGATGGTGTTCCGTGTGCCCTCGTCCAAGGCTCGGATCGTGCCCTCCATGTAGGCATCGGGCGGGATCACGTTGTTGGTGGTTCCAGCCTCGACGTGGGCGACGGTGACGAGACCGCTCAAGGCCGGGTCGAGCGAGCGGCTCACCATCGTGTGCAGGCCGGTGATCGTCGCCGCGGCAGCAGGGATCGGATCGACGCAGTGATGGGGCGCTGATGCGTGGCCGCCCTTGCCATGCACGGTGATCTCGAACTTGTCGGCACTGGCCATCAGCGAACCACCCTTGGTCATCACAACTCCATCGGCGAAGTTGGTGAAGACGTGGATGGCGAACGCTCGGTCGACCCCTTCGAGCACGCCCTCATCGATCATGTACTTGGCACCGTGGTAGCCCTCTTCGCCGGGCTGGAACATGAAGCGGACCTTCCCGGTGAGCTCACTCTTGTTCTCACTGAGGAGCTTCGCTGCGCTGGCCAACATGGCGACGTGAGAGTCGTGCCCGCAGGCGTGCATCATTCCCTCGTTCTTCGACTGGAACGGCGACTCGTAGTCCTCCTGCAGGGGCAGAGCGTCCATATCGCCACGGAGCAGGACCGTCGGGCCCGGTTTGCCGGTGTCGAGATCGGCAACCACCGAGGTGACCGAGCGGCCCAGGGTGATGTCGAGACCGAGGCCGGTCAGCGCATCGGTGATGCGCTTCTGCGTACGAGGGTTGTCGTTGCCGAGTTCAGGGTCGGCGTGAATGGCCCGGCGAAGCTCGATCGTGTCGGCATCGAGCGACTGGGACGCGTTGAGCAGGTCAGAGGTAGCAGCCATCGTCGGAGCGTAGACCCAACGATGCGTCGGGTCAGGCCCGAGCTTGATCGGATGCTGGCCGTCGTGCACCCTGTTCCGATGTGCACGCCGAACAATGCCTTTCCTGCCTCGTTCTCCGATGTCGAGCCGGCTATTGGTCCGGCTGGACAACTCGTGCACCCCGGCGCACTCGAGCACTTGGAGCGCATAGCTCCCCGCTTCTACACAGTCGGCGATCGGGCATGGTGCGTCGTTGGGAACGGCCTGTCGAACCAGACCTTCGTCGAGGGCCCGGATGGCATCATTGCCATCGACTCGGGCGACTGCAACGAAGAGATGGCAGCGGCCATCACTCAGCTCCGGACGGTCACCGACAGGCCAATCGTCGCGTGTATCTATACCCACTTTCACTACGTCGATGGCACTCGGGCGATCCTCGAGGAGGGGCACATCGGCTCGGATGAATTGCCGATCTGGGGCCATGAACGAATCGCCGCCAATCGGCTGCGTTTCGGTGGTGAGGTGGCCGGTCGTTCCCGCCGTGGTCTGGTTCACCAGTTCGGTATGTTGTTGCCCACCGAAGGGCCAGATGCGCTGCTGCACGTCGGGCTCGGTCTCTACTTCTCGAATCCCGAACATCGGCCATCGACTCGCGGCCACCTGCCGGTGACCAACGCGGTCGGCGACTCGCTTTCGACGACCATCGCTGGGCTAGCCGTCGAGATGACCCACGCGCCATCGGACGCCGATGACTCGATGACCATCTGGTTCCCTGAACTCGGGTTGTGTGTGAACAACATCGTGTGGCCCGTGCTGTTCAACGTGTTCGCCATCCGCGGCGAGGAGTATCGAGACCCGCGCACGCTGCTGACCGGCCTCGATCACGTGGCATCACTGGGTGCCGAGCACCTGGTGTGCACCCACGGCCCGCCGATGTCGGGAACCGACCTGATTTCGGGAGAGGTCGAGAACTACCGGGACTCGATCCAGTTCCTGTGGGACCAAACCGTGCGTGGAGCCAACAACGGTCTGACCGCCGACGAGCTGGCCGAGACCGTGCAGCTGCCGAGCGAGTTCGCCGAGTCACCGATCGCCCGCCAGTTCTACGGTCTGGCCGAGCATCACGTCCGGCAGATCCATGGCGGACTCTTCGGGTGGTTCGACGACGACCCTCTGCACCTCGCTCCCCTCCCCCGTGCCGAGCGAGCCTTGCGATTGATCGAGGGCTTCGGCGGCGCCGCCGAGGTTGCTCGGCAGTGTGATGCCGCTCTTGCCGAGGAGGATCTTCGTTGGGCTCTCGAGCTGGCCTCGTGGCTCCTCGCGGCAGAGCCGAGCTCTGAGGAGGGCCGTCAAAGTACAGCGGCTGCGCTTCGCTCGATCGGACAGCGGACCACATCGCAGAACGTTCGGAACTGGTGCTTGACGAAGGCGTTGGAGCTGGAGGGATCGCTCGATCTGGGTCGCTTCTATGGTCTGAGAATCCGGGTCGATGAAGTCCTCGGAGCCAGCCCCGAAGTCTTTGTCGGGGTGATGCGAGTTCTGCTCGATCCGCAACGCGCAGAAGGACGCAATGAACACCTACGAATGACGTTCGACGACGGCACGGTCACCGGCCTCCACATGCGTCGTTGTGTCGCAGTACCGACCGACGGGGCGAGCGCTGACATCGAGGTCGCGATCAGCCACGCCACATGGGCGCAGGTGCTCGGTGGCAAGCAGACCCTCGCTGATGCCATCGAGGCGGGAGCCGTCGACGTGCACGGAGAGCGTGAGCGGGTCGAGGCGTTCTTCGGATGCTTCGACCACCCGTCCTTCGATTGCTGAGTGTCAGGCGAGTACGCTCATCACACGATTGACGCACGTCTGCAGGTCTGCAGTTGTGTCGATGAGGACCGCTCCACGTTCGGGCCGGTGAACTGACCGGTTCGGGTCGGACCGGATCTCCGCAGCCTCGGCGGCGGACGTCACCTGGCTCGGTACGCCGGAGCGGTGGACGACTCGCTCGTCCGCCAACTCCAGAGCGCACTCGCACTCGACGAAGTAGTAGACAGCCCCTGCCTCCTCAGCTCGCCGTCTGGTAGGTGGCGAGTTCGGAGGTGATCAAGGCCTTCTGGTCATCGCTTGCATACGACGCCGTCACCGCATCGACCTGCATGTCGAGATGCCCCTGTCGATCTACACCGAGCACGTCGGATGCGATACGCAGTTCGGTCACCAGATCGGTGGCGAACCAGCCAGGGTCGTCGGTGTTGAGACAGACACGCAGGCCCGCCTCACGCAATGCCGGGAGAGCGTGAGAGTCGAGGTCATCGACAACGCCGAGCAAGAGGTTGCTCGTGGGGCACACCTCCAGCATGACGTCGCGTTCGACGAGAAGCTCAACGACTTTGGGATCTTCGAGACAGCGAACCCCATGGCCGATTCGATCAGCGCCGAGGTCGACCAGCGCTTGGGACACGCTGTCCGAGCCCTCTGTTTCACCAGCGTGGGGAAGTGATCGAAGCCCATGGGCCGTCGCTCGAGCGAAGAGGTCGCGATACGGCCCGGCTGGGTTGCCGACCTCGTAGCCGCCGAGTCCCAGGCCGACGAGGCCAGCAGGAGCGAGTGGACCGCAAACGAAGTCGGTGGTGATCGAGGATTCGGGGCCCTCCATGTCTCGTGGAATGTCAACGATCCAGCCGAGGTCGACGCCGTGGGCTGCAGCTCGGCGTCGACCCTCGTTGAGGCCATCGCGGTACTCCTCAGGAGCAACGGGTGGCCGTCCCACCTCCAGGCCCGCAGTGTCGAGGAAGTAGGTGAAGGCTGTCGTCGTCAGCTCGGCGTAGCAAACGTTCTGGCTGGCGAGAGTGACGGCGAGATCCTCCGCAATCGTGGCGATGTCTTCGGCGGTTCGAAGCATGGACACGCCATAGAAGTACTGCATACCGAAGTCGGGGAAGTCGACGAAGGAGAACGACTCGGGGAGGCCGTCCTTCCACAGAATCGTCGGGTCGACCCCGTGGCGGGCCGAGAGAGCAGCGACGGTTGCCACCGACATCGAACCCTCGAGATGACAGTGCAGCTCGACCTTTGGCAGTTCGAGGAGCCACGTGTCGAGCCCGTCGTGCTCGGTGTTGGCGGCGGAGGTCGATGTCGGCATGAGGCGATCGTAGGCCTCCCGAGCAGATGTAGGGGCAAACCCTCAGGGCCGCAGGCGTTGCGCTGAACGATGGTCAACAGATGCAAGTTGTCGACTGCGCTGAAACCGCCAACCAGACCCGGAACCGCAGCAATGTCGCGCTGCTGTTGTTCGCCCTTGGCTACAACGTCGCCCACCACAACAGCCTCTTCGGAGCGACCGATCTGGCGTTCGGCACACGTCGTGCCGACTGGATCGACCTTGCAACACCCTTCCTGGTGCTTGGTCCGCTCGCATGGTTCCTGTCGATGAACCGTCCGTCGCAGCGAGTCGGGATCACCGCAGCCGTCGGGGCCATCGTCTACGTCGAGGGGCACGGCATTCACCTCTCGTCCAACTCGATCGGGAACGCCGCCACCGCCGAGACGTCGACAGCGACACTCGACGTGATCCATCTCTGGGACGAGATCGCCGGCCACTACATCTGGTACGCCGGTCTGGCCCTCGTGATCGCCAGTTGCGTGGTCAGCACACGAGCCCGGTCAATCGACGTGCCGCCGGTGCTGGGCGCAGTTGGTGCAGGGCTCACTGGCCTCACGTGGGCAACCAATGGTCTGGAGGGAGGCACGGCAATCTTCAGCCTGGCGCTCGCAGGCTCCGCGATTGCTGCTGCCACTCTGCACCCTCGATGGGGACTCGCTCGGCCGCTACTCATCGCTGGCTCGATCGCCGCAGCAGTCTTGGCTGGCTACGGGGCCATCCACGGCGGCTTTCCCCAACCGTCAGCCTTGTGATGTCACCGCGCAGTCACCCCGCGCAGTGTCAGCGCTCGATGTCGGAGCGGGTAAAAGCGGAGCGAAGCTCAACATCGGCTTCGGCCAGGTTTGCTGTTCCGCCGGCCTGGCGATCGATCACGCAGACTGCGGTGGTGATGAGGCCCCCGAGCCCGCGAAGGTCACTCGCCGACAAGACGATCTGGCCTCCGGTGGTCACCACGTCTTCGACGATGAGGAGTTGGCGGCCGTCGATATCGGGCCCTTCGGCCAGCTTGGCTGTGCCGTACTCCTTTGCTTCCTTGCGCACGTACACCGCCGGCAGACCCGAAGCGATCGACAGCGCTGTCACGACGGGGATGCCTCCGAGTTCGAGCCCAGCGAGGATCTCGGTGTCGGCCGGAATCAAGGGAAGAAGCAGCTGGGCGATGGCTTGGAGCAGTTCAGGATCTGACTCGAAGAGGTATTTGTCGAAGTAGGTATCGGCGATACTGCCGGAACGCAGCCGGAATGAACCGGAGAGCTGCGAGACCGCCGAGATGCGTCGCGCGAGTTCGTCACGTTCCATGTCGTCAGCCTGCCTCGAGATCGGTCACCACCGGCTCGATGAGCACGGGATCGACGATGTCGCGTGTGTTCATCGTCCAGAACACGAACGCGTCGGCCCATCGACCTTCGGGGAGGTTGGCGGTGTCGAGGGCAGCATCCACTTGATCTCGACTGCGCCGACCCATGGCCACTCGAAGAAACTCGAACGCCGACAGCTCGATCGACGCTCTCGGCTGGCTTGCTCGAGCGGCTGGTGAGGCGTCGAAGGTCGAGCGGTAGGTGCCGCGTGGCAGGCCGTGGATGACCAAGTCGAGAGGTGCAAGCGAGTGATCGTCCAGCCGCTCGGTCATGGCTTCCATGATGGGGCGCATGGTGTGATCGACGAGTGAGTAGTCCGGAACGACCGGCTCGGTGCCGAGCGCCTGGCGGATGTCCCACTCGTGGGTGAAGGCGTCGATGTAGAACTGGAAGGCAATGGCGGGAGCCACGTTCGAGAGAAGATCCTCGAGCAGCGGGCCCTTGGCATCCCACTCGTCGAGAACCTCGCTGAGCGTGGCGTCCTGACGCTTGTCGACTTGGGCGTCAGCCCAAGCTTCGGTCGCAGCCTCTGCGACGTTTCCGTCGAGGATGTCAGAAGCAATGCCGGTCATGTGGGCCAGCACATCCTTGGTCGACCAGTCCGGACACGTTGGTGTCTTGGCACCGGCGATGGCCGGATCCAAGCTGCGGCCGATCTCGGTGAGACGGAGCCGGAACTCCCGATAGGCGTTCGTCAGCTGTTCAGCGGTTGGCTCGGTCACGTTGGTGAGAGTAGGCGACAAGATGGGCTCGTGATGACAGCAGGCTCGTCCACTGCACCGCAGATGAGGCCTACAGTTGTCGGGTGCCGAACCCCATCTCTGCAGCGACGTTCCAGTGGTCCGACTACGCCGGAGTTCTCTTCGACCTCGACGGCGTGATCACCCCAACGGCGGAGATTCACGAACATGCGTGGGGCGAGTTGTTTGCTCCGTGGGATTTCACGCAGGCCGATTACATCACCTACATCGACGGCAAACCTCGGTACGACGGAGTGCGATCGTTCCTCGCTGCTCGCGGGGTCGAGCTGCATGAGGGGGAACCCGGCGATGCCGCCGGTGACGAGACCATCTGTGCGATGGGCAACAAGAAGAACGATCTGTTCACGTCGATTCTGGAACGGGACGGCATTGCGCCGTATCCCGGCTCTGCAGCCACGATGGAGCTGCTCGTCGACATCGGTGTGCCGTCGGCGATCGTGTCATCATCTCGCAATGCGGTGCCCGTGCTGGCCGCAGCGGGCCTTGCTGAACGGTTCGAGATCGTCATCGACGGGCTGGTGGCGGCCGAAACCGGGATCAACGGCAAGCCAGCACCCGACATGTATCTCATGGGTGCAGAGCGACTCGCAGTCGACCCGGCCCGAACCGTCGTTGTCGAAGACGCCACATCGGGTGTCGCCGCCGGGGCTGCTGGCAACTTCGCCGTCGTGATCGGCGTCGATCGCGGGGCCGGGGCCGAAGCACTGCTCGCTCACGGTGCCAGCTTCGTGGTGAGCGATCTTGCAGACCTTCTCGATTCGAGTACCGATGGCGCCGATGGGAATGCCTGATGAATCGTCGCACTGCACCACTGCCGCTCCCGCAACACCGATTCCCTGTTGACCCCTGGCGCCTGGTCGAAACAGAGTTCCACGATCACGATCTGGGCCATACCGAAACGCTGTTCGCTGTCGGCAACGGCTATCTCGGCTTGCGAGCGAACCCGGAGGAGGGCCGCGACGCCCACAGCCACGGCACCTACGTCAACGGCTTCCACGAGACGTGGGCCATCCAGCACGCCGAGAATGCCTACGGTTTCGCCACCACTGGCCAGACCATCGTCAATGCACCCGATGCCAAGCTGTTGAAGTTGTACGTCGACGACGAGCCGCTGTTGCTGTCCACTGCCGATCTGCTGGCGTTCGAACGCTCGGTTGACTTCAGCGACGGTCTCTACCGGCGCCACCTGGTCTGGCGAACACCCTCTGGCAAGCGGGTGCAAGTGACGTCGAGCCGCATGGTCAGCTTCGCTCACCGCCACTTGGCGGCGTTCACCTTCGAGGTCACGTTGCTCGACGGGGAAGCTCCTGTCGTCATCTCGTCACAGCTCATGAATCGTCAAGACGGTGTGGACGAATACCACGTGAAAGCCGCAGCTCTCGGCGAGGGCCAAGACCCCCGCAAGGCCAGCAAGTTCAACCATCGTGTGCTTCAGCCGAAGCTGCAGCGGGGCGGCCTTGTTCCCGACGATGTCGTGGTGTTGGGTTACCAGTGCACCAACAGCGGCATGACGATTGCCGCCGGCTTCCAACACGTGCTCGAAGCGCCCGGTGAGGTCACGCTCGAATCGAGTGTCGGTGAAGACCTGGCCAAGACGGTCATCAGCACCCACCTCCATCAGGGTCAGACCGTCAGCGTGACCAAGCTCGTGGCCTATCACTCATCGACCGGTGTTCCGGCCGAGGAATTGGCCGACCGGTGCGAACGCACCGTGCAGCGAGCCGGCGACGAAGGCATCGAGCAACTCCATGCCGGACAGGTCGTGGAGCTCGACCGTTTCTGGGCCAACGCCGACATCGAGATCACCGGCGACGAACCAGCCCAACAGGCCATTCGCTGGAACTTGTTCCAACTGGCGCAAGCCTCGGCGTGCACCCAGGAGCAAGGCGTGGCGGCCAAGGCGGTGACCGCTGGCGGCTACGACGGCCACTACTTCTGGGACACCGAAGTCTACGTCGCTCCGTTCCTGGCCTACACCAACCCCGAGGCCGCTCGGAGCTTGTTGCGGTTCCGGTGGAAGATGCTCGACGCTGCCCGTCGGCGGGCCGACATGCTGAACGAAAAAGGTGCGCTCTATCCGTGGCGCACGATCAACGGCGAAGAGGCGTCCGCTTACTACGCAGCGGGAACCGCCCAGTACCACATCAATGCTGCAGTGGTCTTTGCCCTCCGGCGCTACCTCGATGCCACCGGTGACGTCGATTTCCTCGCCCACGAGGGAGCAGAGATCCTGGTCGAGACAGCACGGATGTGGGCCGACCTCGGCTTCTACGCCGTCGACGGTTCGGGCAGCTTCCACGTTCACCGGGTGACAGGCCCGGACGAATACACCACGGTCGTCAACGACAACGCCTACACGAACATCATGGCTCGGTTCAATCTTCGCTATGCCGCACGGACGGTCCGATTCTTGGCCGAGTGGAACCCCGAGCAGTTCGCTCACGTGCAGCGCTCGACCTCACTCGATCTCGGGGAACTCGATGCTTGGGACGCTGCGGCGGATGCCATGTACATCCCATTCGATGAAGAGCTGGAGATCCATCCTCAAGATGCCGAGTTCCTCGATCTCGAGCCCTGGGATTGGGCGGGCACACCAGATGACAAATACCCGTTGCTGCTGAACTTCCATCCGCTGGTGATCTACCGCCATCAGGTCCTCAAGCAGGCCGACGTCGTCCTCGCCATGTTCTTGCGGGGCGAGCACTTCCCCGAGGATCAAAGGCGGCGCAACTTCGACTACTACGATCCGATCACCACAGGTGATTCGTCGTTGTCGGCGTGCGTGCAAGCCATCGTTGCAGCATCGGTTGGCTACGAAGACTTGGCCGTCGACTACTTCAAGGGCGCTCTGTACCTCGATCTCGCCGACGACCACGGAAACACCTCCGATGGTGTGCACATCGCGTCTGCCGGCGGCGTGTGGGCTGGCATCGTGCATGGCTTTGCCGGCATGGTCGAGCGCGGCGACCGCCTCGAGTTCACGCCCCGCCTGCCAGCGGTGTGGGAAGGTGTCACCTTCACACTGCACCGCCACGGCTCGACCATGAAGGTCGAACTCGACCCCACCGGTTGCACGCTGACGCTCGTCGAGGGACTCGGCGTGCCCGTTGGGCGTCGTGCCGCCGACGGCTCCGAAGAGCGTCTCGTGGTCACCGCTGACAACTTCGTTCGCGTTCCTCGAAGCTGACGCAGGGCCGATCTCAACTGCGCCCACTTCTGGACGGCGAGTCGTAGCGGCTACAGCTCGAAGGTCTCGGCTGCCACCGCCGCCACGGCGGTGGGGCTGTAGGCCATCGGTAGGAGGTCACCAGCGAGCCAAGCCTGGCGCTGGTCGAGGTCGTGGCCCGAACCTCGGATGCCGCTGACACCGTGAGGAACCACCCAGCCGGATCGATCCCAGTCGTCGAGATCGAACACGTAGCGGGCGACCGACCCAGTGGCTGCTCGGTCGTCATAGTGCGGGTTCACGCTGGCGCAGCGAACGGTGTCGGCATCGCCGGGAACACCGTCGGCTGGGGTGTGCAGACCTGAGAACTCCGAGCGGGCAGTCGCCAGAGGATGGGGAGAGACCATGGTGTGAGCCCGACGCCAATGCCACTGTTGTGGGTCTGGCCCCAGTCGCTCGGCAAGATCGTTGGCAACCCGATCGAAGGCGGTTCCGAGCACCGAAGGCAGACCCTCATCGTCAACCCCTGGGACCAGTCGCCAACCCTCCTCGGCGAGCAGACGTTGGCTGGCGTTGAACAGCGCTCGTGCCGCAAACGGCTTGGCCGGCGAGCCCGGCTCGACGAGGTGAGCACCCCCGAGGCCGAGCCGCTTCGAGACCTCGGCGGCCCACTGCAGCCGGATACCGCTGTAGACCGTTGCCGCCACAGAATCAGCTCCGAGATCACCGTTCCAGCCGACGAGGAGTGCCTGTGCCGAGAGACCGGCGTCAGTGGTCGGCGTAGCAGCGAGCAGCAAGGGCAAGACGTGGACTGCGACCAGCGAGCGCGTGTCGGCATGGATGACGCTCATTGCAGCGACGTCGGTGTTCGCTGGGTCGAGGTCCCTGAGCAGCTCGACCACCCGATCGTGGCGGGCAGGGTTGGCGAAGTCGAGCGAGATGTAGGGCGAGTCATCGCTCGTCCGGTTGTTTGCGGTGACCAGGAACCCTTGATCTGGGTTGCGCCAGTGATGGAGTTCATCGAATGGAACCTGCTCGATACCAGACCACGTATGGGCGTCATCGCCTGGCACCGGCGTCCAGCGGTTTGCCGCTGGTCGTTCGACGACTCGGCCTCGAAGCTGGAAAGAGATGTTGCCTTGCGTGTCAGCGCTCAGCACGTTGTTGACCGGAATCACCCAGGGTCGCAGGCTGGCCTCGAAGGTGTCGACGTCGGCAGCGATCAGCATCGGCCACAGGGCATCGAAGGTGGTGTCTGGACCATGCCATGCCGTCCATTGCACAGCGAGCTTGGGCTCGCCCGACGTCGGGTCACCGAGGACGATCGGCCCTCTTGGCGTGGAGGCGCAGCTGATCTCGACCGAGTCGCTGCCGCGCACCTGGATGGTCTCGGTTCGCTCGACCGCATGGGTGCCGGTTTCGATGAACACATCGGTGTCGTCGGCCATGCCGTGCGTGATGCACCAGGCAACGTCGGCGGAGTGTCCGAAGTGGGGGAATCCGGGCACACCGGGAAAGGACAGGCCGATGACGTCGAAGCTGTCACAGGCCAGATGGCACTGGTGATAGACGTTGGGGAATTCGATGCCCCGGTGGGGATCGCCAGCCAGCAGCGGAGCGCCGGTGGCGGTCCGTGAGCCGTGCACTGCCCAGGAGTTCGATCCGCCATCAGTGTCGGAAAACGCTGCGAGGTCAGCTTTGGCTGATCGAAGGACAGCCTCGGCATCGGCGAGCAGGTTGATTGGTGCCCCGGAGCCCGGGACCATCGCGCTGTCCAAGGCGAGGTTGCCCACCATCGCTCGTACCAAGTCGGGCTCGGTCCGTAGGGCGACGGTTCCCCGCCAGAGCTTGCGATGGAAGGTGCCCATGAAGAAGTGGCGAATTTGGTAGACGGCAACGGAGTGCCATGGCTCCCACGGATCGAAGCTGCGTTCCTCGAACTCGGCGGGCAGGTCACTGCCGTGGGCGGCAAGCCACGTGTTGATACCGCTGGCGTAGGCCTCGGTCATTCGCCTGGTGTCTGCACCGAGCTGCCGCCAGTTGCGTTCTGCCCGGCCGGCCATGTCGAGGCGGCGAAAGAGCTTGTCCTCGGCCACTGCACTCGGACCGGCAACTTCGGCCCATTGTCCAAAGGCGCGGCGGCGATCCCAGTCCATCTGCCAGAGGCGGTCAGCAGCGGCGAGCCAGCCCTGAGCAGCGAATGCCGCAAGCGCATCGGGTGCGACAACGTGGCCGATCCCCCACTGGTCGCGAGTGATGGTGACGGGGCCTTGGTCGGACAACGCTGGGGCGCTCATCCCTGCGCTGCCTGGACGAGCGACGAGATGCTGCTGTTTCGATGCACGGTCAGGATTCGGTCGATGCGAGGCACCTGGCGGACCTTAGCTCTCGCCGCAACGCGGGCCCATGGATGAGCCCGCGGTTGGCGAGTGCCGTTGGTCAGATGGGGAGGTCGCCGGTGGCAGCCTTGGTAGTGCCGTGGTCCTTGTAAGCAGCGATCGTGCGCTGAGCAATGCGCATCTGGTGAATCTCGTCCGCCCCGTCGGCGAATCGAGCCCATCGGGCGTGCTGGTACATGTGGGCCAGCGGAGTGTCGGTCGAATAGCCGAGCGCCCCGTGGACCTGGATCGAACGGTCGATGATGCGATTGAGCGAGTTGGCAACGAAATGTTTGGCCATGCTGACTTCGCTCTTGAAATCGACACCGGCGTCGATCTTCGACGCAGCGTGCAGCACCATCAACTTCGACTGATACAGCTCCATGGCCGAGTCGGCGATCATCCATTGCACGCCCTGCTTCTCAGCCAGGATCGAGCCGTGGCTGAAGCGGTTGAGCGAACGCTCGACCATCAGATCGAGTGCGGTTTCGGCTTGGGCGATCCAGCGCATGCAGTGAGCCAAACGCGCCGGGCCCAAGCGGTATTGCCCGAGCAAGTGACCCTGTCCCCTGCCGCCGAGCATCTGATCGTTGTGGACCCGCAGATCCTCGATGAGGATCTCGGAGTGTCCAGTCGAGCCGTGCATGGTCTCGATCTGGCGCACCTCCTTCCATCCGTCTTGGGGCAGGTCGATGATGAATGCCGTGTTGGCCGCCTGCGGCAGGTCGGGATCGTCCTCCGTGCGGGCGATGAGAATGGCGAAGCCGGCGCGATTGGCGTTCGAGATGAACCATTTGTGCCCATTGATGACCCACTCATCGCCGTCTTGGTAGGCGTTGGTGCGAATCAGGGTGGGGTCTGAGCCAGCCACCTCGGGCTCGGTCATGGCGAAGCATGACCAGGCCTTCCCCTCGCACAGGGGACGGAGGTACTTCTCTTTCTGCTCGTCGGTTGCCCAGTGCAGCAGGGTGTGCATGTTTCCCTCGTCCGGGGCCTGACAATTGAACACCCAGGGCCCGAGGCGGCTCTTCGCTGCTTCGGCCTGCACCATCGCAAGTGCGACGTGGCCAAGCTCCATGCCGCCCCACTCCTTGGGCATGTGGGGCATCCAGATGCCCTCGGCTCGTGCCTTCTTCCGCATTGCGACGAGCGCCTCGACGTACGCCTTGCGGTCGGTCTCCTGCAGTTTTTCTTCGTTCAGACGAGCCTCTTCGGGGACGATGACGTCTTCCACGAAGGCTCGAATTTTCGAGCGAATGTCCTCGTGTTCTGGCGTCAGTGTGAAGTCGATGGCCATAGTAAGTTCCCCTGGAGCTGTTCGAGTTCCCCGAGTCTGCAGGAGATTGCCGATGGCCTCCAATCCAATTCCCGCCACCGACCCGTTGGCAGCGTTCGATCTCACCGACAAGGTCGCAGTGATCACCGGCGGGAGCCGCGGTCTCGGCCGAGCCATGGCAGAGGCGTTTGCTGCCAGCGGGGCCACTGTCGTGATCGCCAGTCGCAAAGGTGAAGCATGCGAGCTGGCCGCGAAGCAGATCCACGAAGCAACCGGCGCTGAGGTCCTTGGGCTGCAATGTCACGTGGGCGACTGGGACGCCTGCACCGCGCTGGTGTCCACCGTGATCGAACGCTTTGGCCGAATCGACGTCTTCGTGAACAATGCAGGCATGTCCCCGCTGTACGACACGCTCGGCAGCATCACCGAGAGCCTCTTCGACAAGGTCATCGATGTGAATCTGAAAGGTCCCTTCCGACTCTCAGCCTTGGTGGCCGAACAGATGGCAGCCGGTGCCGGCGGGTCGATCATCAACATCAGCTCGGTGGCAGCCTCGCAACCATCATCGGCAGAGATCCCCTACGCCGCAGCCAAGGCCGGACTCAACGTGTTGACCAACGGGCTGGCCCACATGTTCGGTCCCAAGGTCCGAGCCAACGTCATCCAGCCGGGTCCGTTCTTGACCGACATCTCGAAGGCTTGGGATCTCGACGCTTTCAATGAGAATGCCAAGCGGTCGATTCCGCTCCAGCGAGGCGGCGAACCGGAAGAGATCGTGGGTGCCGCCCTCTACTTGGCCAGCGATGCTTCGAGCTACACCACAGGGACCACCATCAAGATCGACGGCGGAATGAGTTGGTGATCATCGGGATGCCCGATGAAACAGAGTTGTGGGGTGGGGTGATCGCGGGCTAGGACTTTGCGAGTGCCAAGCGACGAACCCCCCGAATCCACCGGCCTTCAGTCGCCTGGTTGGCGACTGTTGGTCGAAGCGCTGAAACAGCAGCGTCGAGGGCTCATTTTGGGCATGTTCGTTGCCCTTGGCTGGACCGCTGCCAGAGTGTCCGTGCCGTGGTTGGTACAGCTGGGCATCGACCGAAGCATTCAGGGAGATGACCCCCTGTGGCGTTGGGCGATCTTCGTCGCACTGGCCGGAGCGATCTCTGGCATCTTGCTCGGCCTGCGCCGCTACGTCGCGTTTCGCAACGCTCGCGAGGTCGAAGCTCGCATGCGTGATCGCATGTTCGCCCACATCCAACGACTGCACAGCGCCTATCACGACCGGGTGGCCACCGGTGAGCTGATGAGCCGGGTAAACACCGACCTCAATCAGTTCCAGAACGTCGTGACGATGGTGCCCATCACGACCGGCAATGCCCTGATCGTGCTGTCGGCAGCGACCATCATGTTCATCTTGCAACCGACGCTGGCTCTGCTGGCGGTGATTGGTTTGCCGCTGGTCAACATCCTGGGCCGCCGTTTCTCGCAACAGCTGCACAAGCCGCTCGTCGCAGTACAGCAGCAGTCGGCTGAGGTCGCTGGCGTTGTAGAGGAAACCCTGTCAGGCATGCGGGTGGTCAAAGGCTTCGGCTTCGAGTCGACCCAGGACGCCAAGCTCGCCGCCGCAGCGGACGAGCTGTACGTCCAGTCGATCAAGACGTCGGCTGTGCGGGCCCGCTTCCTTCCCGCGATCGAACTGGTTCCCAACCTCGGCTTGGTCGCAGTGTTGGCCTACGGAGGCAACCTGGCGATCAACGGTGAACTCACCGTCGGCGAACTCGTGGGGTTCAATCTCTACGTGGTGATGCTGATCCAGCCGCTTCGGATGCTCGGCATGGTCGTGGCTCAAGCCCAGCGAGCCATTGCTGCTGGCGAGCGCATCGACGAAGTGCTCGCCACCGCTCCGGCAATCATCGACCCGTCGCACCCCAAACGCCTCCCGAAGCGCACGAGAGACACCGGCGCCGTTGAGTTCCACAACGTGTCGTTCCACTACGACCTCGGGGGCGAGAACGACCCGCTGCCCGTTCTCGAACAACTGAACCTGCGTATCGAAGCGGGTGAATCAGTGGCCATTGTTGGCGCCACGGGATGTGGTAAAAGCACGATCGCTCGGCTCCTCCCCCGCTTCTATGACGTCACCGGCGGATCGGTCACCCTCGACGGCATCGATGTTCGAGAACTCCGCCGCCACGAGCTGCGCCGGGCGGTATCTCTGGTGTTCGAAGAGACCTTCCTGTTTTCCGGTTCGGTGTACGACAACATCGCGTTCGCCGACCCGGCCTCTCCGCAGGCCGACGTGCACCGAGCCGCACACCTTGCCGGTGCGATCGACTTCATCGAACAGCTCGACAAAGGCTTCGACACACCGTTGGGTGAACGCGGCTACTCGCTCTCGGGCGGCCAGCGCCAGCGCATTGCCATTGCCAGGGCCATCCTCGCTGACCCCCGCGTGCTCATCCTGGACGACGCCACCTCGGCAGTCGATCCATCCAAAGAGCACGAGATCCGCGATGCCATGGCCGAGGTGATGGACGGTCGAACGACCATTGTCATCGCTCACCGTCCGGCGACCATTGCTCTGGCCGACCGCGTGGTGTTGCTCGACGAGGGCCGCATCGTGGCCCAAGGCCCGCACGAAGATCTCCTTGCCGCAAGCGAGCGATACCGCCAAGTCCTCGCCAGTAGCGAGCCGGCCGGCGCCGATGCCGGAGCCGAGGCCTGATGGGCTGGCTTCAGGGTGGGGTGGAGGAGGGTGAGAAGCTCGACCTGACCCAGACCACGAAGGTGCTCAGCCGCACCGCTCGAAGAATCGCTCCGTACAAACGTGGCGCTCTCATCGCCATGGGCCTCTTGGTGCTGTGGACCGGCACGATCCTGGCTGGTCCATTTCTCGTTCGCCGCGCCATCGATGGCGGCATCCGGGCCGGCAACACCTCGGTGCTGAACACCAGCGTGGTCGGCTACCTGATCGCCGCGAGCTGCGGGTACTTCCTGTACCGAACAGCGATTCTTGCGCTGGCAACCGTCGGTGAGAACTTCCTTCGTGACCTTCGTCGAACCGTGTTCGACAAGCTGCTCAAACAGTCCATGCCTTTCTTCGACAAAGAGAAGACCGGCATCCTGGTTTCCCGGATGACCTCGGACATCGACTCGCTGTCTGAGCTCGTGCAGTTCGGCTTGCTGATGTTCACAGCTGCAGCGCTGCAACTGATCGGCACCACGGTGGCGCTGTTCCTCCTGAGCTGGCAGCTCATGCTGATCTGCCTGGTGTCGATTCCCGTGGTCTCTCTTGCCTCGGTGAAGTTCCAGCGTGATTCGAACCGGGCCTACCTCGACGTGCGCGACGGCATTGGATCGACCTTGTCTGCGCTGCAAGAAGGCATCAGTGGCGTACGCATCGTGCAGGCCTTCGCGAGAGAAGACGTGCAGGCCAACCAGTTCTCCGAGACCAACCAGGAGCTCTATCACGCACACATGAAGTCAGTGAAGGTCGCCGCCTGGTACCTGCCGATCATCGAATTCGCTGGCACGGCAACAACTGCGGTGGCCATCGGCGTCGGTGGCTGGTTCGTCAACGAGGGGCGCCTGTCGATCGGCACCGTTGTCGCCTTCATCCTCTTGCTGCAAGGACTCTTCGAGCCGGTGCAACAACTCAGCCAGCTGTTCAATCTCGTGCAGTCGGCGACAGCATCGCTTGCCAAACTGTTCGGCCTGATCGACGAGCCCATCGAGGTCGACGAACCTGCCGATCCAACGCCACTTCCGGTCTCGGGTGACCTCGTGCTTTCGGGTGTGGGCTTCGCCTACGGCGTTGGCCCCAAGGTCGTGCAAGGTGTCGACCTCACCATCACCGACGGCGAACGCATTGCCTTCGTCGGCCCGACGGGTGCCGGGAAGTCCACGCTTGCCAAGCTCGCCGTGCGCTTCTACGACCCGACCGAGGGCTCTGTGCTCTACGGAGGAGTTGACCTGCGAGAGGCCTCGCAGGCTGACCTTCGGGCCCACATTCTCGTGGTGCCTCAGGAGGGCCATCTCTTCAGCGGCACGATCGGCGACAACATTGCGATTGCTCGGCCGAACACCACTGAGGCCGACGTCTTGCAGGCACTCGATCGGATCGGTTTGCTGGCGTGGCTCGATCAGTTCCCCGACGGACTCGACACCGAGGTTCGCGAGGGCGGCAGCCGTCTCTCGGCTGGCGAACGTCAGATCGTGTCGCTGGCTCGTGCTGCCTTGATGGACCCGGCGGTCCTCGTGCTCGACGAGGCAACATCGAGCCTCGATCCCGGCACCGAACACATCATCGAAGGCGCCATGGAATCGTTGATGCAAGGCCGGACCGTGATCGCCATTGCTCACCGCTTGTCGACCTCGCAGCGCTGCGATCGAGTGGCCGTCATCGCTGACGGTGGCATCGCCGAATTGGGCAGCCACGACGATCTCGTAGCCGCTGGCGGACACTACGCCGGACTCTTTGGTGCCTGGCAGCGAGGCCTCGCTGGCATCAACTCGCTCGATGGCAATCCAACTGACAGCAACTCGACCGAGACAGGAGCTGACGAGTAGCGTCGGCGCCCATGGCCGTTCAGCTTGCAAAGTCCGCTATCGATCTCGGCATCGTGATCACTGACAGCGAAAAGGCGCTTGCGTTCTACGTCGGCGTGCTCGGGTTCGAGCACCAGGCCGACACGCCCATGCCCATCGGCGGCGGGGGAACAATGCACCGTCTCATGTGCGGCGACAGCATGATCAAGCTGGTGAACCTCACGAACACGCCACAGGCAGCTGCTCCTGGAGGCATCCCCGGAGCGACCGGCATGCGCTACTTCACGATGCAGGTCACCAATCTCACCGAGATGATGGCGGCATGTGCCGAAGCCGGTGTCACCATTGCCGTCCCCGAGTCTGAGATTCGCCCCGGCATCTCGATCGGCATGGTCGAAGACCCCGACGGTAACTGGGTCGAGTTCGTCCAGAGCAGCTGAGCAAGGGCCACTCTGCTGCCGTGGCGGGACGAAACCGGGTGACATCAACCGGTTTCGTGCCATCCAGCGACACCTCGCCGGGAATGTTCGACCCCGCTCAGGGTGTTCGAAGAACCATGACCACTGCAACCTTCAATGGCACCGTGCTCGCCGAATCTGACTCCACCGTCATCGTCGAGGGCAACCACTACTTCCCCGCCGACTCGATCGTCTGGGATCACTTCTCCAAGACCGATCGCACTACGAGCTGTCCATGGAAGGGCACCTCGAACTACTACTCGATCACCGTCGATGGCCAGACTGCCGACAACGCGGCCTGGACCTACGAGGCACCCAAGGACAAGGCAGCCGAGATCAAGGACCACGTGGCGTTCTACCCAGCGGTCACCGTCAGCTGAACGCCCGCAAGCGTGCGATGCGGTGATCGTCGGCCCCGAGGTACTCGGCAATCGTGCCGAGGACCGAAGAGACATCGAGTGATCCTGCAGCGTGCATCTCTTCGAGGTCGGCCCAATCCTTCGTGCGGTTGAAGAAGGCTTTGAACACCGCCAGGTCGCGACACGCAAGGAACGGAACATCTGCGCCACCAAAGGGTTCGATGCGGGCTCGCTTCGCTGCAGCTTCGTGGAACGGTGTGGTGTTGCAGAACACGTCGACCGGGGTGGTTTCCCACCAGAGTCGAACCTGCCCATCAGCAGCGATGGCTTCGCGGTCTCGGTTGGAGATGACGATGCCTTCAGGGAAGGCCCGCTCGACTGTCGGGAACGCTTCACGGTCGACGAAGAGGTTGATGTCGATGTCGACGGTGCCCCTGGCCCGTTCGGTGCACCATGCCAAGGCCAGTGCTCCCCCGAACGCATGGGGTACGCCAGCGCCGCTCATGGCGTTGTGAAGCGCGATGATTCGCTCGACCAGAATCACTGCCGGCCGAACACGGGTGCATCGAGCATCGGTGTGTGACGAACGGGGAATGCCTCGGCGAGTTCGAGAACAGCAGCGAGTTCGTCGCCTCGGTTTGTTCCCACCAGCGTGGATTGCTGACGCAGAGCGAGCGACACATCGATCTCGTAGCCGGCAGCGCGGACGATGCGGTCCAGCGTCTCGACGTTTGGCACCTTGCGCCCTGATTCGTAGGCGGAAATGGTTGCGTGGGACGTGCCCGCCCTTGCTGCGAGAGCGCGCAGCGTGAGACCAGAACGTCGGCGTGCTTCGAGGCAGATGGAAGCGGCATTCATTACTCTATGGTATCTGTTCAGATACCAGCGTCAAGAGCGAATGTCTGCACGCATCCATGGCACACTCGTCGGCGATGCTGCGTTCCCTCGTCTTGACCGTTGTTCTGCTTGCCTCTGTTGCTGTGTCTGCCCCTCTGGCGAGTGGGCAAGAACGAGAGGTGATGACCTTCGACGACGTTGCAGCGATCGAGGAACTGCACGAAGGCCACGCTCGCGTTCTTCGCCTGTACTGGACCTTCTTCGACCGTCGCCCTGATGCTGGCGGCGCCCTCTACTGGCTCGACCAATACGAGCGCTGCCAAAGCGTCGAGCGGATCGCCGAGTTCTTCAACGCCAGCCCCGAGTTCATCGCAACGTATGGCGATCTCGATGATCAGGAGTTTGTCGAGCTGGTGTACCACAACACGCTGGACCGCGAACCCGACACCGGTGGCGCCGCCTACTGGCTCGACCGTTTGCAGACCGACATCGCTCGCTCCGAGTTGATGGTCCACTTCTCGTTTTCCATCGAGTTCGTCGAGAACCGCCCGCTGCCATCAGACGGCGTGCCGATTCGTGCCTGCCGGGATCTCGGCCCGGTCGAGGGCGGCCAAACTCGAGTGTGGGAACTCTCCGAATGGCCGGTGTTCGGCACCGTTGGCGACATTGAGCTGCGTCAACCATCGGCCGCCGTCGAACTGATCGGTTTCCACCAGTCGAACCACGACGGGGCACAGCAGATCGCGACCGCTGACAGCAGCGCCCCCTCGTTCCTGATGGCCTCGCGCAACCGTGACACCAATCGACGAGGCGCCGCAGACATCGCCGCCCACCCTCTTGTCGAGGTCCGGGCCCCGGTGACCGGCACTGTCGTGCGAGCGGGCGGCTACACGCTCTACTGCCGGTACTCCGACGACTACCTGGTGATCGAGCCTGACGGCCACCCCGGCATCGAGGTCAAAGTGCTGCACGTTCTCGGTCTGCATGTCGAGACCGGGGACTGGGTGACTGCCGGCGAAACAGTGATTGCTGATCATCCGAACCAACTGCCGTTCCGCTCGCAGATCGACGCGTTCACTGGCGACCCGGCATGGCCGCACGTCCACATCGAGGTCGTCGACACCTCGGTTCCCGACCGGACGAGCAGCGGCGGCGGCTGCTGAGGGCCAAACTCGACGGACCGTCGACTATCGTCGGAGTATGACACTCCCCACCACTGCTGTTGTTGGCGCAGGCCCATCCGGACTTGCGCTCGCCCGAGCGTTCAAAGCCGACGGTCTGCCGGTCGAGGTATTCGAACGCCACAGCGACATCGGGGGCTTGTGGGATCCCGACAACGAAGGTTCGCCGATCTATGCCTCGGCGCACTTCATCTCGTCGAAGACCAAATCGGCGTTTCCCGACTTTCCCATGCCGGACGACTACCCGGACTATCCGTCACATCGGCAGATCCTCGACTACCTCCGATCCTTCGCAGATCGCTACGACCTCCGAGGCGTCATCACCACAGACTGCGGAGTCGAGTCGGCTGAATGGACCGGGTCCCAGTGGCACCTCACGCTGCAGAACGGCGAAGCACGAGTCTTCGACCACCTCGTTTGCGCCAACGGAACCCAGTGGAAGCCTGCATGGCCCGACATCCCTGGAACGTTCGCTGGCGATCTCAGCCACTCGGTCGAGCACTGGTCATCGGAACGGTTCCGTGGAAAACGGGTCCTGGTGATCGGGGCGGGCAACAGCGGGGTCGACATCGCCTGTGACGCAGCCCAGACCGCTGACCACGCCGTGTTGTCCATGCGCCGCGGGTACCACGTGGTGCCCAAGCACATCTTCGGGCAACCGGTCGATGTCTTTGCCAGCGCCGGTCCGGAGCTTCCGACCAAGATCAGCCAGTTCGTCTTCGGGCACATGCTCCGATTGTTGAATGGCGACCCCACTCGCCTCGGTCTGCCGAAGCCCGACCACAAGCTCTTCGAAACCCACCCGATCGTGAACACCGAGATCCTTCACCACCTGAGCCACGGCGACCTTGCGATTGCCCGCGACGTCGAAAGATTCGATGGCAACACCGTGCACTTCACCGACGGCAGCAGCGATGACTTCGACCTCGTCATCTGCGCCACCGGCTACGACACCGTCGTTCCATACCTCGACGCTTCCCATTTCGAGTGGCGTCACAATCGACCGCAGATGTACCTCCATGCGTTCCACCGGACCAACCCTCACCTGCACGCTCTCGGCTTCACCGAGGGCGACGGCGGCGGCTATCTGGTATTCGACAACACAGCTGTAGCCATTGCCGGACTGGTTCGAATGTTGCACGAGAAGCCCGGTCGTCGCGATGAATGGCTCCGTCTCACGCAGACCGACGACGTCGACATGCGGGGCGGTGTCAAGCACATCGACACCCCTCGCCATGCCAACTACCTCCATCTCAACGACTACGTGATGCATCTGAAGAAGCTCAGCGAACGATTTGGCTGGGCAAGCGCTGACCCTGCTCGATACCGGCGGTTGCGTGCCGTCGAAGCCGGTTCGGTCGAGTGATGCCCACCTGCCTTCGTCGCCACCCCCAGCAACAGCGAAGTCGCGATCGAGTCGACCTCATTCTCGACAGCGCGGCATTGCTGCTGGCCAGCTCGGGGCCGAACGGAACCACGATCACCGCGGTGGCAGAGCAAACCGGACTGCCGACCAGCAGCATCTACGACTACGTTCTGAGCGAACGTGAGCTCATCGGCGCAGTTGCTGAACGAGGGCTCGACCGCATCCACCAGGACCTGGTCGATGAGGTCGGCGAACCCGCCTCGACTGCTGACCTACGAGCATCCTTGACCGCCTGTCTTCACCTGTTTCTCGAGCGCTACCAGACCGATCCCGGCCTCCGAGAAGCGTTGGCGTTCGTGGACGCAGATCCACAGTTGATGCAGATCAACCTGGCCGACACGCGACGCAATGCTGATGTCATCCATGCGGCAATCGTCGGCCTCGACCCCGGAGCCGACGTAGCGAGTGCCGTTTTGCTTCTCACACATCTGAGTGGTTCGCTCGCGGGCCTTGCTGCTCGTGTCACAGCGGTCGAGGCCGATGACCTCGTCGCTCAATTCGAACGTCTGCTCTTGCTCTTGCTCAGCGGGCCGTGAACGCAATCGGGTCATCGCTGCTAGCGGGACCGTTCGGGTCGAGCCGGACGAACGAATACATGTCTTTCGCCACACCGTCGACTCGTTCCCACCTCTCGAGTAGACCTTCACATCTGTAGCCAGCGGCTTCAGCGGTTCGCACCGATGCGACGTTCCACGGCTCGATGAACAGTGAGAGCCGGGTGATGTCCAACGTCCTCAGTGCCCAATCGCTGAGCAAGTCTGTCGCTCGAGCTGCGAAACCACTCCCTCGGGCAGAGGCGACAACCCAGTAGCCGATCTCGGCCCGGCCCTTGTGAGCGTTACCCATCCACAACCCAATCTGTCCAACAGCGCGGTCTGAACCGTCATCGTGGATTGCAAGCGACCAGCCCTCGCCGCTCTCACGGCGACCCAGCTGACGCTGGATGAAGGCCTCCCCTTCTTGGGCGGTGAAGCCGGACGGAACCGTGGTGATCAGGGGGATGAAGGAATCGGTCGCCGCTTCCTCGATCAACTCGATGTCGCCCATCGTGAACGGCCGCAGTTGAAGGCCATCAGCAATCAGCTGGACGTCGGGCAGTGCACCGTTGCGAGCAACCATTGATTGATCCTGCCATACGTGAGCCAACGGCCGAACCAGAATTGGGGCGAGGATCGGCACCCTGCGACCTACCTTGGTCCTCATGTACACGCCCCCGCACTTCGCCGAAGACGACGATGCCATCATCCTCGGACTCGTTCGGTCCACCGGCTTTGGTCATCTGGTCTGCGTCAACGACGAAGGGCTGACCTCGACCCCGATGCCTTTTGTGGTGGACGACGACCTGCGAGCGGTGCGGGCACACCTGGCTCGAGCGAACCCGATCTGGCGCTCGGCCACCGGCCAAGCGCTCATCATCGTGCCGGTCACCAGTGCCTACGTCTCGCCGGGTTGGTACCCATCAAAGGTCGAGCACGGCAAGGTCGTTCCCACGTGGAACTACGAGGTCGTTCACCTGCACGGACAGGTCACGATCCACGACGACCCCGCATGGGTCGGCGAACAGATCGCCGAGCTCACCGACCACAACGAAGCCGAACTTCGGAAACCGTGGGCGGTGAGCGATGCGCCGGACGACTTCATCGAGAAGCAGAAGCGAGGAATCGTCGGCGTCGAGATGACGATCGAGCGTGTTGAAGCGAAGCGAAAGCTCAGCCAGAACCGATCAGCATCGGATCACGACGGTGTGGTTCGTGGCCTGCGCGAACAGACCACGACCGGTGTGCCGGTGGCTGACGCGATGACCAGTGGCCCTGCGTGACGTCACTGCTCAATCCGAGTTCAGCGATCGATCATGCCCAGCTCGGTAGCGAGAGCCTCGTACTGGTCGATGCGATCTCTGATCACGTCGAGGCTGGCAGTCCAGAACGCAGCGTCGGTGATGTCGAGGCCGAACACAGCCCCGAGATCTTCCGCTGTGTCCATACCAGCGCGTGAGAGTAGGTCGTCGTAGGTGAGCCGGAAGGCATCGGCATCCTCGCCGTACTTGGCGAACAGACCAAGGCCGAAGAGATGCCCGAATGTGTACGGCCAGTTGTAGAAGTGGGCGCCGTAATAGTGCCCCTTCAACAGCCACATCCACGGGTGAGCGGTCGAGTGATCGATGCCTTCGCCGTACGACGCCGCTTGTGCCTCGTTCATCATCTCGCAGAGCTCTTCAACGCCGAGCGTGCGGCTCTGGCGGCGAGCAAACACCTCGGTCTCGAACAGAACGCGAGAGCGGATGTCGACCACGACCTGGTTGGCACCACCGATGTCGGTGTCGAGCAGCGCCAAGCGAGCTTTGCCCTCGAGTTGGGACAGCCCGTGGTCGACGGTGAGCGTTTCACAGAAGATGCTGGCTGTTTCCGCCAGTGCCATCGGGAGACGACGTTGTAAGGGCGTACGACCGGCGAGCGTGACGTTGTGATAGGCGTGACCCAACTCGTGAGCCGTGGTCTGGGCTGACTCGACAGATCCTGACCAGTTCAACAACACCAGCGAGCGATCACCGACGAACGGCATACAGAACGCTCCGCCGACCTTGCCGTCTTCGGGTGGAGCATCGATCCACTGCTCGTCGAGCGCCCGCTTCACCAATCCGCCGAGGTCGCCTCCGTAGGAACGGAAAGCAGTGTCGACGATCTCGATGCCGTCTTCCCAGGTCACCTCGGCTTCGATTCCTGGGAGCGGAGCGATGAGATTCCACCACGCCAACCCGCCACCTTCACGGGGCTCGTGCATCTCGGCCTTGATCCGCATCCAACGCTGAAAATCGGGCAGCGCGGCATCAACCGCAGCAGAGAGGGCGTCGTAGGTCGGACGGCTGACGCTGTTCGCGAAGAGCGACGCATCGAGCGGGCTCTTCCAGTTGCGGCGACGATTCACTGCATTGGCGTCGCCTTTGATGGCGTTCATGGCGGCAGCGATCGGCGTCGCGATCGTGCTCCACGCTTCGCGCTCTGCGTTGTAGGCAGCGGTTCGCTTGGCTTCGTTCGGATCGGTCGCCATCCCGCGGATCGCGTTGATCGGCGTTGCCTCGCCATCGAGATCGCCACTGAGTTGAGACGTCAGATCAGAGTGAAGTCGAGCCCACGCACCAGCACCAGTGGTCGACAACTCGGAGTACAGGCCCTCCTCTGCCTCGGTCATCTGATGTTCGGTGCGTTCGGCCAGTCGAAGCAGAGGGCCCCGATGCTCGGCGGCCTCAGGGCTGACCTCGGTGAGGGCATCGACGCCGAGAGCGCCCACCCACTCGGCCAACCGAGCCAACAAAGGGCCGACTTTCGCTTCCAGTTCTTCAATCGATCCCAACAGCGCCTGTGCCTGTTGGTTGCGAGTGTTCGTGGCCACCGATGCATAGACGTACGCCTCGAGATGACCGAGGTCTTCCATCACTGCGTTGTGTTGCCGCAGCACACAATCAGCGGCTTCACCATCGGCGCTGGTTGGCAGACGCGATTCTGTGAGCCGAATGTTGAGTTCGTCGTAGGTGGCGAGGAGCCGGTCGACGTCGGCGCCAAGGCGTTCACGAGCGTTCACGAAGCTCTGCGAGTCGAGTGAGGGGTGAACGTCAGCAACGCTCCACCGCGGGAGGACATCTTCGTTGAGGGCCATCGGTTGATGCTATTGCTCGCTTCGCCGAGGCGCTGTGCAGTTGTTCGACAGCGGGTTCTTTATGTCGGCCTTCTTTACTGGGCCTTTCCGGCCGGTCCGTCATCGTGTCTTCCATGTTCGACGCACCGTCATCGCCGCCTGATCGTCCCTCCCTTTCAGGTGCCCCAACGATGGGTGCGTCGGACACCCACCTCCCGGCCAGCCCTCCACCCACGAGAGCTGTCCCGCTCGTTCCGCCAACAGATCCCCGAACGGGGCCCGTTGGTGAGAATCGGCCCCGACCTGGCTCGGTCCCGCCCACCCAGCCTGCGTCGGGGCCAACCTCTGGTCTGCGCGCTGCTGATCCAGTAGCGCCAACAGTCGGTCGGCCGCGAGGTCGAACGCTCCTCGCCTTCGTGGCCGGCGCCAGTTTGGCCGCCGGAAGCTTCGGGCTCGGCGCTGTGCTCACCAACGACGGTGACCCGGCCCCGTTGGCAGCAGTCGCTGAACCAACCCCTGTGAGTGGCGCCCTTTCTGAGGGCAACGACACCACGATCCCGGTCCCGCCTGCATCGAGCAGCACCGATCCCATTGCCGTTGTGGCTGCCTCGCTCGCTCCATCGGTGCTCCAGGTCGAGACCGACGCTGGGCTGGGTTCGGGTGTGGTCTACAGCGACGGACTCATCATCACGAACAACCACGTGATCGAGAACGCTGGTGAGATTCGTGTCCGCACATCCGCCGGGCTCACCTTCGAGGCCGAGCTGCTCGGCACTGATCCCCGCAACGACATCGCTGTTCTTTCAGTCGGTCCAGCATCCGGTCTGCCCATCGCCGCGCTGGCAACAGACATCGAACTGAACGTCGGTCAGGTCGCGGTAGCCATCGGAAGCCCCTTCCAGCTCTCGCAAACGGTCACCGCCGGCATCGTGTCGGCAATCAACCGGCCGGTCGCCAACCAACTGGGTGGTTTCAACGCCATGATCCAGACCGACGCACCGATCAACCCCGGCAACTCCGGCGGCGCCCTTGCCGATGGATCTGGTCGAGTGATCGGTATCAACACCTCGATCCGCACCGATGGCACCTCGAACGGCAACCTCGGCATCGGTTTCGCTCTTCCGATCGACACCGCCGTCGCCGTGGCGGACCGCATCACGAGCGGAGCATCCCTCGATGCTGGCGTGCTCGGCGTCACCAGTGCCAGCGAGCCAGACAACGAGGTTGGTGTCGTGATCGGCGACGTCGTCGATGGGGGCGCTGCGGCAATCGCCGGCTTGGTTAGCGCTGATCGAATCATCTCGATCGACGGAGCACCTGTCACCAACTTCGGCGAGGTCGTCGGCCTGGTGCAGAGCAAGTTCTCGGGCGACACGATTGAGATCGATGTGGTCCGCGCAGGGCAACCGCTCACGCTGACCACCTCGCTCAACTAGCCAGCTTTTCGTGGCCAGAGTGACCAGTTCTGGTCACTCTGACCGCCAAAGCCAGGAGTGGGATGTCTGTTCAGGGCAGATCGCTGGTGAGGGCAGTGTTGTCAGAAGGCACAGCAACCTGGGTCACATCGAGGTGCAACCGGCCACCACTGGAGGTGTACGGGTGAGCGGCGATGACCTCGAGGTCCAGTTCGATACCCAAACCGGGTTCGGTCGGGCGCAGCATGTAGCCGTCTTCCCACTCGAGCGGCCGTTTCACAACAGCGTCGTGGAATGCGGTCTGGATTGTTTCGAGCATCAGGAAGTTGGGACACGAGAACCCGAGCTGGGCTGCGGCTGCGTGCGCCACCGGCCCGCAGTAGATGTGCGGAGCCAGATGTGCGTTGTAGGTCTCGGCCATGGCAGCGATCTTCTTGGTTTCCCAGATGCCGCCACTGCGTCCGACATTGGGCTGCAGAATCCGAACGCCGGCGTCCAGCGCAGCCTTGAATTCGATGCGAGTGGTCAAGCGCTCCCCCGTCGCCACGGGGATCGAGGTGGATCGAGCAACCTCGCCGAGCGCTGCCATCTGATCTGGCGGGCAAGGCTCTTCGTACCAGAGCGGGTCGTACTGCTCGAGTCGCCGAGCCAGACGCCGAGCCGATGACGTCGCCATCTGGCCGTGGGTGCCGAACAAGATGTCGGCCCGATCACCAACAGCTTCGCGAATGGCCCTGACGTTGACCTCGCTCCGTTCGAGTTCCACCAACGAGAGCTCGCGTCCCCCCTGGATCGTGTAGGGCCCGGTGGGATCCTGCTTCACAGCCGTGAAGCCCTGCTCGACGTAGTGGACGGCCCGAGCCGCAGCGGCGGCAGGGTCGTGATAGGGATCGGGTTCGGGCGTCGCCGGAGGTCCCTCGCCCAGAGGGCGATGGGCGCTAGCTGGGTAGAGATACGTGTAGGTCCGTAGCCGATCGTGGAACGCTCCACCGAGGAGATTGTGGACCGGCTTGCCGGCTGCCTTGCCGAGGATGTCCCACACCGCGATCTCGATACCACTGAACACGCTCATGACCGTGGGATCTGGCCGTTGTGTGAAACCAGCGGAGTACACCCGTCGATACATGGTTTCGAGATCGTGAGGGTCAGAGCCAGCGATGTAGCGGTCGAACATGTCCACGACCATCGCCGTGGCGACGTCGGCGGAAAACGGTATGCCGTAGCACTCGCCCACACCCGAAATGCCGTCATCAGTAGTGACCTGCACCATCACCCAGAAGGAACCCCCGATTCCGGTCGGGGGGACGGTCACGAACGTCTCGATCTCTGCCAGCTCCACCGGCGGCAACGTAGCACTGCAAGAACCCCCGAGACCGACTGCGTTGGTAGGGTCGTGACCAATGTGTGGGCTCTGGTGAGCCCGCTCGGCTCGCCAATCTGGAGAACACGGAAGACTCAATGCCTGATACTGCAACGTCTGACTCTGCAATCATCTACACGATCACTGATGAAGCCCCGGCCCTGGCGACCTACTCGCTGCTGCCGATCATCGAGGCCTACGCCGGCGCTGCCGGTGTTTCGGTCGAGACCCGCGACATCTCGCTTGCTGCGCGCATCATCGCCAGCTTCCCTGAAGCTCTCTCGGCCGACCAGCGCATGGACGACGCTCTCGCCGAACTCGGTGAACTCGCCAAGACCCCGGAAGCCAACATCATCAAGCTGCCGAACATCAGCGCGTCGACGCCTCAGCTTCGAGAAGCCATCGCTGAACTCCAGGCGAAGGGCTACGCGCTTCCCGACTACATCGACGATCCAACCACCGATGAAGAGCGTGAAGCACAAGCACGGTACGACCGGGTCAAGGGCAGCGCCGTCAACCCCGTCCTGCGTGAAGGCAACTCAGATCGACGTGCACCCAATGCGGTGAAGGAATATGCGCGCAAGTTCCCCCACTCCATGGGGGCATGGTCTTCTGATTCCAAGACCCACGTGTCCACCATGAGCGGCGGGGACTTCTTCAGCAACGAGCAGTCGGTCACGATCGCTGCAGACGACACGCTGCGTATCGAACACACCGCCGCCGACGGCACCGTCACGGTGCTGAAGAGCTCTATTCCGGTCCTCGCTGGTGAGATCGTCGACTCGACCTTCATGAGCAAGAACGCTCTCGTTGCTTTCCTTGCTGAGCAGATCGCTGAGGCCAAGAGCCAGGGTGTGCTCTTCTCGCTTCACATGAAGGCCACGATGATGAAGGTGTCCGACCCGATCATCTTCGGTCACGCCGTGAAGGTCTTCTTCTCGAATGTGTTCGCCGAACATGGTGCCGCCATCGACGCTGCCGGTGTCGACGTCAACAACGGGCTCAACGGCCTTCTCGAAGCCATCGACAGCGGTGCATTCGATGGAGCTGAGGTTGGCACAGCCATCGCCGCTGCGGTGGCCAAGGCGTACGAAGACGGCCCGGACATCGCCATGGTCGACTCCGACAACGGCATCACGAACCTGCACGTGCCGAGCGACGTCATCATCGATGCCTCGATGCCCGCCATGATCCGCACTTCCGGTCAGATGTGGAACACCGCTGGCGAGCAGCAAGACACCAAGGCCGTCATCCCCGACAGCAGCTACGCCGGTCTGTATTCCGCCACGATCGACTTCTGCCGC
>ENA-ORXM01000991-ORXM01000991.1-marine-metagenome-genome-assembly--contig:-NODE-991-length-43321-cov-6.371658_pt1 | contig 43321 bp, 41 predicted proteins | sample MGYA00237867_ERZ511480 | MGnify/ENA primary metagenome ERZ511480 (study PRJEB26309, sample SAMN06266103) | marine metagenome | isolation source: Algal blade | place: United Kingdom:Sidmouth, United...
ATCGGCCCAAGGATGGCGGTTGGGGACGGGGGAACAGACCCGTTATAAATGTCAGCTGGCAAGACGCGAAATCTTACGTCAAATGGCTACGGCGAAAGACGGGATTAAATTACCGTCTGCTCTCCGAAGCGGAGTGGGAATATATCGCCAGGGCGGGCCAAAAGGGCCCGTTTTCGATGGGGTATTCAATCGGGGCTTATGACGCGAATTTTAATGGCGAAAAACCTTATGGCGATGGTCCTCAAGGACCTTACCGTCGACAGACACTCCCCGTTGGAAGTTTCAAACCTAATGCTTACGGCCTTTATGACATTCACGGAAATGTCTATGAATGGGTTGAGGATTGCTGGAATGAGAACCATTCAGGCGCGCCCGCCAATGGCAAAGCGCGTAAGGACGGAGACTGCAAATTCCGAGTCATGCGCGGTGGCTCTTGGGTCACACATGGCTATCAAATGCGGGCCTCAAAGCGCCTGCGTTACACCACAGATTATCGCTATGATGATTACGGCTTTCGGATTGCGCGCACGCTTAAGAAATAGGTTGGGTAATTTTTGAAACTAGAGGCAATTATGGAGGGGTTTAAGGTCGCTTGTTTTAAGGTAACTTAAAATCAGGCGGTAACATCACCCTTAAAATCAATTTGTATTGCAAGGTTTAGAAAACTAATATTAGTCCAAATCACTATCCAAACATAGTTGTAACAAATGATTTAAACTCTCAATGTTACATTTGTATTTTCTGCCAGCGTGTATCAATGCTTTAAGAATGGCAATCCGATAAATCGAAAATATCTCAAAATACTCAGAGTGACGCTTTCCCTGTATATCAACTTCTATTGATAGAGGTAGATCTCCATATTTTTTACTTATTCTACCGTATTTCGGTTCATCATCATTTTTTAGACCGTCTTTAATAACGATTGTAATCCACCAAAATGGAGCATTTTCATAAAAACCAGATTCAAGTAAAACTTTTTCTATTTCATCTTTATTTTCATTCAAACATCTCATTCCATGTTTGTTTAGCCTTTGCATTGTCAGGCTGACGCTAGAAACCCCTAGGCGCCGATTATGAGGAGGCTTAGCTATCATGAATGATAATATTTTTGTAAATTAACAGGGAGTGGTTGTTGTTAATAATAGTTGATTCATTTGTATTTCGTTAATTTCTGAAATGAGATTTAGTATATCTAGTAATACTTATTCTATCGCCAATGCGGACATTTCGCTAGTATCCTAAATGTTTACCGCAGATTATATTATTGATGCCCGCTTTGATATCAAGAGTAAAGACCGTCACTTCTAATTCACCCGCGCGCGAGCTCTGTCTAGCACATCGGGATCAACATTCGCCTCAAGCCGCTTCTTAAGCTCCGCGCGATCTTGATCGTAATCGTCATTGCCGCTTTTGTCGGACTTTAGTAGCCAGTAATAAGCCTCTTCAAAATTCTGCGTCACGCCTTCGCCTTTTGCCAGGGTGAAGGCATAGAGGAATTGACCTTCTTTATCTCCGCCATTAGCTGACTTCTTAAACCACTCGGCCGCTTCCGCATCGGATTTTACCGCGCCGTATCCTTGATAGACCAGCAGGCCGTAATCGGCTTGCGCGGCGGCGTGGCCGCCTTCTGCGGCTTGCTTGAGTAGGGCGGCTGATTTAGCTGAGTTAGGGCGTATATCAAAATTCTCTGCATACATCACGCCTGCAATATAAGCGGCTTCAATGTTGCCAGCATCTGCAGCTTGCTCGTAATATTTGAGCGCTTTCTTAGCGTCCTTCTCAAAGTAACTATCACCCAAACGCTTAGTGGCATCACTGTCAAAACTTTGCGAGGCTTTCTTTAGAAGGTTTTGTGATTTTTTAGTGTTGGGAACGGTGCCTTGGCCCGTGCGATATAGATCAGACAGGGCGCGCATAGCATCCGTGCGGCCCATATCAGAGGCGCGGGTTAGGTATGAAACGGCATCTGATTGCGTCAGGCCCGCTTCGTTCTTGATGGCCATTTCGCCAAGCGCGACGAGGGCGTCAGGGTTGTTCTTATTAGCGGCCTGTAAGTACCAGGACTTGGCTTCAATCAAGTTGATGGTTCCGGCTTCGCCTTTGCGCAATATATAGCCGGCCATGACAGCGGCGTCAGAAGAGCCTGTGCTTGCGGCGATACGAGCATGAGATAGCGCTGTAACAGGGTCGCCGCTATTATAGGCGGAGAGGGCGTCATCGAATGTCACTGAGGGTTGAACTGATGTGCTCGTTTCAGCGTAAGCACCGGTGCTTAATCCTGCTGTAAGTGCGCCCGACAAAGCTGCGAGAGCTGCGAAACTGCCGAGGCCGGCCCGTCCGGATGTGACCACACGCCCGAAGACACGGCGATGAAATCCGCGCCCGCCTCTATAAGCTCCGCTGCGTTGTCCACCGTTATGCCGCCAATTGCGACGCTCGGTATTTCGACGGCTTCTTGCCACCATTCTAAAATCTCCGTTTCGGCGCGATGTTTTGTCGGTTTCGTCGACGTTTCGAAAAACGCGCCAAAAGCCACATAATCGGCACCTGCATTTGCTGCCTCGAATCCGAGGCCTTTTGAATTATGGCATGTGACGCCAATAATGACATCCCCGCCTAGCAGTTCTCTGGATGAAAAATAGTCCATGTCATTTTGACCTAAATGGACACCATCAGCTTCGCACTGCTTTGCCAGATCAGGGTTGTCGTTGATAATAACGAGGGTCCCATATTCGTGGCATATAGGCTTAATAGCTTCGCAAGCCTGAACAACGGCTGAATTCTGTGGTTTGTCCCCATTCACCTCTTTGAGGCGTATTTGCAGGCAAGCCACAGGCGCGGCGGAAAGGGCGGCGCGCAAATCCGTCGTAAAGGCGTCCATATTCGGGATTTGCGGCGGCGTGATAAGATAGATTTGGCAAGGCTCATCACTCATAGCAATCGTTCTCCATTGGGGACATCATGGTCGGGTGAAAACAGCGACACTTGGCCATCATTATTATGGAACCCCAAGGTCAGGACTTCTGACATGAAAGGGCCGATTTGACGTTTGGGGAAGTTCACCACTGCGGCCACTTGCTTTCCAACCAATTCCTCTGTGTTATAAAGCTCCGTTATTTGAGCCGAGGATTTTTTAATGCCAATCTTTTCGCCAAAATCTATTGTCAGCTTATAAGCTGGCTTGCGGGCTTCTGGAAATGCTATGGCTTCAATTATGGTGCCCGTTCGTATGTCGACCCGCAGGAAAGTATCAAAATCAGTTTCTGGTGTTTCGGTCATTTCGGTTCTATGTCAAACCCTATCTGTCTCGTCTATATGAAAAGGATTTTTACGTGAATATTCGTCCAGCAATAGACGCTGATTATGACGCCATTTGGAATATGGTGAAGCCTGTTATCCGCGGCGGGAGAAGTTACCCTTTGCCGCGGGACCTCGACCGTGAAGGGAGCTTGGCCTATTGGTTCGCGCCCGACAAAGATGTTTTCGTCGCGGAGCAAGATAATACGCTTGTAGGCGTGTATTACATTAAACCAACTAACCAAGGCCCCGGCGATCATATTTGTAATTGCGGCTATGTGACTAACACTGCTTTTCGCCGGCAAGGCCCACCCCGCCATTCACTTCATTTCTGGCGCTAAGCTTTGTCGGCACTCTCTGGAATATGCGCGTCAGTCGGGCTATCGCGCTATGCAGTATAACTTAGTTGTCTCTACGAATGAGGGTGCTATGCATTTATGGAAAAAGATGGGCTTTGAGATTGTCGGCACGTTGCCCATGGCTTTTAGAGATCCCGATAAAGGTGAAGTTGAAGCCTATGTGATGTTTCAAACGCTTTAGGTCCCACTAGACAATAAGTATTTAACTGCTAAACAAATTGAGACTATTCACGAGGGCATCCATGCGCATTTTTCTGAGCTTATTCGTATTTATTCTTCTGGCAGGCTGTCAGCCAGCGGCAAAGTCATCTAACCCTTTGGCGGGGCTTGACCACCGAGAAGGGTTTATTGACCTCTATGTCGATAAGAATGCGAATAAAGTTTTAGCCAAATTGCCAGAGGCCGATGAAGATGGTGTATCTTTGCGGCTTATTCACACAGCGCGCCTGACAGCAGGGTTGGGGTCTAACCCTGTCGGGCTTGATCGCGGCTGGGGCGATAGCGGAAAGATAATCGTTTTCCGCCAAATAGGCAATAAAGTTATTATCGAAGCCGAGAACCTGCTTTATCGTGCCAGTCCTGATAATCCTCTCGAAGAACGCGCCGTAAGAGAGAGCTTTGCGCGCTCATTCCTTGCCAGTGCAGAAGTTGTTAAAGACAGTGACGGGCTGGTCATTGACCTGACGGATTTTCTGACAAGCGATATTCTCAACCTTAAACAATATCTCAAAGACCGCGGCGAGGGCAGTTTCAGCGTGTCCAAAGATCGAACTTTGGTGGACACAACAAATGTCTTTGCGTTTCCTGATAACGTAGAAATGGATGTGTTTTTCACGCTATCTTCCGACAAGCCTGGGCGTGAATTTTCAACCACCGCTGCAAATGGGCGCGACGCGACACTTATTCAGCACCATAGTTTTGTACGTCTTCCCGAGGAAGGATTTACGCCGCTAAAATCTGACCCCAGAGCAGGGGCTATAGAGCAGGTTCACTATGATTACAGCGCCCCGATCTCAGGCCAGATAGAAACGAGATTGGCCCGTCGTTATCGTCTTCAGAAAAACGATGCTGGCGAAACAATAAACCCCATCGTTTTTTATATTGATAGCGGCGCGCCGGAACCTATTCGCAGCGCGTTAGTTGAGGGCGCTGAGTGGTGGGAAGAGGCTTTCGCGGCGGCGGGTTATCCTGATGGCTACCGCGTAGAGATTTTGCCGGAAGACGCTCATCCGCTGGATATTCGCTACAACGTTGTACAATGGGTTCACCGCCAAACGCGCGGCTGGTCTTATGGCGGCGGTGTCTCAGATCCGCGCACAGGCGAAATGCTCAAAGGCCATGTCAATCTGGGCTCTTTGCGCGTGCGCCAGGACCGTATGATTTTTGAAGGCTTAGTCGGCACAGCCAAAACAGATACGGGAGCGGATGACGACCCTGTTGAATTAGCTCTAGATCGCATTCGGCAGCTCTCAGCCCATGAAGTCGGGCATGCCTTAGGCTTTGCGCATAACTTTGCGGCTAGTACATATGGCAAAGGCTCAGTTATGGACTACCCTGCGCCAGATGTGCGGGTGACCAATGGCCAAATGGATTTTTCCAATACTTATGGCGTCGGCGTCGGGGAGTGGGATAAATTTGCGGCCATCTGGCTCTATGGAGATTTAACAGAGCAAGAGCGCGAAGAGGTTGTGCAAAGCGCGCTCGATCGCGGCTTAGCCTATGTGGCTGATTCCGATGCTCGTAGTGTCGGCACAGCCCATCCTTTGGGGAATGTCTGGGATAATGGGGCCGACCCCGTCGAAGGTTTGAATGAGGCCATGAAAGTTCGCCGTTTAGCGCTGGAGACCTTCGGCGCTGATCGTATTCAGCCGGGCCAATCCATCTATGATTTGAACAAAGTGATTGTTCCCATCTACTTATATCACCGTTATCAAACGGCGGCAGCAGCCAAATATATTGGCGGGATGAGCTTTAATTATAGTTTGAATGGTGATGGTCAGGATATGGCGAAGATTGTGCCAGCTTCGGATCAACGCCGTGCTTTAAGAGCGGTTTTAGCAACGCTCGACCCTAAAGCCTTGGATATAAAAGACGAGACCTTAGAGCTCTTGATGCCGTCACTTGTCAGCTATTCCATTGCCGATAGTGACCGCGAATTATTCCGCCGCACGGCTTATCCGGCCTTTGATGTGACGGCGGCGGCCGATACAGCTGCAGATTTGACATTTGATGTCTTGCTAAACCCGCGCCGTGCGGCACGCCTGATTGAATTTAAGCGCCGCGATGCGGGTAATCTTGGCTTTATGGATATGCTGCAAACAACGCGGGCTTATGTGATGAAGAAGCCGCCTAATGACCGCACAGGCGAAATTGCCAAAGCCATTCAAGCCCGCTTTGTCTTCGCGCTTATGGATCTGGCCAATAGCGAGGTCACACCAGGGGTGAAAGCGCGGACGGACAAAGTCTTGCGGGATATTCGCACCGACTTAGGCGCTAATGGGTCTGGTCACGGCTTGTGGTTAGTCTCGCTTGTTGACGCCCATTTGGAACGCCCCGTTACACCGCAAACCCCTGTTACAGAGGCCAAAGCTCTGCCGCCCGGCGGCCCTATCGGTCAAGGTGTCATGGAGACCTGTTGGCATTGCGAGCCTTAGACTTTTACAAGGTTCTCTTTCGTCTCGTCCCGATGCTTTTTGAGATACTTCATAAATGGCGTGCCGCCTGTGCCGACATCTGTATCGTTACCCGCCGCTGATTTACCCTGTTTGTTGATATAGCTCGCAGCATATTCGAGATGGCGCGTGCGGAAATCTGAGATGGCTTGTACATTGGCATTATAAGCCTGCGCCAACCCTTTATGCCCTGCGCCTTCGACAAAACCTCGCAAACGACTTTTGGCGCGGATATCATCAATGAAACGGCGATGCTCTGTCGGGCGGTAAATATGGAGTTGGTCCAGATATTCTTTTAGGGGGTCGGCGGCATGACCAATCCCGAGCAGAGCGTCCATGGCAGGCACGATGGAGCTTTGTGAGCCTGTTTGTCCTCTGAAGGCTTGTGCCTCAGAGCCAAACCGCGTGCCTTCATAGATAATGCCATCTGGCAGGGCAGGATTGTCCCGCCAGCCATGAATGTAAGGCCGCACCCGCTCAAAATAAACATAAGGATCACAGCGCTCAGGCATGCGGTCGAAAATAGCATTTATCTTGGCCCAGACTTCTGCCATCTCTTCCAGATGTGTCTGTGCGCCTTTAAGGTCATCATTTTTAACGGCCTCAACAATCGGTCCCATCAAGGCGAGGGCGCTACCAGCTTGCGCTTCAATCGCGACATGTATGATCACAAACCAAGCTTCATCTTGCCCGCCCAAAAAATGTTGGAGCATGTAGATGTTGTCGAGCGTTATGCCCTTATCGGTGTCAAAGCGGCCCCAATTATCCAGCACATAAGAGCTGTAAGGGAGTAAGGGTTGTTGGCCCAGATGATCTGCAATCGCCACCATCGGCATGGCTAAACATTTTGGCAGAACAGTCGGTGCTTCTGGTTCGCCCCAGACATAGGATTGCACCATGAAGGAATAATGCACCATGGCAAGCCGCGCTTCTGCATCGGTGCAGCTTTTAAGAAATTCTGCGTGATCCGTTTCCGGAAGGTTGCTTTTAAGAAGGTCTCTGACGCGGCCCGTTGGTAGAATTTGAGGTAAGCGCATCGCGATCTCTTGCACCGCTTTCATATCGCCCGAAAAGGCAACGTCTTGCGCTTCAAAACGACAGAGATAACCTCGCTCTTGTGACATGTCATAATCGGTTAGATTTAAAGTGCTCATGGCGATTCCTTTGAATTTCGTCTTGTTGACACAATAATAGTTGAATAGGGTTGCAATTATCCATTTATGTGGAGCGCCTGAGAAAGATATGAGCAATAAATAATGGAAATAGACGCCTTAAACTTAAAAATATTGTCCGTATTGGAAAGAGATGGCCGCATCAGTAATATTGAGCTGGCGTCCCAAGTGGGCCTTTCACCCTCTGCCTGTTTGCGGCGCGTGCAGGAGCTTGAGCGTAGCGGTATTATTAAAGGTTACCGCGCTGTGATAGACCGTAATGTGAATGGTGGATCTGTAACGGTTTTCGTGACTGTGGGCTTGTCAGGACAATTGACCAAAGACGCCAAAGCCTTTGAGCGCGCAATGGCGGCGGCCCCGCATGTTACGGAATGCCATAATATAACAGGCTCTGTTGAATATTTACTCCGCGTAGAAGCTACAGATCTTGCGACCTATAAAGACTTTCATGCCAATATTTTGGGCTCTCTTCCTCAAGTCGGGAGTATCACCTCTCATATTTGTTTGGGCTCATCGAAAGATGTGAGGGATTTAGTTTAAAGCTGCGCGTGTAATTGCCTTATGCCGTCAGAGTCCTTACCTTCGTTTTATGCCGTCACCCGAATCTAAGACACCATTGCATAAGGATGCCAAGCCCGCCGCCCACGGACCAGACTTAATCGCGGATTTTGTATCGCGCTTGCCACATAAACCCGGCGTTTACCGCATGTATGATGAGCACAGAAATGTTCTTTATGTGGGTAAGGCTAAAGACCTTAGAAAACGCGTCACCGCTTACACAAATTACGCGCGTCATCCTGTGCGGTTAAAACGCATGATACGCGCGACACACGATATGGAATTCGTGGTGTGCGGGAGCGAGACCGAAGCATTGCTGCTGGAAGCCAACCTTATTAAACGGTTGAAGCCGCGCTATAATATCCTTCTGCGGGACGATAAAAGCTTTCCCTACATTCTTGTGCGCAAAGACCATCCCGCGGCGCAAATCACAAAACATCGCGGCGCGCGGAATATTAGGGGCGATTATTACGGCCCTTTCGCCAGCGCTGGGGCTGTGAATCGAACGCTCGATACATTGCAGCGCGCCTTTCGTCTGCGAAACTGTTCTGACTCAATTTACGAGGCGCGAACACGGCCTTGTATGCTACATCAGATTAAGCGCTGCTCAGCGCCCTGCACGGGCGAGATTGAGCTTGAAGAGTATGGGCAGCTTATTGGAGATGCTGAGGATTTCTTGACAGGTAAATCGGCCGCTCTGAGGAAGAGATTACAAAAGCAAATGTCTTCGGCCTCGGCAGATTTAAACTTTGAAAAAGCGGCTGAGCTACGTGATCGATTGCATGCCATGTCGCAAGTTAGCGGGGCGAGCGGCGGCGTAAATCCCAGCACTTTTAAAGAGGGCGATGTTATCGCCATTCACAGTGAAGGCGGGCAAAGCTGTGTTCAGGTCTTCTTCTTTCGCGCGGGACAGAATTGGGGAAATAATTCTTATTTTCCCAGACACACCAAAGATAATGATCCGGCTGAGGTATTAGATGCCTTCATGGCGCAGTTTTATGTTAACAAACCTATTCCGAAAAATATTTTTGTGAACAAAGACTTGCCCAACCGCACCCTTCTGGAGGAGGGCTTATCTGAGCGCACGGATCGTAGCATCAATATTTCAAAACCCTTGCGCGGCGAGAAGAAGATGCTTGTAGACCGCGCTCTAAAAAATGCGCAAGAATCTTTGGCGCGCAAGATGGCCGAAACAGCCTCGCAACAAAGACTCCTCAAAGAGCTACGAGAGGCCTTTGGATTGGATGACACTCCAAGCCGCATTGAGGTTTATGATAACAGCCACATCCAAGGCACAAATGCGGTAGGGGCCTTTATCGTCGCGGGAGCCGAGGGCTTTCTCAAAAAGGAATATCGTACCTTTAACATCAAAGACGTAGAGACAGAACCCGGCGATGATTACGCGATGATGCGCGAAGTGTTTCGGCGGCGCTTCTCTCGCTTGATGAAAGATGATCAGCTTGAATGGCCGGATGTTGTTTTAATTGATGGGGGTAAGGGACAGCTCTCAGTGGTTAAAGAGACGCTGGATGAATTAGGCGCTACCGAGAAAACAACCCTAGTCGCGATTGCTAAAGGCCCTGACCGCAATGCTGGACGGGAGACATTCTTTATGCCCGGCCGCGCGCCCTTTACGATGCCGCCCAAAACACCGGCGCTTTATTACTTACAGCGCTTGCGGGACGAGGCGCATAGATTTGCCATCGGAACACATCGGGCTAAACGTAAAAAACAGATGATTACTAGTCCATTAGATGGTATCACGGGCATAGGGCCAGGACGTAAAAAGGCGTTATTGGCGCATTTCGGGTCTGCTAAAGCCGTTAAAAAAGCGGCTGTTGAGGATTTGGCATTAGTAGAGGGGGTCAGTGCAAAACTGGCTAAGCAAATACATGACTATTTCAACGAATAAAGCAGGCGAGACAAATAGCACGCAAAGCGGCGGCGCTATCGCGGATGCAATGACGCTGGTTCGCTTGATTTTAACGCCAGTTATTATGCTCATCATCATAAAAGGATGGCCAGATCTGAATATGGCTGTGTTGGCAACTTTCCTTCTAATTATCGCTGCGTTTACAGACTTTTTGGATGATTATTTTGGCGGTACAGAAAACGCGCCGCATCGAAAATTTGGATGGTTTGATGATATCGCAGATATCGTGCTGGTTGTCGGTGTTTTGATAGCCATGCTTTATGTCGTTCACAAGGCGGGTATGCTCGGATGGCTATTCGCAGTGCCTGCAGGAATCATCATTATCCGAGAGTTGTTGGTAGGCCTGCTGAAAGGTTATGACATGACGACGCATGGTTGGCCTGAAACAAAATTTGGCTCCATCAAAAATGGATTAGCGATGCTAGCGACTTGCATCTTGGTGGCCTCGCCGTGGATAACAACTTGGGTTGATAGCCTTCTATCTGGCAAAGATAATGTTGATGCTTTAATATCAACCTCACCTTATGTCTGGATGGTTGGGCAGGGGATATTGTGGTTCGCCGCGCTAATCTCAGTTTTGACCGGATTTAAAATTTTGACAACAAAGGCGGCCATCGCAAATGACATCTAGCTCCCCAGCGGTCTCTCGGCATCCTGGATGGTGGGTGCCCAATGCACTTACGATTTCACGTATTTGCATTATTCCTTTTTTGATTGCGGGTATTATCGGGTTTGGGAATGGTACGGATTCCATTTTTGCGAATGGATATTTATTATTCTTTTTGATTTTCTACGCAATGGCGTCTGACTTCTTTGATGGATTTTTGGCACGGCGCTGGAAACTGGTCAGTGGCTTTGGCCGCATGATTGACCCTATAGCTGACAAGCTTTTGGTCGCGGGCTGCCTCATCGCCTTTTGCATAGCGGTTAATGGAGAGTGGGTGATTGTTGTTCCTGCCATTGCAATTATTTTTCGGGACATCTTGGTCTCAGGAAGCAGAGAGCATGCGGCCCTATCAGGACGTGCAATGCCGCCCACCAATCTGGCCAAGTGGAAGACCAGCTTTGAATTTGTCTCGATTGTCGTTTTGCTGTTTTGGATTATGGGGCGCAATTACTTGGAAATAGACGATGCTATACCGTTTATTAAAGCCCATGCGAAACTTGTCGGTGTTGTGCTTCTCTGGATATCTGCGGCAATGTCCGTCTGGACAGGGCAGCTCTATGTCAGAGCGGCGCTCAAAGACTAAAGACTAATCTTTCCGCGCACGAGGTTGTCGTAATCTTCAGCTAAAGCGTGACAGACGTCGCCCGGCGTATAATGCCGGCCTTCAATTTCGCGGACGGGCGTGACTTCTGCGGCAGTCCCCGTCACAAAGCATTCGTCAAAATGCTCCATTTCGGATGGGTAAATATCGCGTTTGAAGATTTTGTAACCGCGCTTGGCGGCAAGTTTCAAAACCGTATCATGTGTGATGCCGTCGAGCAGGTTATCGCAAGTCGGTGTATGAATTTCATTGCCGCGAATAAAGAAGATATGCGCGCCCGTACATTCCGCAACACGGCCTTTGTAATCATACATCAGGGCATCATCATACCCCTTTGCGGCTGCTGCGTCCTTGGAAAGTGTACAGATCATATAGAGACCCGCGCCTTTAGATTTGCAAGGAATTGTATCCGGAGCTGGGCGTTTCCAATCGGCGATGCAAAGGCGAATGCCTTTCATTTTATCCTCGAAATAACTTCCCCAAAACCAACAGGCGATGGCGAGATGGATTTTATTATTCTTAGACGCGACGCCCATCATTTCAGACCCGCGCCAAGCGACTGGACGCATGTAAGCATCGTCTAGTCCGGATTTTGCCAAAGTATCGATACAAGCCTTATTAATCTGCTCCGCTGTATAGGGGATTTCATAGCCCATAAGCTTGGCCGATTGGATGAGGCGGTTCGTATGATCTTCTAGGCGAAAAATTTTGCCGTTATAAGCCCGGTTACCTTCAAAAACGGCAGAGCCATAATGCAGCGAATGCGTGAGCACATGGACTTTGGTTTCGCGCCAATCGATAAAGTCACCGTCCATCCAAATCTGGCCATCGCGGTCGTGATACGCTTTTTCAATCATTTCAGTCGCCTTTAAGGTCTGCTCACTTGCAGGTCTGTCATTTTCGCGGCATTCTCTGCAGGAGACGCAGGAAGTCAATAACGATTAAGCACAGAAAGTAGGAAAAATTGAGCACTGAATCCGACAGCCTTGAGCGGCAGGATATTCATATTCTTGTCGTAGATGATGATGATCGCATTCGCGCATTGTTGAAAAAGTATCTTGCCAAGGCAGGTTTTCGAGTGTCTGCGGCTGGTGATGCCGCCGAGGCTAGGCGTAAAATGGACGGTCTTGCTTTCGACCTTTTGATCCTAGATGTGATGATGCCTGGAGAGGACGGATTTGAACTGACGCGTTCTCTGCGGGAGCATAATGATGTGCCTATTATTTTACTGACCGCGCGCGGTGACGCGGCTGACCGCATTGAAGGCCTCAAGACTGGCGCGGATGACTACTTGCCAAAGCCCTTTGAACCCGAGGAGCTTGTTCTTAGGATTGAAGCGATATTCCGACGGTTGGGAACTACCGCGCCCGCCTCAATTGTTGTCTTTGGGCCTTATCGTTATGATTTGGATCGGCTCGTTCTAACCAAGGGTGAAGATCGAGTCAGGCTGACAACTGGAGAGGAAGCCTTGATGACACTTCTTGCGCGGCGGGCCGGCGGCACGGTAAGCCGCTATGCTTTGTCTGAGAAAATAAGCGCAAAATCTGAACGGGCCGTAGATGTTCAGATGACGCGTTTAAGGCGCAAAATAGAAGATAACCCAGCTGAACCTGATTACATTATGACTGTTCGCGGGCAAGGCTATCGTCTTCTGGCTGACGGCGCCTAGGGCTATGCCGTTTAAGAAATATCTTCCTAAAAGTCTATTTGGACGGGCCTTGCTTATCATCATGCTGCCCATCGCTATCATGCAGATGGCCGTCGCTTATTTCTTTTTCAACGCACACTGGGACCAAGTCACGGCGAATTTGTCAGACTCTGTTGCCGCTGATGTATCAGTTGCTGTGCAGCTCTATAAACAAAACCCTACGGTTAATCGTGTGGAACGTTTAGATGAAATGCTTAGCCCAAAAATGGAGCTTTCAGTCGCTTTGGAAGAGGGTGATGCACTCCCGGTCACGACAAGAGACTCTTTCTTTTCTAATTTGGACAAGACATTACGCAGGTCGTTACGCAACAGCCTGACGGATGAGTTCTGGTTTGATACTACCCGTTACCCCAATCACATAGACATTCGAGTCGCTGTTGATGAAGGTGTTTTGCGCTTTATCGCTGCGAGGGAGCGTGTTTTTGCGCCTACAGGGTTCGTGTTTATTTTTTGGTTGATCACGGCCACAGTCTTATTGTCCCTTGTCTCAATTGTTTTCATTCGTAACCAAGCCAAACCTATTACAGAATTGGCCGCCGCTGCGGATGCCTTTGGTAAGGGGCAGGATATATCCAACTTCAAACCCTCAGGAGCTTCGGAAGTCAGGTTGGCGGGGCAGTCCTTCTTAAAAATGAGAGGGCGCATCGGCCGACATATCGAGCAACGCACGACAATGCTTGCCGGTGTTTCTCATGACCTGAGAACGCCCCTGACACGTTTAAAACTTCACTTGGCGATGCAAGATGAGTCTGAGGATAATGAGGCTGCACGTCAGGACATAATAGACATGGAGTCTATGCTGGGCGGCTATTTAGATTTCGCACGTGGACTCGAAGGCGAGGGAACTCAACCCGTGGACATGAAAGACTTTCTATCAGCTATCATTTTAAAATGTCCTGATCCGCGTCCGTCACTTTTGGTGACTAAAGAGATTTCTGCACACATTAGGCCTCAAGCCCTGGAACGGGCGGTCATGAACTTAATCACTAATGCTCAAAAATATGCTAAGGAATGTCGTATTACTCTGACGGAAAACGGGAAAAATATTTTTGTTGCAGTCGAGGATGACGGTCCAGGTATTCCGGAGGGTAAACGACTTGAGGCGTTCAAAGCATTCCAACGCTTAGACACGGCGCGAAATCAAAACATCGAAGGGGTTGGGCTTGGCCTGTCTATCGCTCGCGATATTGTGCAAATACATGGCGGTGCGTTACGTCTGGACAATAGCGATATGGGCGGACTTAAGGCGCTAATTCGGTTGCCGATTTAACTGTCAGCTAAATCTTTAGCGCGTTTAAATGCGGCTTTCACAGTCTCGCGCATCAGCGTCGGCAGGCCCTCTAACCCCATGAATACATCCAAAGCGGCTTGGGTGGTGCCATTGGGCGAGGTGACATTTTGGCGAAGTTGAGAGGCTGTTAGCTCAGAGCTTTCAAGCAACCCTGCCGCGCCGATGATCGTTTGACGCGCAAAGTCTGGTGCCATGTCTTCGGGCAGCCCTATTTTTAACGCGGCCGCTTCAAGAGCTTCGACCATATGAAACACATAGGCCGGACCTGACCCTGAGACAGCGGTCACGACATCAATCAGATTTTCATTTGCGACTTGGTAAACCTTGCCGCCAGCCTCTAACAGGCGTTCCGTCATCTTGGTTTGTTCCTCAGAGACATTCGGCCCTTTTGTGTAAGCCGTTATGCCTTTTCCGATAGCTGCAGGCGTGTTGGGCATAGCGCGAATCAGAGATTGCTCAGCAAATACATCTTGAAGGCCAGACAAAGATGTGCCGGCTAAAATTGAAATCACCAAGGCGTCTTTGGGCAAGTGCTTCGCGATTGATGGCCCCAGCTTTGCAAACATTTGAGGTTTAATCGCCAGCAATAAGTATTTGATAGTCTTGAGGCTTTTATCAGGTATTGTCAGGTGCAAGGCACCCGCGTCTATCGCTTTTTGCGCGGCCTCTCCAGGATTTGGGTCAAGGATGATAAGGTTTTTGGGCGCGATAACTTTGGACGCAATCCAGCCGTCCAATAAAGCGCCGCCCATCTTTCCTGCGCCGACAACAATGTGTGTGTGTTTTGTCATTGTGCTGACTTAAGGATTAGCGGCAAGATCCACCAGAGCGGATGTCAGTGCATCTTCTGGTGATTTTCCGGCCCAGATAACATATTGACAGGCAGGGTAACCGCGCTCGGCTGCATCCAAGGCCAAGGCTAGCATATCCATGGCTTGTTCTGTGCGCAGTGCTGCGCCGCCTCTTAGCGAGGCAGAGTTGCGATAGACGAGGGCTTCATTTTTGTCCCAATAATCAAAATGGCCGGCTGCCAGTCGCTCATTGATAAGTGACATGAGGCGGCAAATGTCATCAGACCTTCCGCCGGGTGTGCGACCTTCGAAGATAAGAAATATTTGTACTTGTTCAGTCCCAAGGTTCCACGTGATCGAAACGTCGTGATCACACCACAGGCCAGGTATTGAAAGATGTAGCTCATTCAGATCAACACGCTCGCTGTCATACCCTTCGGCGGTGGCGAGACGCGCGAAAACATCAATCGGATTTGTGCGTATAGACACAGCGCCGTTCAATGACGGATTAGGCCTTATACATCTGTCATCTGAGAAACTCATTCGTAACACCATCTTGCGAGAATCGTCTGACGCGATTCTTCTTATGCAAACGCTAGCCGTAACGATATTTTTTACAAGATATAGTGTTAGGTGGTATGTTGATAACTGGATTTAGGGTTAATAGGGGGTTAAATCACCCATTTTCGTTGCGTTTCCATGCCCATGGCCGCCAAAACAGGCTCTTTTTCTTGCCGCGTGATGAAATCCGACTTGCTCGATAGCGAGTCCCATCCACAGGAAATCAAGGCTTGAGCGGTCGCGCCGCCCAATGTCGTGCCGGGGCCTAAGACAATCAACACATCTGGCGCCAGCTCTTTGACGCTGCTGACCACGGCTTTTGTGAAATCATATGTCTTAGTAACTTGATGGCCGAAGGTATAATCCCACAGCTCTTGGACATTCACGGTGTCAGGAAACCAGAGATGCCCACGGCCATCAATGAGCGGGACGTTAGGCTTTGAGAACATAGAGGCAGGTAAGGCGTTTTTGCCCCGCGCTGAGTTTTCATTCTGTAGGTTCGAATGAAACGCGGCGTGATTCATGAGGCGCATAGGGAAACGCCCATTGGTAGGAAGGCGTTTTTCCAAAGCTGTCAGGGCGTCTTCTGTTCCCGCAAAAACAATCATGCCGCCCAGATATATAGATATAGACAATCCTTCTATCTCTGCGGCTAAAGCCTCAAGTTCAACTTTCTTACTAGGGATGCCGTTCCAGTTTTCATCATTGAAAGGATAAAGGATTTGCCCGCCAACAGCATTATTTTGCATGATGCTTCCCATCGTGTTTACAACGCGAAATCCGTCATCAGCCAACAAAGCCCCGCTGCACGCCAATGCCGTATACCAGCCCATTGAGTTTCCGGTGACGCCCACAATGTCATGGGTCTCGCGGTTAATGGCGGTGAAATCCGCATAGGAACAGGCGTAGATAAGGCCAGATGCATTATCACCGCGCGTGAATTTGGAGACCGAAAACCTCTCAGCACCGTCCAGCGCTGTTATGAGCTCTTGATCCTCTGCGGCTCGGAGAGCGTCAAAACCCGCGAGAAGCTCGGCTTTGTCAGCATGATATTTGTTCAAATACCCTAACTCGGTTTTATTATAGACCCCGCGGCCGGGACATATGACGAGCGCTTTTCTGCGAGACATCCTAAGCCTCCTTTACCGCTTTAAGCACGGCAGCAATAATGCTGTCTTTTGACGGCATAGTGGCCCCATAAGCTGGGCCTGTCGCGATGAAGCAATCATCCGACGCCAGCAGAGAGGTGGGTATAACTGTTTGGGATGTGAAGAGCGTATGCAGCGCGTCGCCTTGTGAACCTGTCTTTCGGCATTCATCTACAATCAAAACAGCTTTGCAATCCTTAGTGGCTGTAAGCAAAGCTCCTTCAGCCAGAGGGGCGAGCCAGCGCAAGTCGATAACCTTACAATCGATATTGTGCTCATTTTTCAAAACCTTCGCGGCCTGGCGGGAGAGGTAATACCCATTGCCATAGCTCACGATAGCCAAGTCTTGACCTTTGCCGTGAACGCCAATCTCGCCAAGTGTGAGTGTGCCTGTTTCCGGATAGTCACAGACCCAGTCACCATCATTCTCGGCATGAAGATCGCGGGCCATGTAAAGCGCTATTGGTTCTACAAAGGCAACAATGCGCTGCTCTTCGCGGGCAAGGCGCACAGATTCTCGCAACATCATCACGGCGTCACGTCCATTAGACGGACACGCGATGATGAGGCCTGGAATGTCGCGCAGCACCGCTAGTGAATTATCATTATGGAAATGCCCGCCAAAGCCGCGTTGATAACCCAGCCCTGCCACGCGCATAACCATTGGGTTTGTAAATTGCCCATTTGAGAAAAAGGGCAGGGTCGCCGCTTCGCCGCGAATTTGGTCTTCGGCATTATGAAGATAGGCGAGGAATTGAATTTCCGGGATAGGCGTAAATCCATTATGAGCAAGACCAATGCCGAGACCTAAGATGGACTGCTCATCCAACAGCGTATCAATCATGCGGTGCGGCCCGAACCGTTTTTGAAGGCGCTGCGTCACGCCATAAACGCCGCCTTTTTTGCCGATATCTTCGCCCATCATGATGATGTCTTCATGCTCAAGCATAAGGTCGGTCATGGCAAAATTGATAAGTTTCGCCATATGTTGCGGCTCGCCCATGGCTCTGATGTCGCTCTTGCCAAAGACTTTGATCCGCGCGGCTTTTGTGGTTTTGGACGTCTTTATGACTGACCTTTTAGGCGGAATAAGACTCGCAGCGACCTCAGCCGAAGTTGTGAGTTTTGGCCTCGTGACAACCTGTTCAGCAGCGCGTGCCACGCGCTCTTCCGTGTCTTTATAAAGCGCCAATAACACCTCGCCTGTCATAATGTTGTTCTCAACGATATGCCTCGCGCTATGCAGTAAAGGATCATTGGCTTCCTGCGCTTCGACTTCATCCACTGCCAAATAAGCGGTCTGAACGTCAGGGCCTGCATGTCCGTAAAGGCGGATGCACGACATATGCAGAAAGACGGGTTTCTTGCGAACACGCGCAATGCGCTGAGCTTCGAAGGCGGCGGCATAAGTCTCAAGAACATCAAGGCCGTTACAGCTTATAAAGTCTAATCCCGGACGCGCTTCGATAGAGGCTTGCACCCATCCGCGAGGTGTCTTTGTCGAAATTCCAATGCCATTATCCTCGCAAACAAAGACAATTGGCACGGCGCTGTTTTGATAAGCGCTCCAGCTCGCCGTATTTATTGCGCCTTGCGCCGTTGAATGATTAAGCGAGGCATCTCCAAAACTACACACAACAATGCCGTCTTGCTTTAACTGCTGATGCTCAGGTTGAATGCGTTTGGACAGGCCAATACTAAAGGCCGCGCCAACCGCTTTGGGTAAATGTGAAGCGATAGTTGAGGTTTGCGGGGGTATGTTGAGCGCCTTAGACCCCAGCACTTTATGCCGACCGCCCGATATCGGATCTTCTGAGGATGCGGTGAAGCTCAGGAGCATATCCCAAAGGGGCGTTTGCCCCGCAACCTGCCGCGAGCGCGCAATTTGAAAGGGGGCGCCTCTGTAATGCAAGAATGCCATGTCCGTAGGGCGTACCGCCCACGCGATTGCGGCATTGCCCTCATGCCCTGATGACCCAATAGTGTAAAACCCTTGTCCCGCCTTTGAGAGTTTTCTGGCGATTAAATCCAGATGTCGGCTCAAGAGTTGCGCGCGAAATATTTCGGCCAAACCTTCTTTTGAGAGCCCCGATGCCGCAAGAGAAACATCGCTAAGCTTAGACGGAAAATCACCTGCCGCTACCCGGCGCTTAAAGTTCTCATCTACAATTTTCGCGCGGTCCATGGCAGGCATTCCTCAGCTTGACAACGGGCATATCTGCAAGTTTTTGCAACGACAAGGCGCTTTGCAAGGCTTTTAAGGGAAAATCTGCCTAATCTCGGCGAGCGTAAAGCTGGATGGTTTGAGGGCCTTCTTTAGCGCTGACATCGCCGCTGTCAAAATATACACGGTCATAACTATCGACAATTTCAAGCGCAAGGATTGGAGAAGGGATTAAAGGGTCGAAATTTGTGCTGGCTGTTGAGAGAGCAAAAGGTACACGTCCGTCTATGCCCCGCATGATGATCGTTTGTGTGGCCAAGGTGCGGTTTCCCCCAATCGCGCCAACGGCTCGTTTCAGCGTCACTTTCAGACGTGCATCACTCGGTATGCCGCTACGCACATCATATAGGGCTTCACCTGAGATAGCCGCTTGCGCCATAAGATTCGGGTTTAGGTTGCGCCCTGCTTTTGTGTTGGTGCCTTGCGCTAATCTGTCCAGCTTAAGCTTATAGTTTGTATCCGCTCCATTATAGGGAACAGGCACGCGCATAATATGAGTTTTGCGGCCAGCCCAATCATTGATCCAGGCTTTGAAAGCAAGCGGAGGGGAGTCTGAGGTAGATGAAAGACCTCTGTCCATCGAAAACTTAATAGGCAGGGCGGCGCCATCAATCGTGATGACTTTTTCTCCGGCTATGACCACAGAGGTGCCGCCCGCCAGTGAATTCTCAAGCAATTGAATGGTTAGGGTCCCGCCATTCAGCCGTGCCTTGGGGTCTTGCAGGCTGACCTCGCCTATAACTGTTTCGAAGCCTGTGAAGGCAGGCAGCGCCTCTGATGCGGGCATGAGCATTGTTGATTTGAGCGTTAATTCGAGCGCTTCATGGCCGCGATATATGCCGTCACGGTCTGTTGTGAGAACCTGATTTTGGTTTTCGTCCAATATTTCAGCCGTGATACGGGCAAAAGTCAGATCTTTCGTGACAGTTCGCGGAACCGATAGAGTAACCTGCAGAGGCTGCTGTAATCCTGTCATAAGAAGCCGTGTTTGGCCGAGCATTTGCGCTTTCTTACTACCGCCGCTGGGGTCAGTCGGCGTGTAGGCTGATACGACTAGGATGTGTTCGGCGAAGTCTGTGTCCATGTCATAGCGAATGAGCACAGGGATAGTCTCTATAGCGGTTTCGCCGTAAACAGGTGTCTGTCCGGGCATTGGACCGCCCATAATATCTTCGAGGATGCCGCTAAGGTCTTCAAATTGAGCGTGGGCAGGGGCGGCTAAACTGCCGAAGGCCAGCACTATGGCGGTGATGATGATCAGACTAAAACGCAAAACAATTCCCCAGCCTCTATGCTGCTCGATGTCATGCTATCAGATTTAGGCGGGAATAAGGCGCGATTTATGCGCTCTTCCATAGCGGGTATTTGGTCATGATTGATTTGAACAGGTCTGACTTAACATGACGCGCGAGCCAATCGCGTGTTTTGGGGTAGGGCGCTTCTGCCCACCAGTCCGGCTGCACATTGGCAAATTGGCGCAAGAAAGGAAAAATGGCGATGTCCGCGATCGTTTGCGTCTCGCCCAAAAGGTAGGGGCCTTTTTCAAGATATGTCTCCAAAACACTTATATGCGTCTCTGCGTCAGCGCGGTGGGACAGATTTACGTCGCCCCGTTTGGCGTCATCACTATAACGGCTGGCATATTTGTAACGGTCTAGGTGATGTTTAAACTCTGTGTCAGTGGCGGTGATGAGGGCGTTTGCGGAACTCATATTGCAATCTAGCCAGCCTAATGGATCATTCTGGTTTAACGCCCAATTCAGTAAATCGAGACTTTCATCAATAACTTCTCCGTCATTTTTGATGAAGACCGGCACCGTGCCTTTAGGCGATGTGTCCAGCATTTCTTGTGGTTTATCGCGCAAAAGGACCTCGCGGTGCTCGTAATCAAGCCCGCTCACCTTCAGTCCCATACGTCCACGCATGGCATAAGGACAGCGGCGAAATGAATAGAGAATAGCGCCCATTAGCTCACCTTGCGCCCAATGTGAGCTTCGCCGCGTGCTTTAGCGAGGGAGATTTGCTTTTGCCGCTCGGCAAAGCGGGCGCGTTGGTCTTCGCTCATTTTATCGTGGCAGCGAGGGCATGAAACCCCTTTCACATAAAGCGGGGACTCTTTTTCTTTCTCTGTGATGGGATAGCGGCAGGCGTAACATTGATCGTAATCGCTTTCTTCAAGCCCGTGCTTGACGGCAACACGCTGATCAAAGACAAAACAATCACCTTCCCATAAACTCTCATCTTTGGGCTGCGTTTCCAGATATTTTAATATGCCGCCTTTGAGATGATAAACATCATTAAATCCGTTTTGCTTCATGAAAGAACTGGCTTTTTCACAGCGTATGCCGCCCGTGCAGAACATGGCGACTTTGGGTTTGTTTAAGGTTTTGCGGTTGTTCTCAACCCACTGTGGAAAATCTCGGAAGGTTTGCGTGTCGGGGTTTAGAGCCCCTTTAAAGGTGCCAATTTCAACTTCGTAATCATTGCGCGTATCAATCAGAATAACATCAGGGTCGGTTATAAGATCATTCCAATCTTTGGGATCAACATAGGTTCCGACGACATTATTCGGGTCCACCCCGTCAACGCCCATCGTAACGATTTCGCGTTTCAGGCGGACTTTCATCCGGTAAAAGGGCATATCCTCTGCGCGGGATTCTTTGTGTTCTAAGTCAACCAAACGAGAGTCTGCGCGCAGGAACGTCATTAAATCAGCTATGGCTCTATCTGTTCCCGCGATGGTGCCGTTAATGCCCTCATAGGCGAGTAAAATTGTGCCCTTTATGCTGAGCAAATCGCACATAGCCTGAAGCGGCTCTTTAAGCTGCTCATAGTCAGCTAAGCGGGTAAAGTGATAGAGGGCGGCTACGCAATACGTCATGCGCCGCGCTTTACTGCGCAGGGCCGCAGGCGTCAATCGTTAGGCGCGGTTTAAGAGTGTTGGATCAGGCGCTATGAGCTCTTGATAAAGACCCATGCCTTCAATGAAGTTGATGATGTTGTCTGGTAAGCCTTGTTTGCGCAAGAAGCCGTCCATCGCTCTAGAAATAATTTGAGGGTCATTGCACGTGGCCGAGAGAATTTTTAAATCTTTGATGCCTTGACCGTTCTTAACTTCTTTCTCAAGACTCTTGAGAGATCTGCCAAGCATCGCCATCTGAATGAAATTCGGTTGCTTTCCCTGCGCCCATTTTTCGCCGGCTTTTTGAAGAGGTTTAAGCGTGTTTTGTGCTTTTTTCTCAATCCGAGAAATAGCTTTGTCAGACCGTTTGCTTATCCATTCAGAGGTGCAAACTTTGGCGGGGTCGGGCGCTGTCGCGCATCCCGATATTGCCGTGGAAAATAAAAGCGCGGTGAGTAATGCGGAGACAATTTTCATAAATAGAGCATAACGGGCTGCGGCCTTTATCACAAATGAAAATAGCTGTTTATCCAAGGAGGCGCAGGGCGAAATATAGCTTATTGTCACCGCGTTTCAAAAGCCATAACTTGACAGCCGCGCCTGCAATATTATCAATGGGTTATGACAACGCTGTCAGAGACAGAATGAAATTCGTCAGACATCAAAGATGCGGCGATATGGGGAGAGAGATAATCTCGACGAATTCGAAAATTAGAATGGGTATGGTTGGCGGTGGCCAAGGCGCGTTTATAGGTGATGTGCACCGCTTGGCCGCACGGCTTGACGGCGAGATTGAGCTTGTCTGCGGGGCATTCTCACGCGATCCTGAAAATTGCCGTATCACTGGCGAAGCCTTAGGGGTTGCGCCGTCACGGTCTTACACTGATTTCAAAGACATGATGACCAAGGAAGCGGCGCTCCCCAAAGATGAGCGTATGGAGTTTGTGGCGATTGTGACGCCGAACCATGTTCATTTTCCCGTGGCGAAAGCGGCGCTGGAAGCAGGCTTTAGTGTCTTATCGGACAAGCCCGCTACGCTGAACTTGGAGGAAGCCTTAGCGCTTCGGAAAATTGTGCAAAAAAATAATGGTCTCGCTTACGGCTTGACCCATACTTATTTGGGTTATCCTTTAGTGGGTGAGGCGCGCGGCATTATCGAGAGCGGCGGCATTGGTAAAGTGCGCAAAGTCTTTGTGGAATATATCCAAGGCTGGCTCGCCACAGAGGTTGATAATAAGCAAGCGGATTGGCGCACAGATCCTGCGCGGTCTGGCGGGTCAGGCTGTATGGGTGATATCGGAACACACGCGCACAATCTCGCCGAATTTGTAACGGGCAAGCGCATGACCCATGTCGCGGCAGATTTGTCGATTTTCGTAGAGGGTCGCCGTCTGGATGATGATGGTTCTGCTATGTTCCGCATGGAAGATGGCGTGAAGGGGACACTGTCCGCCTCGCAGGTCTGTGTGGGGGTCGAGAACGGCTTGTCTATCCGCGTCTACGGCGAGACAGGCGGGCTTGAATGGCATCAGGAAGAACCCAATACACTTAAACGTTTTTATGCTGACCGTCCGACAGAATTACTACGGGCGGCGCAAGGTTATCTCTCCGAAGGTGCGCAAGGTTGGTTCAGAACGCCGCCCGGTCACCCCGAGGGCTATATTGAAGCTTTCGCTAATTGTTACCGCGAATTTGGACAAGCCCTAAGAACTGAAGGCGGTGTGGCGTCAGGTATTGATGCAGCTGTGCGAGGCATGGCCTTTATCGAGGCGCTTTTGGAAAGTAGCGAAAACAACTCGGCATGGACGGAGATAAAACAATGAAGACGATTAAAGGCCCAGCTATTTTTCTAGCGCAATTTATGGGTGATGCGCCGTTTGATACGCTGGAAAACGCCTGTAAGTGGATGGCAGATGCGGGATATAAAGGCGTGCAAATTCCTTCCGATAATCCCTCCTGTATTGACCTTAAGCTCGCCGCTGAGAGCCAAGATTATTGCGATGAATATCTAGGTAAGTGCAAAGAATGGGGCGTTGATGTCACTGAGCTGTCTACCCATATTCAAGGCCAACTCGTCGCCGTTCATCCCGCCTATGATACAGCCTTTGACGCTTTTGCGCCGAAACATTTGCAAGGCAAGCCTGATGACCGTCAACGCTGGGCTGTGGAGCAAGTTAAATTTGCGGCCAAAGCCTCTGAGCGCATGGGACTTACGAATAGCGTAAGCTTTCCGGGGGCGCTTGTTTGGCCCTTTATGTATCCGTGGCCGCAGCGCCCTGCGGGATTAGTGGAGGAGGGGTTTAAAGATCTGGCTAAACGCTGGCGGCCTATTCTGGATTACTACGACGAGTGCGGCGTGAATGTCTGTTATGAAATACATCCCGGCGAAGACCTGCATGACGGCGTAACTTTTGAGCGCTTCCTCGAAGAAGTGGACGGCCATAGCCGCTGTAACATTCTTTATGACCCGAGCCATTTCATCCTGCAGCAGCTCGATTACCTCGCTTTCATTGACCATTATCATGACCGCATCAAAATGTTCCACGTTAAGGACGCCGAATTCCGCCCAAATGGAAAATCAGGTATTTATGGCGGATACCAAGGCTGGGTCGATCGTCCAGGACGTTTCCGCTCATTAGGCGATGGACAGATAGACTTTAAAGGCATCTTCTCAAAGCTCTCCGCCTATGACTATGATGGCTGGGCAGTTGTCGAATGGGAATGCGCCCTGAAGCACAATCAAGACGGCGCGCGAGAAGGCGCACAATTCGTCAATGACCATATTATCCGCGTGACAGACAAAGCCTTTGACGCCTTCGCAGGCGGCGCGGCAGACACAAAAACAAACAGAAAAATGCTTGGCCTAAGCTAAGCGATAAAAGGGAAATAAGATGGCATCGACAACACTCGCAATGAATGAGGGTATCAGGCCTAACCGATTGTTTTTACTTAGTTGTATAGCGCTCTGCGTTACGGCTATGACATTTGCCATACGCGCGGGAATGCTCAATGATTTGGGAACGGAATTTAGCCTGACCAAAGCGCAACTAGGCTGGACAGCCTCAATGGCTTTCTTTGGCTTCCCTGCGGCAACCGTCATAGGCGGGCTTATATATAACAGTGTCGGGCCGCGTAAGATTATGATCATAGCGTTCCTTGGACATATTCTTGGATTGCTGCTGACCATCTTTGCGGGCGGATTTTGGGGTCTTATGATTTCAACATTCTGTGTCGGATTTGCTAATGGCGCGGTCGAGGCGGCCTGTAATCCAATGATAGCCAATATGTACTCTGATAATAAAACAACGATGCTTAATAAATTTCATGTCTGGTTCCCGGGCGGAATTGTTGTTGGCTCCTTAGCGGCGTTATTGGTGAAGAAGCTTTTCGCTGGCGGCGGCTCAACGTGGCAAATAGAGATTGCCGTGATGCTTATTCCGACGCTCATTTATGGCTGGATGGTCTTCACAACTAAGTTTCCTGATGTCACCCATGATAGGTCAGAGCTGACCGATACCGGTGCTAATTTGAAAGCGCTTATATCGCCGCTCTTCATTTTCATGTGTATTCTCATGACGATTACAGCGACAACCGAGCTTGGGACACAGCAATGGGTCGGGTCATTACTTGAAAGCTCAGGCGCTAACCCTCTCATTATTCTTGCTATTGTCACAGGGCTTATGGCTATCGGGCGATACTTTGCAGGACCTTTAATTCACGCTCTCAATCCAGCGGGCGTCTTATTGTTTTCAGCTGTCGTTACAACATTGGGGGTATTCCTACTGTCTATCGCAACAGGCGGCATGACATATTTAGCAGCTATCGTCTTTGCGATTGGGGTTTGCTACTTCTGGCCAACAATGGTCGGGTTTATTGCGGAATATATGCCCAAAACGGGAGCGCTTGGAATGTCAATTATCGGCGGAGCAGGCATGATGGGACTTGCTATGTGGCAGCCTGTTATCGGCGGATGGATTGATAGCGAAACGGCTAAGGCAGAAGCTGCAGGCGCTGTCGGTAATGCCGTTCAATTGGCAGCCGGACAGGCGACATTAGGTAAGATTTTGCTTTTCCCAATCGTGCTTGTTTTAGCCTTCGGCCTCCTATTCGTCCTGCGTAAGAAATTTACTTCTGGAGTCTCTCATGGATAAATTAATGATGCAGCGACGGGATGCGATTAAATCGCTTCTGGCTATATCTGCCGCGAGTGCTTTAGCCGCTTGTACAGGTAAGACAGAAAGCGGCGAGGCTAAACCCGCCGCCTCTGCCAGCCTTAAATATGCTTCTGAAGGTAAGTTTCTAAATACGAGTGAAATGGCTTTGGTCGCGGCTTTAGCCCAAACCATCATTCCTAAAACTGAGACGGCTGGCGCGGTCGAAGCGGGCGTACCTGCCGCTATTCAAGGGCTCGCCTCTGAGTGGGGGGATGATAATTTCCGCAAATATACGCGCAATGGATTAACGGCTCTGGACAAACATTTTAAATCTGTTGGCGGTCAAGCTTTTGCTGATCAATCAGAAAAACAGCGCGAGTCATTACTGTCCAAATACGACGCTGATGTGTTTGGCGGCAAAGTTACAGATGAGTTTTACAAGAATTTCAAATCTACAGTCGCCACGGCCTATTATATGAGTGAGCCAGGCGCGACCGAAGAACTAGCCTATGAGGCTGTCCCCGGTGAATGGAAGGGCTGTGTGCCTCTCGCCGATTATCCTAAAACATGGGCAACATAAGATGGCTGATTTTGACGTAATTGTAGTAGGCTCTGGAATGTCGGGCGGCTGGGTCGCCAAAGAGATGTGCGAGAAGGGCTTTAAGGTCGGCGTGATTGAGCGCGGGCGCGATATTGACCCGGCTGAGGACTATACTGATTTTCTAGATCCATGGGATGTGGAGCATCTGAATTATAAAGGCCATGAAACCAAGGAAGACTACCCTATTCAAAGTGAAGTCTATGCCTTTCACAGCTATACCAAGCAGTTTTGGGTCAAAGATAAAGAGCATCCCTATATTGTGCCAGAAGGCCAACAATATAAGTGGCGGCGCGGTTACCACACGGGCGGGCGGTCGATTATGTGGGGACGTCAATCTTACCGCTTCTCCGAAATTGACTTTGAAGCCAATAAGAAAGACGGGCACGGTGTTGATTGGCCATTACGCTATAAAGACATCGCTCCGTGGTATGATTATGTCGAAAAGTTTGCCGGCATTTCAGGGTCAAAAGAGGGCCTTGATATTTTGCCGGATGGTGTTTTCCAACCGCCACAAGAGCTAACATGCGGCGAAGAAGTCTTGAAAGAAAAAGTCGAAGCCACTTTCCCGGGACGTAAAGTTATTCCGGGTCGTGTGGCGAACCTAACGGAGCCGACGGAGGAGCAAATAGCTTTGGGCCGCGGCAAATGTCAGAACCGAGATCATTGTTTTCGGGGGTGTTCTTTCGGAGCCTATTTTAGTTCCAACTCAGCGACGCTACCTGCGGCTAGAAATACGGGTAATCTCACCCTGATAAATGACACAGCCGTTCACGAGGTCATTTATGATCCTGAAACAAATCGTGCGACAGGCGTGAAAACCGTGAATGTTAAAACGAATGAAACGAAGGTGATTACCGCGCGCGTCGTATTCCTCAATGCAGGCACTATTCCAACATCCATGATATTGCTAAATTCAAAATCTGATAGCTTCAAGACAGGCCTTGCAAATTCTTCGGGACAACTCGGACATAATTTGATGGATCACGTTATTGGCGGCGGCGCCTATGGCATGATGCCAGGGATGGAAGATTATTATCATTATGGCCGCCGCGCCAATGGTTTTTATATTCCGCGTTTCCGTAATCATACAGAAGAGGGTGAAGGCTTTATTCGCGGCTTTGGGTATCAGGGCCGGATTTACAGATCTGGCTGGCAAGGCGGAGCAAACGAAGCGGGTATCGGCGAAGAGTTTAAAGCTAAAAACCGCACGCCCGGTGCGTGGTGGGCCTCACTGACGGGGTTTGCTGAAATCCTTCCTAATTTTGATAATCACGTCCGTCTGCATGAGAGCAAGACCGACAAATGGGGGTTTCCCGTTCCTATTCTTGATGCCAAGCATAGTGACAATGAAAAGGCGGCTATTAAGCAAGCCGGACTTGATGCTGCTGACATGCTGAAGGCTGCGGGCTGCACGAATATTGGCGGCGCGATTAGTGATGGTCATACCTTAACTGAACCTGGAAACGGTATTCATGAAATGGGGACAGCGCGTATGGGACGCGACCCTAAAACCTCTGTTCTTAACCAATGGAACCAGAGCTGGGATGTGCCGAACTTGTTCATTACGGACGGCTCCTTCATGACGTCTGCGGGCTGTCAGAACCCATCACTCGGCTATATGGCGTTCTCTGCACGGGCTGCTGATCACGCCGCTAAGCTGATGAAAGAGGGCGTCATCTAAATGGCTGATTTCGACGCCATTGTTGTGGGGTCAGGAATCTCCGGCGGCTGGGTCGCCAAAGAGCTTTGCGAGCGGGGCTTAAAAGTTTGTGTGCTCGAACGCGGTGCGGATTTGGATATGATTGAGGATTATTCCGATGGATGCCAAGATATCAATCCCGGTAAAACGCCAAATGATGATGGAACCAACCTGGGACGCCGCACACATGAAGTGGGCACTGTTCGCATGGGACGTGATCCGAAGACCTCTGTCCTTAACGGATGGAACCTAGCGCATGATGTGCCGAACCTGTTTGTAACAGATGGTTCATTTATGACCTCAGCCGCGGTTCAAAACCCTTCATTGAGTTACATGGCTTTTTCAGCTCGCGCAGCAAACCATGCGGCTTACCTTATCGAACAAGGAGTTCTCTGATGTATTCACGACGTTTATTTATGGGCGGCAGTGCTGCGGCTTTAGGCCTAACGGCTTGTGGGGGCGGTGCGAAGGTGGCCAGCGGTAAAATTGATAAGGTCGGGATACAAACCTATACGCTGCGCGAGATTTTCGAACCTGATCCGGTTGGAACGCTTAAGATGATTAAAGAAGTTGGCTATGATTATGTCGAGCTTAATGGACGTAACTTTTCTGAACGCTTTCCCGCAGACCTCGCGGCTATGATTAAAGATGCGGGGCTCTATTCCCCCGCCAGCCATGTGGATTATAACGCGGCGGTCAACACACCCGAAGCGCTGGCTAAAACCTGCCAGACATTAGGCTGTAAATTCGCTATCGTGCCATGGGTCGATGAGGCGCAGCGCAGTAAAGAGGATTGGGTACGTCACGCCGCAGCTTTTGAGCGGGCTGGAAAAATCATGCGCGATAATGGCGTTCGTCTTGCCTATCATAATCACCAATTCGAATTTGATGATTTGGGCGGCGGCGAAACCGCTATGGATATTCTGCTTAATCAAACTAGCCCGGAAAATGTCGATTTTGAATTAGATTTATTTTGGGCAGCTCTAGCGTCTGTTGATGTGCCTGGTTTATTTAAAAAATCGCCGGGCCGCTTTAAGCTCTGCCATGTCAAAGATATGAAAGGTGATCCGAAAGCTTATTCCGACAGCCGCGATTACGGAGATATTTCAAAGCAGCTTATGGTCAATGTCGGTGAGGGGCAGCTTCCTTTTGAGAGTTATTTTGCGATGAACGATATTTCAGGCATGGAGTATTTCATAACTGAGCATGATAATCCGGTTAAGCCATACCGCAATGCCATCAAAGTCAGTCATGATACTGTTCGCGCTATGCGGTTTTAGGTTTAGTCTCTAATAATAAATTTATATGCAAAGAGTTGCATAGCTCCGCATTTGTTGTCATGTTTTGTGAAACAATATTTGGACTCTGACACAGAGCCAATTTGGGGAGACTTAATATGCCGCTTCAAGCACGGGATTGGATTGAATATCATGCTGTAACGACGCCTAATAAGCTGGCAATGGTTGACCTTATGAGTCAGCGTAAATTTACCTATGCGCAAACCCATGAGCGCGTTGCGCGGGTGGCTGGTTTCTTAAAATCTAAAGGCATTAAGAAAGGCGACCGTGTTGCTTTTCTTTGCCTCAACACGACAGATGTTATGGAGCTGATTTTTGGCTGTTGGCGTTTAGGCGCGGTGTGCTTGGCTTTAAATTTCCGCCTGACCCCGCCTGAATTGGCCTTTATTCTTAACAATGCCGAAGCGTCGATGGTTCTGGTTGATAAGCCCTTTGAGCCCGTGGGCGAGGCTACGAAAGCTCTGACAGAAGTTAAGCACTGGATTGATACAGACGGCCTTGGCGGTGATAGCGGATATGAGCGCGGACTGGCCGCCGCTACGCCAATCTATGATTTTGTTGAGCAAAGTTATGATGATCAATGCTTACTTATGTATTCGTCAGGGACAACAGGCATGCCCAAAGGCGTCATCATTACCCATGGCATGCTGGAATTCACCATCGCGTCGACAGCGCGCCTTCCTGACTCAGGCCCGCATCAGGTCTCGCTTAACAACATGCCGCTTTTCCACATTGGCGGTTTAAACGTGACGGCCTTGCCGAGCATCGCAGTTGGCGGCACTTGTGTTGTCATGCGCCTCTTTGATCCGACAGCGACATTGCAGGCGATAGATAGCGCCGAGCTTGGCATCAATCTCATCTTTATGGTGCCGGCCGCCTATAATGCGATGAAGGCGCATCCTGATGTCGAAAAGACTGATTTCTCTCGCATTGTCACAGCGCTTTGCGGCGCGGAAACTGTACCTGTCTCATTGGTTGAGTGGTGGCTAGAAAAAGGCGTGGTTATCCAAGAAGGCTACGGCATGACGGAGACGGCGGCGGGTGGGACCATGCTGCGCAAAGAAGACATACCCCATATGATTGGCTCAGCGGGGCGGGCGCTTCTTCACTCGCGCGTACGTATAGTTGATGATGCGGGCAACACTTGCGCCCCCAATGTGCCGGGTGAAATTTGGTTTAAGGGTAATGCTATAACCCCAGGTTATTGGCGTAATCCCGAGGCGAATGAAAAATCTTTTGTTGATGGTTGGTTTAAGTCCGGTGATATTGGCCGCATGAATGAACAGGGCTATGTCTATATCGAAGACCGCGTCAAAGACATGTATATCTCAGGCGGCGAGAATGTTTACCCCGCCGAGATTGAAAATGTACTTTACCAAATGCCCCAAATTACCGAAGTCGCCGTTATCGGCGTCAGCGATGAAAAATTTGGCGAAACAGGCTGCGTCTGCGCCGTGGTCAAAGAGGGCGAAAAGCTCTGCCTGGATGATGTGCTCGCTCATGTGGATGGCAAGCTCGCGACGTTTAAGAAACCGAAATATCTGCACTGCCTGAAAGAACTTCCGCGAGGCGGTACGGGTAAGGTCCTTAAGTTTGAATTGCGTAAGACGGTGCCGGGTGAGATTGGGCTGTAACTCAGTAAATACTGTCATCCCGTCTCATCGCGAAGCGGTGGCGGGACCCATGCCTTGATATCTCGCCTTCATACGATTTGCCGTTTGGCGCAATATCAAGGCATAGGTTCCGTCACGACTTCGTCGTGTGTCGGAATGACAATTTTACGTTTTTTAGCTACATTCCCAAATCTTTCAGATTGGCATCGTAATCTGTCAGTAAGGCCTGAGCGCGTGTTTCAACCGCAATACGGGCTTCGGGATCATTGAAAACATGGAGGCGATTGGCTTCTACAGCTTTGAGGCAGAGCTCTGCATAGACATCTGCATCCATTCCGTTTTCGATATAACCTTTGATGGTTTCATAGGCTTTTGAGGCTTTAAATTTATCACGATACTGACCCGCAACAGGGGCTTTGTCTGGCGTGTTGTGGATGTTCGACTTGACCCATGTTGGGCAGAGGCAGGAGACACCAATGCCAGCTTCGGCTAGTTCTTGGGACAGCGCTTCGGAATATCCGACCACTGCAAATTTACTGGCAAAGTAGGGTGCCATGCCGATACCTGTGACATGTCCTGCTGTTGAGGCAGTATTGATTATATGACCACCTTCGCCGTGCTCCATAATATGCGGAATAAAGGTCTCGCAGCCATAGACAACGCCAAGGATGTTGATGTCGGTAATCCAGCGCCAATCTTCGAGCGCAATGCGTCCGGGTCGTCCCGGGAGGCTAACGCCCGCATTGTTAAAGATAAGATGCACATTGCCGAAGGTTTCGATTGCTGAGGCGGCAGCGGCTTTGACGGCATCAGGGTCAGCGACATCACAGACGGCCATGGCCGTATTCTCTGTGCCGAGCTTTGCCTGCGCAGCGGCCAAACCCTCGGCGTCAATATCGACCATCATAATTTTCGCGCCGCGTTTGAGTAGCCCCTCGGTTAGAGCAAAGCCAATCCCAGAGGCCGCTCCCGTCACAAAGGCGGTCTTGTTTTTAATATCTGTCATGAAGGTCTTTCTGTTTTATCCTAAAGCGGCATCGGGCTGTCGTGGAAAACTTTGCGCATTAAAGGCTCAAAGCTCTCAAGGCTATCGGCCTCAAAGTCAGGGTCAAAGGCGGGAGCGTCCCATTCATCGACGAGCTTTACGGCGTAATCATACCAAGGTTCATCTTTCCATTGCAGGCGCAGATCCGTCGGCGCGCCCATATAGTGATAGTAATGCTCACCTTGAAACGCTTGGTGATTGCGCAGCACATGATAGCTGTCCTCAGACACATAAGGCTTAAGCATCTCAGCGACGATGGGGCCGTGATTAGGCACATTGATAACTTTCGCCATGTCGTGACAGAGCGCGACAACAATCTGCTCATCCGTTGCGCCGTCGCGGCGGGCAAGGGTGCCGCACATTAGCGCGTGTTGAAGTTGGTCACAGGCAAATCCTAATGTTGCAGATTCGAGCTGCTTTAACATGCCGATAAAACGGTCAGCGGTCTTGGTGAAGTCCTGCTTATGGGCCGCGCCGATTTTTTGCCAATCTTCTAATGTGCCGTCTTGCATCCGGGTAAAGCGAGCTTGCTGGCTGACCAGGGCCGGGTCGTCTTTAATCATATCTGTGTAAGCATTCATCCTAAAGTCTCCGTCAATATATCTCGCAACTCATCAGAAATTTTCACAGGCCGCCGTGTTTTTTCATCAACATAGACATGGACGAAGTGGCCTTGGGCTACTGCGAGTGTTTCGTCATTTTTAAACAGCGCAATTTCATAGGTCACAGAACTATTGCCTATATCACGTACGCGCAAGGCAGCGGTGATGTCATCGGGGAATTCAGCGGGCGCAAAATAGCTACAGCCTGTTTCCACCACGAGGCCAACAGTCTCGCTTTTGCCAATCTCAAGCAATCCTTCATCCATCAGGAAGCGATTTACCACCGTGTCGAAATAGAAATAATAGACCGAATTATTGATATGACCATAGACATCATTGTCCGCCCAGCGTGTCGGGATGACGAGGCTGTGCGGGTAGTCCTCTATGCTATGCGGCTTAGCTCTACTCACAATATCGTCTCATAAATTTTGACGGTGGCGTCATAAGTCATTTCGCGGGCATTATTCATTAAGAGACGGTCTTTGGTCATGGCGTCTTCAGCCATCATCGGAATGGCGCTTTGCGGAATGTTCACTTCGCTTAGAGTTTTAGGCACATGTGTTTCCTCTTTAAGGCGGAGCATCTCATCAATCAGGGAAGCGCCTGTTTGGCCGACGCCGAGGTCTTTGGCGATTTCGCCATACCAATGGTCGGCCTTGGGCAGGTTATATTTCATTACCTCCGTCAGAACGAGCGCGTTGGATAATCCATGCGGCACGTGGAAGAAGCCGCCTAGAGGATAGGCGAGGGCGTGGACAGCGGCGCAGGGCGCATTTGAGAAAGCCTGCCCCGCTAGCATTGCGCCGATGAGCATATCATTGCGGGCCTCTATATCGTTGCCGTCATTAACCGCTGTCACGATCGAATTTCGCATCTTCCTTAAGGCGGTCAGAGCGAGGGCATCAGATAGCGGGTTCTTTTCGCGAATAGACGTATAGGCCTCAATCGCATGAACCATAGCGTCTATACCTGTCGAGGCCGTGATGGCAGCGGGAAGGCCGAATGTAAGCTCGGCGTCTAGCAAGACACGGTCGGCATAGAGGCTATCTGCGACAACGCCTTTCTTGGCGGTCTTACCTGTTGTGATAATTGCGACATTGGTCACTTCAGACCCTGTACCCGATGTGGTTGGTATTAGCATTAGCGGCAGTTTTGGGCCTTTGGCATTACCGACGCCGTACATCGTCTCTAAAGGCTGATCACATCCCACAAGATGAGCAATCACTTTGGCCGTATCCATGGGCGAGCCGCCGCCAAAACCGATAACCAGCCCTGCGTTAAATTTGCGTATCGCTGTCGCGCCTTTCAGGACAATCTCTTCTGGTGGATCTGGGATGACTTTGTCAAAAACAAAGACTGCATAGCCTGCCGATTTTAAAGAGGCGATGCCCGCATCCATCAAGCCAAGACCTTTGACGCCTTTATCTGTCACAATTGCGATGCGTTTATTGCGGCAAAGCCCTTCGACATAATGATCTAGCTTGGCGGCTCCGCCAGGCTCAATACGGATATCAGCAACGGTTTGGAAACTATGCATGTCTTTGGCCTTTCGTTGCGTCATTTTAGTTCTTTATCTTTACCTAGCCTATATCTGAGTATATGCAACTATGTGCATATAAATATAAGGACGCGATTATGAGTGATTTGAAAGCTTTTGCTGTTGAAGTTCGGGATTGGCTCGAGGCCAATTGCCCAGAAGAGATGCGTCAACCCATAGCGAGTGATAAAGACTTATGTTGGGGTGGCCGCAATTGGGAGTTTAGTTCTGAGGCTCAAAAAACCTGGCTTGAACGTATGGTCGCTAAGGGTTGGACGGTGCCAACGTGGCCAAAAGAATATGGCGGGGCAGGATTGTCACGCGCCGAGGAAAATGTTCTGAAAAAAGAAATGGCGCGTATCGGGGCTCGCTCTCCACTGTCGTCCTTTGGCATCTGGATGCTTGGGCCGGCCCTTCTTAAATTCGGCACAGAGGAGCAAAAGCTTGAACATCTTCCGCCTGTCGCGCGCGGTGAAATTCGGTGGTGCCAAGGATATTCAGAACCTAGTGCAGGTTCAGACCTCGCTTCACTTGCAACCAAATGCGACGATAAAGGGGACCACTTTATCGTCAATGGCCAGAAAGTCTGGACATCATATGCTGACCAAGCCGATTGGATTTTCTGCCTCGTACGCACAGATAATACGGGTAAGAAGCATCACGGTATTTCATTCGTTCTGTTTGATATGGAAACGCCGGGCGTTGAAGCCCGCCCGATTAAACTTATTTCTGGTCGTTCGCCTTTCTGCGAGACCTTCTTTGAAGATGTGCGCGTTGAGAAAAAGAACCTTGTCGGCACACGCGATAAGGGCTGGGATGTTGCGAAATACCTTCTAACACACGAGCGCGAAATGATTGGCGGTCAGGGCCAACTCGAAGGTCAGGGGCGTCCGCTTTACGAAATTGCCGCTAGCTCTCTTGGATTGGAAGACGGCAGACTTTCTGATTCAATGCTTCGCGCGAAAGTCGCTGAAGCTGAAATTGATGGCTGGGCTTTCGGCCTTACGGTTGCGCGTAAGCTTGCCGAAGCCAAAGCGGGCGCATCGCTCGGCGCGGATAGTTCTATGCTGAAATATTACGGGACTGAGCTGAATAAGCGTAAATTTGAGCTTATGATGGATGCCACGGGTCATGACGGCCTTGAGTGGGAGTCAGACCGCTCTAATGATGGGAAACTGGCCCGGGGCTGGCTCCGCACCAAGGGTAATTCCATTGAAGGCGGCACATCAGAAGTGCAGCTCAATATTATTTCCAAACACATTCTCCAGCTTCCGGGAGCATAAAACATGGGCCTAGTATTAAACGAAGACGAAGTGATGCTCCGCGATATGGCGGAAGGTTTCTTTGCTGATAAGGCTCCTGTGACGTCCTTGCGTAAACTCCGCGATGAGCGTGATGAAACAGGTTTTGACCGTAGCCTTTGGTCAGATATGGCCGAGATGGGCTTTACGGGTGTTGTGATTGATGAAGACCATGGCGGCGTCGATATGGGCTTTATGGCGGCGGGCCTTATCGCTGAACAGATGGGCCGTAATCTCTCTGCCTCTCCTTTCCTCTCAACGGCTATTTTGGCGGCGACGGCTATTCGTGAAGGCGGCACGGCTGAGCAGAAATCCGCTTGGCTCCCCAAAATTGCGGGCGGCGACGCTATTCTGGCGCTTGCGCTTGATGAGGGGCCTAAGCATCACCCTGCGGGCACATCAGCGACAGCTGAGAAGTCTGGTAACGGGTTTAAGCTTAATGGGTCCAAAGCCATGGTCGTTGATGGGCACATTGCCGATGCTTTAATCGTCGCGGCACGGACAAGCGGTGAGGAGGGCGATGCGGATGGCATTAGTCTCTTCATCCTCGACCCCAAAACCAAAGGCGTCTCTACGGAACGCACCATTATGGTGGATAGCCGAAATGCGGCACGTATTGATTTGGACAATGTCGAAGTTTCTGGCGATGCGCTTTTAGGGTCTCTTGATGAGGGCATGGCCGTTCTGGGCAAGGCCCTGAACGCGGGCCGCGCGGCTGTTGCGGCTGAGCTTTTGGGCGCTGGCTCGCAAGCTTTTGAAAGCACAGTTACCTATATCAAAGAGCGTAAACAATTTGGCTCGATCATTGGCGAGTTTCAGGCGCTGCAACATCGCGCCTCGCATCTTTATTCCGAGATGGAAATAGCGCGCTCTGCGGTCATGGCGGCTCTGACCGCTTTGGATGATAATGACCCCAAGGCCGATATTTATTGTGCGATGGCGAAAGCCAAGCTTGGTTCGGTGGCGAAGCTCGCCTCCCAAGAAGGGGTTCAGATGCATGGCGGTGTCGGCATGACCGACGAATATGACATTGGCCTGTTCATGAAGCGTATTCGTGTTCTGCAAGAGCTCTTTGGGGATGCGCATTATCACATGAACCAATTTGCCCTAGCCAATAAGTTTTAAGCTGAATAAATTTTAATAATAACAAGGGGATACACATGAAAACTGTAGCAGTATCAGAGCTTCAAAGTTTAGTCGGAACAGAAATAGGCACAAGTGACTGGTTCACGGTTGACCAAGATCGTATCAATGTCTTTGCCGATGTGACCGAGGACCATCAATTCATCCACATCAATGAAGAGGCGGCCAAAATGACGCCCTTTGGCGGCACAATTGCTCATGGTTTTCTGACGCTTTCGCTTCTGTCCAAATTCTCCGAAGGCGCAGGCCTTGTAATTGAAGGCGTCAAGATGGGCGTAAATTACGGCTTTGAGAAAGTGCGTTTCCTTGCCCCTGTGCCGAGCGGATCAAAAGTGCGCGGTCGTTTTAATCTGAAATCCGTCGTCGAGAAAAAGCCCGGTCAGCACCTGCTCACCTATGAAGTTACCGTCGAAATTGATGGGCAGGAAAAACCGGCCCTTATCGCCGATTGGCTGGCGATGCAGTTTACGGGTTAACCCCAGTCTTACCTTCGGTGCCTGACGCCGTCATTGGCGGGCTGTGCCGCTGATAACGTAAATACTCTGTCGTTTCCGCATCAAGCGGCGCGGCGACCAACATCGCCCAATAAGTCTGATACAGCGAATTAGGGTCATGCACGACGGCGATGCCAAATTCAGTGACATCAGGCTGTAATAAATTCGCATTATGTCCGGGGCTTTTTTTCCAAGCCTCAAAAACAGCGTTCCAAGAGCGTTGTCCTGAAGCTACATTTTCTCCAGATATCGTGAAGTAATATCCTTGCCTTTGGATACGGTCTCCTGATGATGAACCGTCTGAGCCCTCATGGCGCGCATCTTGATAACGCGCCATATCTTCTGCATGAAGCTCCGAGGCCTTATTTAAACTCTTATCTAATATAAGAGACGAGAGGCCGTTCTGACTCCGATAGGCATTCAAATCTGCTAATGCGGTATCTAGTTTTAGCGGTTCTGGCGGCGCAACATAAAATGCTGATTTAGGAGACTTGCCATCATTCAGGCGGCAAATCATTTCAGGCTTGGTTGTGTCCATTTGTACCGTAAATGAACCCCGACATTTTGGTAAATCGGCTTGGCATAAAGCAGAACATTCAGCCGCAGAAAAAACTTGCTCTGTTCGGTAAGTCCCAACAGCTTCACTCACAAATGCAGTGTTCTGCCCAAAGGCGGGCGCGGCAAGCGCAATGGCGGCGAGGGTGGAGACAGAAAGAAAGGAAAGTCCAAAACGCATAGCAATATCCATATTCTGGCCCTCCCGTGACAGAAAGACCGTGCCCTTACTCTGGTTATCAAAAGGTTAATGCGCGAGTTACAATTCGGTTAACTAGCAGGTCTTTTGCCATTCACGGCAGCGTTTACACCTAAAGAACAGATATCTTTACATAATGAGCATAATCGGTTGCTGGCTTTCAGGGTGGAACATGCTAGCTTTGTGAGATGATGCGCGAATTAAGTACCTCATTGGGCGGCTTTGGATGAGCGAAACATGTGAAATTTCCAGACGTAAAACTATCGGATTACTTCTGGTCGGCGGCAGGCATCATATTCTCCACCTCATCCCGATCGCCGCTGAACTGGAAAAACACGAAGACTTTTCAGTTATAATATTCGTCACATCCGTTGCCGAACATCAGGCTTGCAACGCTGTGCTTGAAGCCTTGGGCGCTAAGCAAACTCAGATCCAAGTTTTAGAGCCAAGGTTAATCGGCAAAAGGCTTTCACCTAAGCTCTCTTTTTTGCTGCGGCACATGAAACTGTGGAAGGGTTTAGATGCGCTGATTTTAGCGGAGCGCACCTCGACGATTTTGCGGTATTTTTCAAGGCGCCTGCCGCCGCTGATACACATCCCTCATGGCGCGGGTGACAGGGCAAAGAGCTATGACGCGCGTATAAAACATTTTGACCACGTATTGGTAGCGGGTCCCAAAGATAAGCGCCGTATGATGGATTTAGGCTTGGTGAGCGATAATAGCTGTCATGTCACGGGCTATATCAAGCCTTTTGCCGTTAGGCGCATGTGTAACGCTCGGCCCGCCATATTTGAGACTGAGCGGCCCGTCGCTTTATATAATCCGCATTTCTCTTCCTCTTTGTCATCATGGCCTCATTTCGGTCTTGAGTTGTTGGAGGCTTTTGCAAAACGAACAGATATGAATTTTATATTTGCGCCGCATGTTCGCCTATTCTCTAAGGGGAAAGCCTCTGACATTGCGCAAATAATGGCCTTTGCAAAATATGACAATATCCATATAGATTTGGGCAGTGAGCGATCGACAGACATGACCTACACAAGAGCCGCCGATATTTATATCGGAGATGTGAGTAGTCAGGTTTATGAATTTTTATTAGAGCCCAAGCCTTGTATTTTCATCACCCCGGCCGACACGCAGTGGAAAGGTAATCCGGACTACGCCCATTGGGACTATGGACCCGTGTGTTATACCGCCGAAGAGGTCATGTCCGCCCTGTCTCGCGCGGAAGACAGCCTCTCAGATTACGCGCAGAGTCAGTCTGAGGGATGTTTGGCGGCCAAGGGCGACCCCGCCTGGAATCCCATTGAAAGAGCGGCGGCGGCTGTAAGATCTATTCTAAGTTAGGGGTAAAGCCCGGCGCCATATGAGATGGCCCCATAGCGCCCAAAAGCCAAGCCCTCAAACGCCGCAAAAACACCCAAACCCCAGACGGCTCGACCACGGAAGTGGCTTTAGGTCGCTCTGGGCCAAACGCTTCTTTACCGCAATAGGTCGAATCACCTTTATCGTCATAGCCCGACTTGCCGCGCGGGCGGCCCGTAGGGCTACCCATTCGGCCACCTTTCATAAAGCACCATGGCCATATGGGTTATCCGATCAAGTCGGGTAATGACGAATGTGGGGTGTTTGTGGGGGTTTTGGGGTGTTTTTTTGGGTGAGGATTGGGGGCTAGGGTGTGAACAAGTTTCTCAATAGCGTTGCAACTTTAATAAAAACGAGATTAAATTTAAATCACAGAGTGTGATTCGGAGTATAAGTTGAATAAACTAACACCAACCAAAAAAGTAGAAGTTGATGTAATAATCTATGCCCCCTTAGAGGCAGAGTATTTAGGCTTGCAAAAATTTTTTAGGCCTTCGTCTCAGATTGATGGAAATACATTTACAGGATATTTCAGTGAAGAATTGGACGGCAAATCCATAGTTGTAATCGTTGGATTTGAATGGGGAAATGGCCCCGCTCAAGACGTGTGGCGTGAGGTGTTATCTAAATATGTTGCCAAAGTTGCTATTTGCACTGGAATAGCAGGAGCTGTGACTAAGGATGCTCAGTTGGGTTATGTTTATTTTGCATCAAGTATAACCGACCTCACACAACGCGCAAAACTCCAAGAAGACAATAATGGCGATGTCAGGACTTCTTATGATCCAGTTGGCTTTGAATGCGATCAGGATATTTTGAGGCGTTTGAATCGTCGCCGATTGTCTATAGGTGAGCAATCAGAATATAAAAAATGGCAAAGAGGTTGTAGTCTTAGGAATTCAGCTAAAATAGCAGCAGCACAAGTCTCACAATACGAATCTCCAGGGAAATCACTTTCCACTCCAATCGCGACAGCTGGTACTATTGCTTCGGTAAATACAGTAATTGCTTCGACGAAAGCGTTGACTGATGTGAAAAGGTCAGGTCGTAAGGTCGTTTGTGTTGATACTGAAAGTGCAGGCTTCATTCGTGAACTCAAAAGGTATCCCAGCGTAACTCCATTAGTCATACGTGGAATATCAGATTTCGCCGACGAAGAGAAAGCTGTTTTGGAAAACGACTATTCGGAGTTATTTCGAGAAATCGCAATTGCAAATGTAGCGTCTTTTTTACACCATAATTTTTCAGCCCTTTTTGAAAATCAGGCCCAGCAACCTGAACTTGATTTGTTAGATAAATCTGGAAGCGAAATTTTAGCTTTGGAATTAGCGCTTAATAATAATGAAGAAACCAATCGTACAGAGTTATATGAAAGATCTATTCTATACAAAACCACAGGAGCACATGACAGTTTACCTGTTCCAAGATTAAAGTTTAAGAGGTCAAGTCAATTTGTGACAGACCGCGATACCAAAATGGAAGCGGAGATTGAAACAGTCCTGCAAGAACATTCGTCAGTATTAGCTGAAGTACCCAACAACTATCCAGATAACGCTTTACCTTGGCTTTACGCTAGCGTTATTTCACGAGCAAATTTAAATGATAAGCTTACAATCCCAATTGTTGTGAAATGGGAAAACTTTGGTCCTCCGAAAAACTCTTTAGAATCTATCTTAAAAGAACTCAATCTGCTTAAATTGAAAAATAATTCTTCCTATCAAATAGTATTTATTTTCCCAAATTTTTTACTTGGTTCTGCATCAAAATCAAAGTTTCTCAAGAGTGAGATATCAAAATTCAAGAACGCTAGTATTCTGGTGTTCTCAGATAGAACTGAGGATACTCCATACAATAATCACTTAGTAGAACACCTGAGTCCAGAAGTAGTGAGTGTCCAAGGAATTTCATTTTCAGCCCTGACACGTTATGTTAATAAATTTTTAGAAATTGAACTATCTGAAGCCGAAGTTCTAGCAAGGCGTTTGCTATCCACTTTCGATAGTCACCGATTAAAAATGCATCCTACCTATCTTGCTTCTATAAACAAGGATACTCTAACCAGTTTTCTTGAAGCTAACCAAAGAGGGGAGTTAGTTGATATCACTGTGGCTGCCTTGTTAACTTTATTGGTAGCAGGTGATGAGTCGAAAGTTGTGCTTCGTAGAACCGCTAGAGAAGACTTTCTTTCAGAACTAGCAGTAAATATTTACGCAAAAAAAAATAATTATACTCGCTCGGCGTTAGAAGTTCACGTTCAGAGTCTAGCAGAGCGAATGGGTTTTGCGATTAAACCTAAGGAATTTATAGCAACATTTGAAAATTCCGGCATATTAAATTTCGAAAATGGTCATGCTCAATTTACGGTTCCAATAATTAAATCTTACATGCTAGCTAAGGGACTACTATTGGATACACGCTTAGCGCAGCAATACTTTGATTTTGAAGATGACGAGTTCGACTACAGTACTTTTGATCTGTTTTGCGAATATTCTCGTTCGCTTTCGATATTGGAAAATCTCATTGACAGGCTAACAAGTTCTATAAACTTTTTTGAGAAGAAATTGAGAAATTATGATAAAGTTATTGAAAATGGGAAATTTAATTCGCGATTACTAGATAAAACACTTGATCTAAGAAAACTGTCTGGTGAAATGTCAGGGAAAGCACAAAAGCTGGTTAATAAAACTTCTCTTACTAGTGAAAAACAAGCGGCACTGGACGTCCAGTCTCAAGTTTCTAAAACTGATACCGCAAAAGAGGTTAGTGCAGTTGATCAAGAGAAGTTTAAGTACGAAAATTTGGCAACACGTTACTATTACATATCTACTGTTTTACTCGGCGCTGCGGCAGAGAGACTTGAGAATGCAAAAAAAGTTGATTTGGTAGAGAAGTTACTCAAATTGGGTTCACTAATGGTCACTGATTTGCTGACAATGAGGTCTCAATTTGATTTTGACGAAGCAGTAAATGAAGTCTGCGAACGTATGATTGAAGAACATAATTTAAGTTTTAAAGATGACGAAGACGAAAGTGATTTCAAGTCCTACGTAGAATTTATAGTAGCCGATTGGGATTTTCGATCAGCAATTAGCCCTTTGCTTATGTTCACAAATATTTTGTGTGAAACTGGTAGGACAAATGTATTACTTTTACCAATCAACGAAGCTGCTCCACAAAGTCCACTACAAGAATTTATGCGGACATCGTGGGCGTTTGATATGGACCCCAAACAAGAAAGGAAACGCCCCAAAGCATTATCAAAGATGTTTGGTAGAGACCCATTTGTTAGGATAGCTTTTGCTTCGTTGTTTTACTATCGGAGTTTTTGGTATCACTCAAAGACTGAGAACAGGCAGACGATTGCAGATGGCGTGGAAGTGATACTAAGTAAAATATCTGTCTCAAAAGAAATGCCAGAAGGCGAAGAGGGCGATCCTGAAGGCTAAAACTTTTAACAATTCCTAACATCTTCTTTAGGGATTCATAGCGCTGCACAAAGGAACGCGATAAGGCTTCGCGTTTTTGCGGCCCTTGTCTGTGTTTACGGCGTAAACACTGTTTTCGCTTTACGAAAACGCTCTTACACACTACCTCCCGTCCATGACAAACTTCCAATCTCTTTCCGGTCTTGGGCAGATTGCCTCTGACTATGACGTTCTCCTTTGTGATATATGGGGTGTGGTGCATAATGGGCAGGATGTTTATAGGCCTGCGACTGAGGCGCTGGAGCTATTTCGCGGCGAAAATGGCCCCGTTATTTTGATTTCCAATTCGCCTAAGCCGTCTGTGTCTATTCCGCATAGCTTTGAACAGATTGGGGTGCGGGGTGA
>ENA-ORXM01000993-ORXM01000993.1-marine-metagenome-genome-assembly--contig:-NODE-993-length-43222-cov-3.831104_pt1 | contig 43222 bp, 43 predicted proteins | sample MGYA00237867_ERZ511480 | MGnify/ENA primary metagenome ERZ511480 (study PRJEB26309, sample SAMN06266103) | marine metagenome | isolation source: Algal blade | place: United Kingdom:Sidmouth, United...
TCCCATAGCTAACCTTAATGATGTCTAAGAAGGCATAAACTTAAGCTAATGTTTAGCAAAGACGAGCTTGACCGCTACGCGCGGCATATTATTTTGCCGGGTGTGGGAGCAGTAGGGCAGAGGAAATTGCTCGAGGCTAAAGTCTTAGTCGTCGGTGCAGGTGGACTTGGGTCGCCCGTTCTGCTTTACCTGGCAGCGGCGGGTGTCGGAACACTCGGTATTGTCGACTTTGATAAGGTCGACCTGAGCAATTTGCAGCGGCAAGTTTTACATGCTACTAAGGACGTCGGCATGCCCAAAACGGCGTCGGCACGTTCTCAGCTAGGGCGCCTCAATCCTCATATAAATATAGAGGTTTATCCGGAGCGGCTAAACTCTGAGAATGCACTGAATATTTTTGAACCTTACAACTTGATAGTAGACGGCAGCGATAACTTTCCAACGCGCTATCTGGTGAACGACGCTTGTGTTTTGATGAACAAACCTCTTTTATACGGTGCAATGTCGCAGTTTGAAGGACAGCTGAGTTTGTTTCACGCACCGCTAGAAGAGGGTATGGGACCCTGTTACCGCTGCTTGTTTCCAGTGCCCCCCCAACCTGGAACCGTGCCCAACTGCGCCGAAGCGGGTGTATTTGGCGCCTTGCCAGGTGTGGCGGGTAGTTTGATGGCGGTAGAGGCGATTAAGTATCTAATTGGTTTAGGGAAGAGTCTGGCGGGTGTGCTACTGCACTACGACGCGCTCTATAACGAGATGCGGCGCGTCAGCCTATCCAGAAACCCCCAATGCGCCGTCTGCGGCGACGCTCCAAGCGTGACCGAGCTTATCGATTACGAGGCTTTTTGCAACTAAGTTATCGTGGCACAGCCGATAGTTTTGCTTGTTCCAGAGGGCTACGCTTGAACGTGAAAGGGGTAGCTATGAGTAATCAAGAAGCTATAGAAAAACTGTGGGAAAAAGTTAAAGACGTTCGCATTGCCATGATGACCACGGTAGAGGCTGACGGCAGTTTGCACAGCCGACCCATGTACACCCAGGAGGCCGACAGCTTTAACGGAGAGCTGTGGTTTTTTACCAAAGACGATTCGGGTAAAGTCAGAGAGATTATGCAAGACGCCCATATCAACTTAGCCTACGCCGAGCCAGATGATGGGCGTTACGTATCAGTATCCGGGCGCGCTCAGGTTATTGATGATAAGGCCAAAGAGAAAGAACTCTGGAATCCATCATTGAAGGCATGGTTTGATGGTCTGGATGACCCAAAAATGACGCTTATTCGCGTCGACGCCGACGAAGCTGAATATTGGGAAGGCTCAGGCAACACAGTGGTGCAGCTGTTCAAGATGGCACAAGCTGCCATTACGGGCGAACGCGACGACGGTGAGAATCAAAAAGTTAAGCTTTGAGGTTAAGCATGTATAGGAAAAAGGCTCGAGGATACCCTCGAGCCTTTTTGTTGACCATGTTAGTTCTTGCGGCGCTGACCGAGTAAAAAAGCGCTGCCTAAAGCCATACCGACTTTAGCCACGTCATCTCTCATATCGACTTTGCCGTCACGGTTACTGTCTAAAAGACCCAACAGGCTACCTTCCTGGGTTTCAGGAACCTCCCGCTCAATGGTTTGACGTTCGCGGTTGACCAGGTCGGCAATTTGGTCGGCGTTCATGTTTTGTTGCCGCTTGACTTTGCCGAGGGTGCTCATAACAAGTGGGGCGAGTAGGCCCATAAGCTGGCTGACCTGACGACCATTTAAACCTGTCGCCTGACCCACGCCACTCTCGACAGCGCCGCGGCGTCCACCTAAAATATGTCCGAGGATACCCTCGGCATTGAGGGCGCGCTGATTTGTTCCGCCACCAGCTAAGCCGCCGAGTAAACCCAGCAGGTCGCCACCGGACATACCACTCGAGCTACCTACGCCGGACGCGCCGCCGAGTAAACCGCTCAGTTGCCCGAGTAAGCTACCATCGTGGTCACGCTCGAGGGCTCTGTTAAGTGATTGCGCCCCCTGCGGCGAGTTGCGAACGTTATTCGACAGCCCACCAATCAGCATAGGTACAAGCGCAGAAATAGCCTGCGCCGTTTGGTCGCCGTTTGCGCCTATGCGCTGACCGATTCCCTCAACGGTGTTGGGGTCTAGTTGGTTACGTAGTTCGTCTAATAGTGAAGGCATAGTTCTCCCTTTCTGAAACGTTCACGTGTGAACCTTTTAAGGATACCATCCCACTTTTTAGGCGCTGTGTACAGATGAGCGTAAGCAAGCAGTCTCAAAACTAATAAAAAGCCCCCTCGAGATCTCTCGAGGGGGCTAAACTTGCTTGAACTAGCTTTTAGAAACGGAAGACGACGCCGCCGCCTACGTAAGGGTAAAGCTGGTCATACGCCGCAGAGGGGGGATCATCAAAGTAGTAGTCAGCGCCACCTTCAATGAAGAGACCCAAGCTGTTAAACAGCATATATTCAACGCCTAATAGACCGCCTGCGAAGAGACCTTCATTGGCGTCTGAGAAATTGCCGATATTGAGCTGATAACCGCCACCTGCGCCTATGTAGGCAGCCAAGCGACCAAAACCAAGTTTATAGGTTATGTCACCTGAGATAGCGAGTGCACCTTCAGTGATAGGTGACTGACGACCATAGTCAGCGTTGATACGCAAGCCGATAGGGCCAAGCAGATTGTCATAACCGACAGCAAAGCGAACGGGGAACCGCAAATCGGCTGCGCCACCAATTTCGTACAGCGCACCTAAACGAACTGAGAAATCACCAGGTGTGTAAGGTGCAGCGACAACCACAGGGGTTTCGACATCTATGTCGACATCAGGTGCTTCAGGTTCTTCGATGATGACAGGCTCTTCAGGTTCCTCTTCAGGTTCCATAGCTTCACCAGCTTCACCGTCAGCGCCAGCGGGGCCAGCAGGACCGGCAGGACCAGGAGGGCCAGCGGGGCCTTCGGTACCAGCAGGGCCTTCAGGACCGGCAGGGCCAGCGGGACCAGGAGGGCCAGCAGGGCCTTCCATACCGCCTGCGGCGATTTGGGCGCGTAAGGCTTCTAGTTCAGCCGTAACGACAGCGACTTGCTCACGCAGCGCTTCAAGCTCGCTACGGTCTGCCTTGCCATCCAAAGCCTGACGAAGCTGGTCGACGCTGATGTTCAAGTCGTCGAACTCTGCGCTCATTTCATCAACGGCGCGTAGCATAGGCTCTATTTCACCAAACACAGACGCAAGGCGACCTTCAAACAGGTTGACCATACGCGCAATGATGACAGCTTGCTCGTAACGGGTTACGTTTTGGCTACCGCGGAAGGTTCCGTCGGGGAAACCGACGATGATACCCGAGGCAACAGCTAAATCAATAGCGTCTTCGGCCCAGTGTCCACCAGGGACATCTGGAAAGTCAGCGGGCGCCGGTTGAATAGCGCCGACAGGCTGCTGTGCGAAGACACCTCCCGCTATAAGCACTGCAAATAGAACGGTTAAAAAACGCTTCATAGAACTCCTCTCAAATTTAGAGACTGTGAGCTTTACCTTGGCAAAGCTCGTACTTGACGTTGAGGATTTTGGTTGACCACTATCCCCGAACCTTCCTAGACTATGAGACTTCTTTCTGTGAAAAATTAGGAAATCTCACAATTGAGAAAATGTGAAATAATTCAGGTCTGTTTTTGGACCTCATTTAGCTTTCTTGCAGCGTGATAAAGACCTCATCACCCTCAGTTGAAACGTGATAGAGCTTAATTTTCTTGATAGCAGGTAAGGTGGCGCGGCCAGACTCTAAGTCAAAAGTAGCGCCGTGATACTGGCACTTCACTTTGCCCTCTAAAAGCTCCCCGTCGTGTAAGGGAAAGCGTGCATGCGTACACTGGTCAGGCAGCGCGTAGAACGCACCCGCCTGCTTAATAAGTAAGATTTCATTACCTGAAAGCTCGAGCGGCGTCATACTGTCCTCAGCAAAATCGCTGACTTTACCGACGTTGAAAGTTTGTTCTGTCATAATTAAAAGGAAGATTTAAGAAGGAAGAAGAAAGAAAAAGACAGTAATCTTATATCTTTCTTTTTCCTTCTTTCTTCTATAGCTTTTCCTTGACCCCAGGCACACCGAGTTTGGCTTGGACGATACGCTCAACGTATTCGGCGACTTTGGGCAGGGTGACGCGGCTGGTGACCTCGTGCAAGAAACTCGTTACGAGCACGTGCTCGGCAACTTCGGGGCTTAGCCCACGGCTCATGAGGTAAAAACGCTGGTCTTCGGGAACTGGCGAGATAGTAGAGCCGTGGGAGCACTTGACGTCGTTAGCTTTAATCTCGAGCTGCGGAATACTCACGGCTTCGCTTGACTCGTCAAGCAAAAAGTTGCGGTTCGTCTGGTAAGCGTCGGTTTTTTGTGCGTCAGGGTCGACGATAATCACGCCGGAATAAACGGCTTGCGAACTGTCACGCAGCGCGCCTTTAAATAGCAGGTCGCTAAAGGCGTGGTCTTTGGCATGGTGTTGCACCGTGTACTGGTTATAGTGCTGACCCTTATCAGCAAAGTAAAGCCCGAGCATTTCGGATTCAGAGCCAGGACCGTCCAGCACGCTTTCGACTTCACTTCTGGCAGCGTCCGCGCCCAGGTTGACCGTGAGGGACTCGAGCCGTGCATTACGCCCAAGTCGCGCCACCATTTTTGAAATGTGCGCAACCGAGCGGCTCCAGTTTTGCAAGTTGACGTATCTAAGTTTTGCGCCGTCGCCTAAAATTAGCTCGACAGCGTTTGATACGAATAGACGCTCCCCAAACTCTTCACTGGCAAATTCGTCTATAAAAGTTGCCTTTGCGTTAGCCTCGAGAACAACCAGCGTGCGCGGCGCAACGATACCGCCCTTATCAGCGCTGTAAAACGCGCCTAAGGGCAGTTCGACCTCGACATTTTTAGGTACGTAAACAAATGTTCCATTTTCCCACAACACCGAGTTGAGGGCCGTGTATTTGGTTTGCGTGGCATTGACTGCGCTGAACAAGTGCTTTTTGACAAGCTCAGGGTGCTCTTTAAGCGCCGTGCGCAGGTCGGTGAAAATAACGCCCTCTTCTTTGACATTCGCCTCAAAGTGAACGACCTTGTTGCCTTTGTGGACAATCGCGCCCTCAGCGTCCGAGTCGGTGATGCGCATTTGGATACGGTCGCTCACATCCTCACTTTTAGGCGCGTCTACAGGCTCGAGACCCTCGGTTGAGAAGCGCTTGAGCTGCGTATATCGCCAGTTCTCATCGCGCATCGTGGGCCAAGGCATATTCTCAAAACTGCGCAACGCGGCGCGACGTTCCTCAGCTAGCCAATCAGCTTCTGCATGGTTGGAGATAATCGAATCAACGGTTTCATTCGAGATGGTTGTTTTTTTCGTTAGGGTGGTCATGATTGCTTTGCAGAAGAAAGAGTGAAGAAGAAAGAAGAAAGACAAAAATCTTCCTTTTTCCTTCAAACTTTCTTTAGCCTACCGATCCTTCCATCTCGAGTTCGATGAGTCTGTTGAGTTCGACGGCGTACTCGAGGGGTAATTCTTTGGCTACTGGCTCGAGAAAGCCGCGAACGATTAAGGCTGCTGCCTCTGCCTCGGGCAGGCCGCGTGACATGAGGTAGAAGATTTGCTCGTCGTTGAGTTTAGATACCGTAGCCTCGTGACCGACGTGGGCAGTTTTTTCGTTAATTTCGATGTAGGGATAGGTGTCGGTTTTGGCGTTTTCATCTAAGAGCAGGGCGTCACATTCAACATTGCTGCGCGCATTACGTGCGCCCTCGTGAATTTGCACGAGGCCACGGTAAGACGAACGGCCTGAGCCTTTAGAAATGGATTTGCTGACGATACTCGAGGAAGTATTCGGCGCCGCGTGAATGACCTTGCCACCCGCATCCTGCCACTGATTGTCCGTCGCAAAGGCAATCGAGAGAATTTCGCCCCTTGCGCCCTCTTCCATCAGGTAGCAGCTTGGGTATTTCATGGTGGTTTTCGAGCCCAGGTTGCCGTCTAACCAGCCCATCGAAGCATTTTTATAAACCATCGCACGTTGTGTGACGAGGTTATAAACGTTGTGTGACCAGTTTTGAATGGTCGTGTAACGCGCTTGCGCATCCTCTTTTACAACAATTTCAATCACGCCAGAGTGGAATGAGTCGGTGTTATAAGCAGGCGCAGTGCAGCCCTCAATATAGTGAAATTTACTGCCTGGTTCACCGATAATCAGGGTGCGCTCGAACTGCCCCACGCTTTGAGCATTTAGCAAAAAGTAGGCTTGTAACGGTACTTCGATTTCAACGCCAGCAGGCACATAAACGAACGAGCCACCCGACCAGACCGCGCTGTTGACAGCGGCAAAGTAATTATCCTCTGGTGGGACGATGGTGGCAAAGTGCTCCTTGAAAATCTCAGGATGCTCTTTTAAGCCAGTATCCGTATCTAAAAAGATAACGCCGAGTTTCTGCCACTCTTCTTTGAGGGAGTGGTAGACCATTTCCGATTCGTACTGCGCGCCGACGCCTGCTAAAATTTTCTGCTCGGCTTCGGGAATGCCTAGGCGCTGATAAGTGTTACGCACCTCTTCAGGAATGTCGTTCCAGTCATTCGTTGTGCCCTTACGGTCCTGCGGGCGAATGTAGAAATAAATCTCATCGAAGTTGAGGCTGCTGATGTCGGGTCCCCACTTGGGGCGACCTTTCTTCTCGGCAATCTCGAGCGACTTGAGTCTAAAGTCGAGCATCCACTGAGGCTCTTCTTTGTAGTAGCTAATTTGCTCGACCACGCGCTTGCTCAAGCCTTTTTCAGACTTGAACGCGTAGTCCTCTTTCATTTGAAAGTCGTACTGTTTTTCATGCGCCATTCCCTCGAGCTTGGCGGCGTCGGGATGTTCCATTTGGTTAAGTGGCATGTCTGCCATAGTTATCTCCTTTATTCTGCGCTTGCTTTGGTTGTGACGAGTGCTAACTGACTACCGTCAGGGCTAACTGCCATGCGGCTTAAATCGTTTACCCCTGCTTCGCTAAAGTTCAGAAAGGGTTGCCAGTCATCCTGGCCCTCTTGCCAACTGTAAACGGTGCTGTCTTGTGCCATGAGCAAGGTGCCATCGGGCAACCAGGTGTGGGCGCTAACCTCAGGAAGGGTTTGGGTAAGTTCGCTAATTTCACCTGTGCTCACGTCCAACATACTGATAATTGCTTCACCCTCGGCACCAGTTTGGATGTAGCTGACGGCCTCTTGCGCCGGGACTTTCTGAATACCAACACCTATATCTTGAGTTATGGTTTCTGTTTCGCCTGTTGCCACGTTGGCACTCTCTAACGTAAAGGGTTGTCCGTCTTCACCTTCTCCCACAATGAAGAAGACAACTGTATCGGCATTAGCGTAGCTATAGTAGCCGACCCGCTCTACATTCTCGGGTAAAGGCTCGGCATTATCACCGGCTAGGTCAAATTGCCACAAGCGCTGTGTCACGCCATCAGCCTCGATACGGACGGCAGAGATGTGCTTGCCGTCTGGCGTGATGACAGGTGAGAACTCGCTTTCTTCCGTCATCGTCAACTGCTCTGCCTCACCCGCAGCTACGTCGTAGCGGAAGATTTCGGTTTGTCCGTCGTCTTGCATAGCAACGTACAAAATAGCCGATCCATCTGGCGTGAACGATGGTTGATTGTCGTAACTTTCATTGTTCGTCAAAAAGGTTATTTCTTCAGCGTTCACTGTGTAAGGAGCGTCCTCCATCATGGTGGGCAAATCAATAAGCAAGATATCAGTAGAGTCTTGCGCGAGCACGCCCTGAGCCAGCAAACTAAATCCTAGAATCCCTAATATTACGGCGTATATGCTTCGTCTTTGCCTCATTCGTTCCTCCCCTTGCTGAGCTTAGCTCTTAAGCTGCTAACTTATTAATCACCCAGTCGTAACCCTTGACATCTAACTCTTTAGCAAGTTCTTTGTCGCCAGTTTCAACGATTTTGCCTTTGACCATAATGTGTACGACGTCGGGGACGATGTGGTTTAGGAGGCGCTGATAGTGCGTAATCACGAGGGCGCCGAAGTTGTCGCCGCGTGCAGCGTTGACACCTTGTGACACGACTTTAAGTGCGTCGATATCTAGACCTGAATCGGTTTCATCGAGAATGGCGTACTTAGGCTCGAGAACAAGTAACTGCAAAATCTCACTACGCTTTTTCTCGCCACCGGAGAAGCCCTCGTGCAAGTTGCGCTCGATAATTGAATCATCCCAGTTGAGTTCTTTAACCGCGGCTTGAAGCTTGTTGTAAAACTCCATCACGCCAATTTCATCGTCTTCGTCGCGGCGGGCGTTCAGGGCGAGTCGCAAAAAGTTGGCAATTGACACACCAGGAACCTCTACCGGATATTGAAAGGCTAAGTAAAGGCCTGCTCTTGCGCGTTCGTCAGGCTCGAGTTCAAGTACGCTCTCCCCGTCAACAATCACGTCACCTTCGGTAATTTCGTAGCTTGGGTCGCCTGCGATAATTTTTGCTAGGGTTGATTTACCGCTGCCGTTGGGACCCATTAGGGCGTGAACTTCGCCCTTGGGTACGGTCAAATCGATACCGCGCAAAATCTCGTCACCGTCTACAATGCGGGCATGAAGATTCTTAATTTCTAGACTGTTTCCGCTCATCTAACCACCTCTTCTTAAGTTTGGCGTTAAGGGTTTATAAAGTACAGCAGCATAAACTGCTTTTAGGAGTCATTCCGAGTTTTAGTATAGCAGGCAAACGTGTTAATGTCGAGTAATTCACTCGGGATTAAACGGGATAATCAAAAATCTAAAATCGAAGATTGAAAATCGTAAAATTGAGACTCGGAATCTATCGTCGATATGAGCATGAGAATAAGGGTTCTCACAAGACATATTCCTATTTGAGTGGAAATCCCTCTTTGACGTCCGGGGCGGAATATAGCAGCGCCGATGCTGAGCCAAAACATCTAATTTGCCTTTAGGTTTGAGCTTTAAGGCTTTTACTGAGAACTAAGAACTTTCTCTATTTTTTCTTTTTACCCCTGAACCAGCTGAAAAAACCGCCCTTAGACGCTTCTTTCTTACCTTTACGCTTAGCACTAATCGTCGTTTTGTTCGGGTCGGTTTGGGTACGGCTCGAGCGGCCCGTCGTCTTTTTTGGGTTGCGCGGATCGTCTACGGCTGCCACTTCTGTAAAAGCGCTTATAAACGAGCTGACGTTGCGAAAGCGCTGCTCGGCGTCGCGTGACATCGCCTGGACGATAACGCGGTTGAGCTTTTCAGGAACGTCACGGCGTACCCGCCTCAGGTTAGGGGGTAGCGAGGTCATGTGTTGCAGCATAAGTTCGTCATAACTATCGCCAACGAAGGGGCGTTCCCCGGAAAGTACTTCATAAGCTAGAACGCCTAAGCTATAGACATCGCTTTGCACATCAGAAGGCTTACCCTCGAATATTTCTGGGGCCATATAAAAGGCGGTGCCGACGCGCTCCTCTAAACGTTTGCTATCAGTCATAAAAATGCCGGTGCCAAAGTCACCCAGTTTAGCGATACCGTCAGATGTTAGAAAGACGTTGGCAGGCTTAACGTCACGGTGTAATACCTGACGTTTGTGTGAATGGTTGAGACCGTTTGCCACGTCTAAAATGAGTCGGGACGCCTTAGCCAGCTCGAGCTTCCCCTTTTCTAAAAGTAACTGGTCCAAGGTGCCGCCCGTACAAAGCTCGAGGGCTAGAAAGGCCTGCTCACCTGTGGGAAAGCCCTCGAGGGCCTCTACGACATTGTTGTCACTCAGACTCAGGGTGATTTGTACTTCGTTTTCAAACATGCGCCGCAAGATAGGGCGCATGTGTAACTCTTCGCGCGGCAGTTTAAGGGCGATTTCACCTAACTGTGGGTGGCGACTCAGGTAAACGTGCGACGTTTGCCCCGAACCCACCTTACGCACCAGGGTGTAGTCAGGCGGAACGAAACCTGGGTGAGAAGCGTTCATAGGTGTATGAGGTGAAGAATCTGAGCTTGCCTAAAATCAGTCAAGGTTTAAACCCTCACCGGCTTTTAGTACCGTACAGGCGCTGTTTGTCTCTCCTTCGACAGCCTTTTTAAACGCTTCGGCATCTTGTTTGATTGGGTCGAAGGTATCGTAATGAATCGGGACGACCTGCTTAGCATTGAGCAGTTTGACGGCCTCGAGAGCGTCCTCGGGGCCCATCGTAAAGTTACTGCCGATGGGTAAAAAGGCTGCGTCTAAACCACCCTTGCCAATCAGACTCATATCGCTGAACAGCGCGGTGTCGCCTGCGTGATAGGCGCGTTTGCCGCCGCTTTCAACAATCACACCCATCGGCATACCGCCGTAGGTACCGTCAGGAAAAGAACTCGAGTGCCAGGCGGGGGTAAACTTGACCGTTCCAAATTCAAACGTATAGCTGCCCCCGGGGTTCATAGGGTGTGTGTTTAAATCTTTCGCGTCAAAATAATTAGCGATTTCAAAGCTCGAGACAATCTTAGCGCCGCTGCGTTTTGCTATGGCTTCGGTGTCACCTACATGGTCACCATGAGCGTGGGTCAAAATAATATGGCTGGGTGAAAACGTCTCAGGACTAACGTCCGTATGAGGATTGTCGCTGATAAAGGGGTCGATTAAGATACTATGTTCCCCTATTTCAAGGTGAAAAGTCGAGTGCCCGTAGTAAGTGAATTTCATAGCCTGGTCTCCCTCTGACTTTAAAAGTTTATCATGCGCCCCCGCGCTAGTTATGACGAGTTATACACACGTCAGTTATGCTTGGATGTACACAGTTACACCGTTTTCACAGGTTTTTTACTAGCGTTTAGATAACTGTAGTTTAGGCTGCCAGCGCATGAGAATTTTAGTAGGAGACATTCGACACGAAGCCACTGAACTTGCCCCCTCAGCGCTAAAGGCTAAGCGTGTCTGAGCCAGCGTTCACGGCGGATGCGCTCGAGCAGTTTGTCTGCCACGGGCCGCGCCTCTTCTTTTTCTAAACGCCGCTGCTCACGTTTGGCGCTGCGCCGTTTGGCTTGTTTGCGCTGCCGTTTACTGGGTCGCTTGCTGTTCTTTGCCACAGTTTAAAGTTTAGACGACACTATCCCCATGCACTGTTCGAGAGCTTGCAGGCGGCTCGGCAAGTCATTTCGGCAAGATAGTTCAAAGGAAATCTTTCGCGTTATGATGGGTTGCTATGAAGATAGCTCTACAAGATCACCTTAAACTTTTAGCTTTAGCCCTCATTTTTTTAGGTCACGTGAACGCTCAAAACGATGCGGTTGATTTTGACGCCCAAAGCGCTACGCTGACCTATGACATTAGTTATGAGCGAACCTTGGCTGTTGCTGAGGCCCGTGAGTGCCCCGCAGAGACGATTGAAAACGGGATGTTACACACGGCTTTACGGCACATGTTTTTGTTTTTGCCGCTTGAGGCAAGCTTTGTAAACGGCGTGCAGACCCTGCAAGTGCGTGTCGTGAGCGCCGAGCAAGAACAGGCCGTGTTGTTGCTTAGAGCGCCGCTCGAGACAATTAGAGAAACGAACAGCCAGTTTCGCGTTTTTATGAACAGCTTTGCCTCACCCAAGGCGGGGTTTTGTTTTGCCCTTGACTTGCAAACGCTTGACGTTTGGCTGCAAACCTTTGAAGCGCGCGGGGGCGAACTCGCCTTTTCAACTGAGGCTTTCTCGAGCGTAGAAACCCTATTGGAGCAGGGCACAGTTGCTTCTTTAGAGGGCGACGTTTTGCCTGTACCGGAGGTCGTCGAGCCTCAAATTGAAGGCCCTCAACTTGAAACGTCCGTACCCAGCAGTGCGCCCAGGGCATTTGAGCCTTTGCCCTATTTGAGTGATGAACCTATTAGAACCTTCGACGCCCCGCAGGATGTTTTGGAGGCGGATACCGACTACGCGGCACTTATCGAAACAAGTGAGGGCACACTGAGCATCGACCTCTTTGAGAGCTTAGCCCCACAAATGGTCAATAACTTCGTCTTTTTAGCGCGTAACCGCTACTTTGACAACCTCCTTTTTCACCGCGTTATCGAAGATTTTATGGCCCAAACGGGTGACCCTGATGGCACAGGCACAGGTGGGCCGGGTTACGTGCTGAACGATGAAATTATTCCGGGGCTGAGCCACAGTGCACCTGGGGTCGTATCTATGGCAAACGCGGGGCCTAATACGAACGGCTCACAATTTTTCATCACCTTTGCGCCAGCTTCGCACCTGGACGGTCAGTACAGTATTTTTGGTTTGGTCACCGAAGGGTTGGATGTTCTAGAGGGCTTACAACGCACCGACCCTACCGAGCCCCTTGCCGTAGCCACACTCGACACGAGTCTCGCTTTACTCGTTTTGCAAGGTATTACGTTAGATGACGAGGCTGATAGTGACCTTAGCCTCGAGGCTTACCTGACAGATACGCTGGGCGCAGTCCCCGAACTGGGTGCTCGAGCGAACGTTGGCAACTACGACATTGCACTAGGCGTCAACCCGCAAACAGGCGGCGAGGTTGTGGCCTTCTGGCCTCCTTTCGACCGCGTCCTAAGCGTAGAAATCTTAGCGCGACCCAAGTAACGCTGTGTCCCAAAAGCGCTATAACCTTTGGGCTTAAGCAGGCTGCTAAGAGACGCCCTAAAAGGTCCAAGCTAACGACTGTCTACCACGACTTGACAGCCCTGCGGTAAGTCCATATACTAGTCAAGCTGTACTGACGCTAAAAGCGTTTGCTTGAAGAAGTGTCTGTCAGCGTGGGTCGTTAGCTCAGTTGGCAGAGCAGCTGACTTTTAATCAGCGGGTCACAGGTTCGAGCCCTGTACGACCCACCACTTAAGGCCCCTTCGACTAGTGGTTAGGTCACCACTCTTTCACAGTGGCGGCACGAGTTCGAATCTCGTAGGGGTCACCAGGTTTAACGAGGCATTACGACCACTGAATGATGTAGTGTCTCGAGTTCTTGAGAACAGGTATCACTGGATAAACTAGGGTGATACCTGCTACTCAAGGTTGTAAGAGGTCAACATCTGACTGATAGATGATACCTTTCTAGGGCGTTTAGCTCAGCTGGAAGAGCGCCTCCCTTACAAGGAGGATGTCGGGGGTTCAAGTCCCTCAACGCCCACCACCAAATTCATTAGCCTTAGATTATTTATGGCGTCCAGTGACTTGCGGTGCCAGGTGGCTCAGTTTTTTAGGGTTCCTCTGTCTATTTCCTGAACATCCCCCTGCCAAATCCGGTAAGTTAGCCTTATGAAAGCATTTGACGCAGTTCTTATTGACATGGACGGAACACTCACCGACTCTGAACCCCTTTGGCATAGTGCCGAGCACGAACTTATCGAAAGTTACGATAAAGTCGTAGACCCCGAGATTCAAAAGACCTTTACAGGTGTCGATACGCCCACCATGATTCACAAACTACGCAAGGCTTACGGCATCAAAGAAAGTCATGAAGTTTTGTACGCCACCCTCTCGAGCCGCATCAATAACTTATTAAAGAGTGTTGAAGCCAGGGCGGGTGCGGCTGACTTTCTTAGTTATCTGGAAAAGCGTGACATACCCACGGCACTCGTATCTAATTCTTCTGTTGAGATTATCGAGACCTCACTGAGTTCGCAGCCCTGGAAAGACAGTTTTAAAGGCAGGTTTTCTGCCGAACATGTTGAAAACGCCAAGCCCGCGCCTGACCTTTATCTGCTGGCAGCGAAGAAGCTCGGGGCTGAGCCTGCTAAGTGTTTGGTACTCGAGGATAGCCTGACAGGTATCCGCGCTGGCGTAAGGGCAGGTATGACCTGCGCCGCGATTCCAAGTGATGAGGAGCCTGACTTTGATGCTTTCAGAGCGCTGACACCGCACGTTTTCAGCACCCTTTATGAGGTTATGGCCTGGCTCGAGGAAGAACAATGAGCAAACGCATTATCACCTGCGCGGTGACGGGCGCGTCGTTCACGCCCACCATGTCGCCGTACCTGCCCTATAAACCCGAAGACATTATTCGTCAATCGGTAGACGCTGCTAACGCGGGTGCTTCGGTGATTCACTTGCACTCGAGGAACCCTGAGACAGGTGAGCCGAACGCTGACGTGGGTTTATTTAAGGAATACCTGGGCGAAATCAAAACCCAAACGGACGCGGTGGTCAGCATTACCTCGGGCGGCGCGACGGGTCAGAGTATTGAGGAGCGCTTGAGTGTTATCAAGGCCCTCCAACCTGAGCTTTGTACTTGCAACATGGGCACCATCAACTACGGCGGCTTTCCCATGATTCCCAAATATGAGGGCAATTGGCAATTCGACTGGGAGCAACCTTTCCTAGAACTTACCCGCACCGAACCCTTTGCCAGTCGCTTCGCTGATATCGAATATATGCTCACGACCCTGCACGACGAAACGGGAACCCGTTTTGAATTTGAGGCGTACGACGTGGGGCATATCTACACCCTGGCCTATTACAAAGATATGGGTTACATAAAAGGCCCGATATTCTTGCAGTTCGTGCTGGGTACGATGGGCGGTATTGGGGCAGATGTAGTTGACAACCTCGTCTTTATGAAACGCACGGTGGACCGTTTGCTGGGTGACGACGTTCACTGGTCGGTTTTGGGTGGCGGACGCTACCAAATGAACACGGTGACGGCGGGCGCGATTATGGGTAGCCACGTGCGCGTCGGCATTGAAGACAGCCTTTATATTGGCAAGGGGAAGTTAGCCGAAAGTAACGCGCAGCAGGTCGAGAAAATCAGCCGCATTTTGACTGATTTATCCATTGAAATTGCTACGCCAGATGAGGCGAGGGGAATGCTCGAGCTTAAAGGCAAAGAAAATACTGCCTTCTAAGCTTGCTAGAATAGTTCTATGACTAAATTGCAACAGCTCGAGCAAAAAGTTGCGACGCTCCCGCCTGAAATGCAAGATGGGAATGATTTCGCCGAGCACTCTATTGAATCTGTGGATAAACTAAAAATAGTACCCCACCCTGATGCTGTGAAGGGTGACCCTGAAGACTTAGTAGACATTTCATGGGAACACGAGATTAATCTTGACTTCCCTAAATAGTTCTAGTGGAGCTACCTTTAAATTGCTTGAAGATAAGCTTTTCAGAGATGACTACGAGGCGTGTATGCTCGAGCTTGAAGCGGGTGAGGGCTTTGACGCTCTAGACGGCACACTCGCTGATGAACTAAGTGATGAGGACGCAGCTTGAAGCGGGACAGTAGTATGTCCAGCATCAAAACCATCGGCATTATCGGTACAGGCGTTATCGGCTCGGGCTGGGCAGCGCGTTTTTTAGCGCACGGCTACGACGTTATTGCCACCGACCCTGGTGAGGGTGCTGAAGCGCAGATGCGCGCCAAGATTGACACCGCCTGGCCTGCCCTGGAAAAACTTGGACTTATGCCAGGGGCAAGTAAAGAGCGCCTGCGCTTCACAACCGACTTGAAAGAAGTTTGCCGGAGCGCTGACTTTATCCAAGAGAATGCACCCGAACGCGAAAACCTAAAACGTAAACTTCACACTCAAATAGATAGCTATGCGAGGGCTGAGGTAATTGTGGCCTCGAGTTCCTCCGGTCTTTTACCGACACGCTTACAAATGGATTGCAAACATCCCGAGCGGCTCGTAATTGGGCATCCTTTCAACCCTGTTTATCTGCTACCCCTGGTCGAAATTGTCGGCGGTGAAAAAACAAGTCCTGAGACCATCGAGCGTGCAAAAGCTTTTTATAAATCCCTCGCTATGCACCCGCTGCATGTACGCAAAGAAATCGAAGGCTACCTTTCAGACCGCCTGCAAGAAGCTCTGTGGCGCGAAGTTTTGCATTTGGTCAATGACGACATTGCCACGACTGAAGAACTCGATGACGCCATCATTTATGGCCCTGGTTTGCGCTGGGCGCTTATGGGGACGAATTTGACATTTCACTTAGCAGGTGGCGACATGGGTATGCGGCACATGCTCGAGCAGTTCGGACCCGCCCTAAAACTTCCCTGGACGAAGCTTGTTGCGCCTGAACTCACCGACAGCTTAATCGACAAAATGGTCGAAGGTACGCAGGCCCAGGCGGGTGAGCAGACGGTGCGGGAACTCGAGCAACTGCGTGACAACGCGCTTATTGGCATTATGCGTTCACTACAAGAGCACCAGTACGCTGCTGGCAGAATCATGACCGAGCTGGACGGCAAGCGTTACGCGCAGAGTACGCAGAAAGTCTGGCAAGCGGGTGACGCGGTGGACGCACCCTTAGAACTTTTCACCTGTACCGTTAGTTCTGCCTGGATTGACTATAACGGTCACATGACCGAGGCAAGTTATCTGACTGCATTCGGCGAAGCGAGTGACCAGCTCTTTCGCTACACCGGCATAGATGAGCGTTACCGTAATGAGGGTAAGGGGCATTCGTTTTACACGGTCGAGAGTCATATTAACTATTACCGCGAAGTTGGTAGCGGTGAACCGTTGCGTTTTACGACGCAAGTACTTGGCTTAGATGAAAAGCGGCTGCATTTTTTCCACAGCATGTACCACGCGAATACGGGCGATTTGCTAGCGACTACCGAGCAGATGCTTTTGCATGTCAATATGCAAGCGGGTAAAGCTGCGCCGATTTTGCCAGAGGTCTATAGAGCTTTAGAGGCGATTTGGAACGTCCATAAAAATTTGGATGTGCCCCAGCAGGTGGGTCGACAAATGAGTGTGGGGAAAGGTTAATAGCTATCTGCTCCAATACTTGAGGCTCGAGGTGACAAAAGAATATATTTAGAATATACTCAACTATGGCAACAACTGTGCACATTCCCCCACCTTTACTCGAGAAAGTCGATGAGCGTGCGAGCGCATTACGCCTAAGTCGTAACCGCTTTATAATCAGCGCTCTAGAAAAGGCTATCGCCGAGCAAACCGAGTGGTCGCCTGCCTTTCTCGAGGCACTCAGTAAGATGGACTATTTAGAGGGTGAAGATGAACTCATGGCGGTTATCAGACAAAGCAGACGCAGTAAAGCGCCGCCCAAGCTGTGACCTATTTACTCGACACGAATACGGTCTCTGAGCTTATGCGTGCCAATTCAAAAAGCCTAGCTAAGCTGCAAGAGCAGTCCCCTCAGACCGTTATGATTGCTCAGCCTGTTATCGCCGAAATTAGTTTCGGTCTAAAATATTTGGGCAAGAGCAAGAGAAAAACGCTACTGGAAAAGCGCTGGCACATTTATAAAGAAGAACTTAAATGTGTCCAGTGGACCGACGCTGTCAGCGACAGTTTCGCGTCTATAAAGTCAGCCCTGTATAAACGCGGTGAACCACTAGAAGATTTTGATATAGCCATCGCCGCTCACGCTCTAGCCTTTAACATGTGCCTAGTTACGAACAACACAAAGCACATGAAACGAATAAAAGGACTTAGCTTAGATGATTGGAGTTAAGCGTCGCTAAGACGTAAGCTTGTTTATGTCCAACTACGATCATCAGTACGCTGAAGAGAATCTTTTCGGAGACCCCTATCCCGAATTTGTCTCCTTTATGGCATCCTGGGAACCTAAAGGAAAAGTGCTCGATGTGGGCTGTGGTCAGGGCCGTGACAGTCTTTTCTTAGCCGCGCAAGGCTACAGCGTGACAGGCATTGACGCGTCCCAGGTGGGCGTTGAGCAGATGCTCGAGCTTGCTTCACGCCAAGCTTTGACTATCAAGGGAATCGTAGCTGACTTTTTCAACTATGACTTCACAGAAACTTACGACGTTATTGTCTTAGATTCTATTTTGCATTTTGGGAAAGAGGGGATTGAGGGGGAATTGGGACTCCTCGAGAATCTCTGTAATGTCTTAAATACCGAGGGCATTATCTGCCTGTTTGTTCATAAATCAAAAGCTAAAGAAAAAAAGTTAAAGGCATTTTTCGCTGAGCACTTTCCTGATTGGCAAGCACTCAAAGATACCTACATTGATTACACCTATTTTGAGAAGACGTCCGGTTTCAAATCGGACTTTCAGTATCATATGTATATCAGTCAAAAAGTGGAGGCTTAGCGCGTGAATTTTAGGCTTAGCGAAGAACAAAAAATGATTGTACAAACGGTCAAGACCTTTGTGCAAAAAGAACTTGCGCCCCATGAAGAAGAAGTCGAGCAAACAAACGAAGTGCGCCCCGAATTGCAGCGGCAGCTTATCGCGCGGGCTATAGAGCAAGGTCTCTACGCCGCTAATATGCCTGAGGACTTAGGCGGCGGCGGTTTGGACAGCGTGACCATGCTGCTTATGGAAATCGAACTGGCGCAGACGAACTACGCCCTGTCACACTTTGTTTACCGCCCTAGCAATATTTTGCAGGCTTGCGTGGGAGAACAGCGCGAGCGCTATTTATTCCCGAGCATTCGCGGTGAACGTATGGACTGTATTGCCATGACCGAGCCAGGTGCTGGTAGTGACTTACGCGGTATGCAAACGCGGGCTGTGCGTGATGGCGATGACTTTGTCCTGAACGGTGTCAAGCACTTTATCAGCCACGCCGATGTAGCTGACTACGCGATTGTGTTTGCCGCCACGGGTGAAGAGGAGACGCCCAGGGGCAAACGCAAAAAGATGACCGCCTTTTTTGTCGATAAGGGGACACCGGGCTTTAGCGTGAAACCTGGTTACAGCATGGTGTCGCACCGGGGCTATCACAACAGCGTGCTCGAGTTTGACGACTGCCGTGTACCCGTTGCTAACATTTTAGGTGAGGTCGATAAGGGCTTCGATACTGCCAACGACTGGCTCGGCGCGACGCGATTGCAAGTCGCCGCAACTTGCCTCGGGCGCTCACGCCGGGCGTTGGAGCTTGCCAAAGATTGGGCCGCCACCCGCGAACAGTTCGGACAGCAAATCGGTAAGTTTCAGGGTGTGTCATTTAAACTCGCTGATATGTATACGCAGCTCAAAGCCTCGGAACTTATTTGCTTCGAATGCGCCTGGAAACACGACGAGGGCACGGCGACCGATCTCGACTTTGCGACAGCCAAGCTGCACGCCAGCGAAACCCTCGCTTTTATTACCGATGAGGCGATTCAGATTTTTGGCGGTATGGGCTTAGCCGAGGAAAACCCCTTGGCGCGGCTCTGGCGTGACGCGCGGGTCGAGCGCATTTGGGAAGGTACGAGCGAGATTCAGCGGCACATCATTTCGCGTTCTTTGCTACGTCCACTCGGAGCCTGATTTGAAGTTTTCACCGCTTGTCGAGCGCATTTCGGGTGAGGCAGCGGCAGCCTGGGATTTGCACTCGAGAGCTACTCAGGCCGCCCTGCACGACCCCGACGTGATTGTTCTGAGCGTCGGTGACCCCGACCTGGATACGCCGCAGCCGATTATTGACAGCCTCGTAAAAAGTGTCAATGAGGGGCGCACGCACTACTCGAGTACGCTGGGTGAACTTAAACTACGTAAAGCCGTCGCAAGCTATTACAAAAAGCGTGGGCACACTCAGGTCAAGTACCAGAATATCGCTATTGTCCCAGGAACGCAGAGCGGCCTTTTTGCTACTGCCATGTGCCTCCTCTCGGCAGGGGATGAAGTCATTATCCCCGAACCGATGTACGTTACTTATCCGGGCTTCGTGGGCGCAGCAGGCGCGACGATTGTTCCGGTATCACTCGAGGCTGAAAGTGGTTTTAGTTTGAATGTCAATACGGTAGCTGACGCCATGACGCCTAAGACAAGAGCTATCGTTTTGAACAGTCCCAATAATCCAACGGGTGCTGTTATTACTTATGAGGCTCTAGAAAAAATTTCTCAGCTTTGCCAAACACATGACCTCTGGCTTATCAGTGACGAAGTGTATTTAGATATTTATTTTGAGGCTGCACCGACCAGCGCTCTGGGGTTTGAGCAAATAGCTGACAGAGCGGTGGTGGTCTCGAGTCTCTCCAAATCGCACGCGATGACAGGCTGGCGCTCTGGTTGGATTGTCGCGCCGGAGCCGCTGGTAGCGCACCTTTACAACCTGCTCAATGCCATGCTCTACGGTGCGCCGACGTTCATTCAAGATGCGGCGGTGACCGCACTAGAGCAGTCTCACCTCGTCGACACCATGCGCGAGGTTTATAGAGCGCGGCGGGATAGCTTTTGCAAACAAGTCAGCACTCTACCGAAAGTCTCAGCGCTAAGACCCGAGGGCGGCATGTTCGTCATGCTCGATGTTAGAGAAACGGGTTTATCGGCACATGATTTTGCAACGCGCTTTTTTGAGGAAGAGAAAGTGAGTCTGCTCGCGGCTGACGCTTTTGGCCCGAGCGCTAAGGGCTATTTGCGTGTTGGCTTGACAGTAGATGAAGTTAAGTTAGGCGAGGCTTGTAGAAGGCTCGAGCGCTTTCTTAAAGGGCTGTCATGACCTGCGGTGAAGCCGTTGTTAAACTTTTAGAGGCTTACGGCGTTGACACAGTTTTCGGTATTCCAGGTGTGCATAACCTTGAGCTTTACCGAGGCTTAGCAAATTCAAATATTCGCCATATTTTGACGCGGCACGAACAGGGCGCAGGGTTTATGGCAGATGGTTGTGCCAGGCTAAGTGGCAAGCCTGGTGTGTGCTTTGTCATCTCTGGTCCAGGTGTTACGAACATCTCTACCCCGATGGGACAGGCGTATTCTGACTCTGTGCCGATGCTCGTACTCTCGAGCGACGCTCCCTCTGAAACTTTGGGAAAGGGTCTCGGTTATTTGCATGAGGTTACTGATTTGAGTGCAGTAACGAAACCCTTAACAGCCTTTAGCGAAATCGCAAAGTCGTCCGATGAGGTGACTGAGTTGATAGCTCGAGCCTTCGATATTTTTGCTTCACAGCGGCCTCGCCCCGTTCACATCGCCATTCCCCTGGATATTCTTGCAGAAGAGGTCAGAACTGAGTGGAGAGCGCAGACGGTGGCAAGCAAACCTGCGCCACACCCCGCTGAGATAGAACGCGCTACCCACCTTCTTTCGGAGGCAGAGCGCCCTGTCGTTATCGTTGGGGGCGGTTTCGCAGTTGAAGGCGTGACAAGCCTAAGCTATCTGGTAGAAAGCTTGGACGCTTCTCTCGTCACGACGAGTGCGGGCAAAGGCATCCTTCCCGAGACACATCTTTTATCGCTTGGCGCGAGTGTGAATCAGCGGGCGACGCAAGCGTTAATCTCGAGTGCAGATGTCGTACTTGTCCTCGGCACGGAGCTTGCCGATACCGATACCTTTGCAGGACATTATCAGTTTGGCGGCAAGCTTATTCATGTCAATATTGACGCTAGGCAAATAGACAACTTTTTTGACACTGAGCTAGGCATTGTCGCGGACGCTGCGGCGACGGTTAAAGCTATCTCTGAAAAGATAGAAAAGTCGAACGCTAAAACTGAAGGAGATAGTCAAGCTCAAGTTGTAAAGATAAAACGGGAGATATCCGAGTCCCTCAGTCCCCTTGAGAAAGAACACCACACCCTCCTAAAAAGCTTGCATAACGTCCTTCCTGAAGACGCTTTTATTACTGCCGATATGACCCAGCTTGCTTACTCAGCCATTCACCTTTTGCCTGCTCCACACCCTAATAGCTGGCTGTTCCCAATGGGCTACGGCACACTTGGCTACGCGCTGCCTGCGGCTATCGGTGCAAAGTTGGCGTCCCCTGAACGTGCAGGCGCAGTGCTCGTGGGAGACGCAGGGGTTCAATATACTTTGCAAGAACTGGGCACGGCGGTTGAGCATAAGTTGCCCCTCGCTATTATCCTTTGGAACAACGGTGGACTGGGTGAAATCGAGCGGAGTATGGCGGCGGTGGGTATCGACCCTGCGCAGGTGAGGCCGCACAATCCCGACTTTGTCGCTTTGGCAAAAGCTTACGGCTGTGACGCGCTAAGGGTGGAAAGTCAAACGGAATTTGAGCGGGCCGTTAGTGAGAGTGGAACAAAAGATAAACCGACCTTGATTGAAGTTGTGCAGGGCTCTGAGTGGTTAAAGTGGGATTAGATAGTGAGAATGTAAAAAGTCTATTACGTTTACCTGTTGACCAATTGGAATCATAAGGTTATGTACGTAGGTATGACCCGTAATTTGCAGCGTCGGCTTTACGAGCATAAACACAAACAAATTGAGGGTTTTACGACTAAATACAATATCAACAAGCTTGTCTACTATGAACAAACGAGTGATGTTATGGCTGCCCTCGAGCGTGAAAAAGAGATTAAGAAGTGGCGACGTGAAAAGAAAAACAATCTGGTGAATAAATCTAATCCAGAGTGGTTAGACTTAAGTGAATTATGGGTGTAATAATGTCGTTTTTTCGTCATCTTCTAAGTTGTCATTTCGACTGGAGCGGAGCGCAAAGAGAAATCTTAAAACGGAAGCCATGTGCATCGTCACGTTTAAGATATCTCTCGGAGTTTATCCTGAAGAATGAAGGACCCTGCTCCGTTCGATATGACAATTGGGTAGAGACGTTTTGCTCTGAACAACGTTTTTATGCCTATGTAACTCGAGAAGCATGAAATCATCTTTCCTCAAACGCCTTCTCTCCCCAAAAACAATTGCGGTTATTGGTGGGCGCTTTGCTGAGGCGGTCATAAAACAGTGCGACCTCATTGGGTTTGAGGGAGAGATTTTTCCAGTCAATCCGAAACGTAACGAAATGGCAGGGCGCAGCTGTTTTGCAAGTGTCAGCGATTTGCCGCAACCCCCCGACGCTAGTTTTATCGCCGTAGACCGCGAGGGAACCGTGGGGGCGGTAGCCGAACTTGCGGCGCTTGGGGCAGGCGGCGCGGTTTGTTATGCGTCTGGGTTTGCAGAGGTCGGCGAGGCGGGGCAGCGTTGGCAGGAGAGGCTTCTCGAGGCCGCAAACGGTATGCCCCTGGTCGGCCCTAACTGTTACGGCATGCTCAACTATCTTGACAGAGTCGCCCTGTGGCCTGACGAGCACGGGGGAAAGGCCGTCAACAAAGGGGCGGCTATTGTTTTGCAAAGCGGTAACATCGGCCTGAACCTGACAATGCAGGGGCGCGGATTACCGCTGGCTTATCTCATATCGGTGGGCAATGGGGCCGATTTGCAGATGCACGATTACATCGAAGCGTTTTTAGAGGATGAGCGTATTACTTGCATTGGCCTGCACATCGAAGGCTTAAGAGATATTCCCGCATTTACAAGCGCCGCCCTCAAAGCTCTGAAACAAGGTGTGCCTATCGTTGCACTTAAAACCGGAACGTCTGACGAGGGGCAGAAAATCACCTTTGGGCACACGAGTTCTTTAGCGGGTTCGGATGAGCTTTACAGTGCGATGTTTGCGCGCTATGGGGTGGCTCGAGTCCGCACGCTGACAGAATTCCTAGAAACTCTCAAACTACTTTCAACCGTCGGGCCTTTGTCAAATAGGAAAATAGCCTCTATCAGCTGCTCAGGTGGGGAAGCGGCGCATGTAGCAGATTTAGCGAGTGAGTTAGGTCTTACGTTTCCTCCACTCAACTCTGCTCAAGAGCAAGCCTTATTTAAGGCGCTAGGGGATAAGGTCGCGCTCTCGAATCCACTTGATTACCATACTTATATCTGGAATGACGAGGCCGCTCAGGAGCGCTGTTTTACGGCTATGCTCACAGGTGAGCAAGCCGTTACCCTCAACATTCTCGACTATCCAAGACCTGAGCTGTGCGACGTTAGCGCCTGGGATAAAACGACGCGGGCGTTTATAAACGCTCTCAAAACGGCAGGTAGCCAGGGTGTCATCGTGAGTACCCTGCCTGAGAATCTGCCCGAGCAAACGCGGAACTGGCTGATAAGTGAGGGCGTTGCGCCGATGCAAGGTTTAGAAGATTGTTTGCTAAGCATCTGCCACGCCGCGCAGCTGTTTGATAGGCAGCAGGTTGCGGGAAAACTCGAGCCCCTCACCACTCCCCCTTTATCTCTAGGCAAAGATAAGATGCCGAATGAACTAGAGAGCAAAAAGTTACTCAAGGAATTTGGATTGAATATACCCGAGGCTCGAGTTATCTCTCTAGCAGACATAGATGACGCGCGTAAAGCTTGTGATGCCCTCGGCTATCCCCTTGCGCTAAAAATCCTCTCTGAAGATATTGTTCACAAAACCGATGTCGGCGGCGTGCACTTGAAGTTAGAAACGTTTGATGCGGTTGCCGAGGCTATGCAAACTATGAAAAATTTAGGCGATACTTTTTTAGCAGAGCGGATGCTCGAGAAACCCATTACTGAACTTTTGTTAGGCGTGACCAGGGATGAGCAGTTTGGCTTGAGTATCACACTGGGGGCGGGGGGTGTTTTGGTCGAGCTTTTAAAAGACAGCCAGACCCTATTACTGCCTTTGACTGAACCGGACGTTGAGAAAGCTATAAAAGCACTCAAGATTTATCCTCTGCTAAACGGATTTAGGGGCGGGGCTAAGGTCAGACTCGAGCCCATCACCCAAGCCGTTATGAGCTTAGCGAAGTTCGCTGACGATTATGCTGATACACTTTTAGAACTTGACATCAACCCGCTGTTTGTTTTTGAGGATGAAGTTATCGTTGCCGACGCTGTTATTCGCACCGTCGTACCCTAAAGGAAACCCATGTCTGAAGCTGTGATAGTCAATAGGAATAACCAAACCTTAGAAGTCACCCTCCACCGTCCCAAAGCCAACGCCATCGACGCTACAACAAGCCGCGAATTAGGGCGCGTTTTTTCTGAATTTCGAGACGACTCTGAACTGCGCGTCGCTATTCTGACAGGGGCTGGGGAAAAGTTTTTCTCGGCAGGGTGGGACTTAAACGCGGCGGCGGATGGTGAAGAGATTGATGGCGATTATGGTGTGGGCGGTTTTGGCGGCCTTGCCGAGTTGCACGACCTCAATAAACCTGTTGTTGCGGCGGTGAACGGTCTTGCTGTCGGTGGGGGGTTTGAGCTGGCGCTGAGCTGCGACCTGATTGTGGCAGCCGAGCACGCACAGTTTTTCCTGCCTGAGATTTTTGTCGGCGTGTTGGCTGACGCTGCCTCGCTGCGCTTGCCCAAACGTTTGCCGCATCACGTCGCTATGGAGTTGCTGCTCACGGGTCGCCGTATGGACGCAGACGAGGCGGAACGCTGGGGTTTGGTGAACGCTGTCGTACCTAAAGAAGCACTTATGGAGAAGGCTCGAGACCTCGCCCAAACGATTATTGGGGCGGCTCCGCTTTCAATTGCTGCGGTGAAAGAAGTTACCAGAGCAACGCAAGCCTTAGACCTCCAAGACAGCTATGCACTCTTGAGAAGCGGTAAGCTTGAAACTTATGAAACGATGCTCACCTCAGAAGACGCCGTTGAAGGCCCACGCGCCTTTGCCGAGAAACGTGATCCTATCTGGAAGGGTAAGTAAGCCTAAGTGAGCACTCTAGCGGAGGACGCCGCGCCCGAACAGAGTGCCGATAGTTCGACCTCAGATAAGTTTCAAACAGGGCAGGTACTCACAGTGGTTACAGGGCACTTTACCCACGACACCTCATCGGCCTTTTTTGCGCCGCTACTGCCCCTACTGCAAGAAAAGTTGAGCCTTAGTTATGGGCTTGTCGGTACCCTTGGCATGCTGCTACAACTGCCAGGTTTGCTCACGCCTTTTATCGGCTATCTAGCCGACAGAATCAGCGTTCGTTATTTTATTATTTTTGCACCCGCGGTCACGGCGACGCTGATGAGTTTAATTGGGCAAGCGTCCAACTATTTGTCGCTCGCGCTTATGCTTGTTGGGGTGGGCATCAGTACGGCCTCTTTCCACGCACCTGCGCCAGCGATGGTGGCAAATGTCTCGGGCGCTAGGCTCGGTACAGGCATGGGCTTGTTTATGGCGGGGGGCGAGTTGGGTCGTACGCTTGGGCCGCTTGTAGTGGCAGCGAGTGTTGCCTGGTTTGGCTTAGAGGGCATGTGGCGGCTTATGTTCGTGGGCTGGGCGGTGTCGGGCTTTCTTTACTGGCGGCTGCGTAACATCAAAGTGCAACCCAGGGTTGCCAGAGGTTTCCCCTGGCGGCAGGGCGTGCGCGTTTTTTCGGTGCTGGGCTGGCTACTTTTAACACGAGCGTTTTTCGTCGGCGCTATCTCGACTTTTTTACCGACCTATATGGACGATGTAGTGGGCTCGAGCTTTTTACTTGCTGCCGGAGCCTTGACGATTCTCGAGGCGGCGGGGGTTGCTGGGGTTCTACTTTCAGGCGTCTTGAGTGACCGCTTCGGACGAAGGGGAATCTTACTTTTCTTGCTGAGCGTCGCCCCGCTTATCCTGTTCGCCTTCTTGCAAAGTCCGCCCTGGGGCTACGTGCCGCTTTTACTCTTATTGGGCTTTACCGCCTTTTCAGCCACGCCGATTTTTCTAGCTATTGTCCAGGAGCAGTTCCCCAATGACCGCGCCCTCGCTAATGGTATTTTTATGTCAATAAATTTTTTGGCGCTCGGTATCGGCGTGAGTCTGACAGGTATTTTTGCCGACCAAATCGGGCTGAGGGCAGCGTTTGTACTAACAGGCTTCATCGCGTTTTTGAGCCTGCCAAGCGTGTTTTTCTTGCCAAAAAGTGGTTAGTTTTTAGTCGTTAGTTCTTAGTTTGTAAGCTTTTGCTAAAAACTAAAACTAATAACTCTCTATGAAAGGATGAATCATTGATGCCAGCTACGTCTCCGACTACCTCCCCCGAAACCCTTGGTTTTTCTTCTGAGCGCTTGGCGCGGCTTTCTAAGCATATTGAAGGCTATCTCGAGCGCAACTACCTTGTCGGCGTTAATGCACTCATCCTGCGCAGAGGAGAGGTCGCTTACGCGCAGAGTTTTGGTCATCAAGAGCAGGCTGGGCGCGCGCTAGATTTTGATAGCCTCTTTCGTATTTATTCAATGACCAAGCCCATTACCTCAGTGGCGGCGCTTATGCTTTACGAGCAGGGGCACTTTATGCTCGACACGCCCGTTGCGACCTTTTTGCCCGCTTTTGGGAACACAAAAGTTTGTGTGGGCTCAGAGCATCAGGGCTTGAGGCTCGAGCCCCAGGCCCGTCCCATGACCATTCGTGACCTACTCACGCATACCTCGGGGCTTAGTTACGGCTGGTATAGAGACACGCCCGTAGACGCGCTTTACCGCGCCACAGGGGTTGACCCTAGCGTGACGCCGTTGGCAGAGTTTGTTGACTTGCTTGCCGAGCAGCCACTCGTTTTCCAACCGGGTAGCCACTGGCGCTACAGCACCTCGACAGATGTGTTGGCTCGAGTGGTTGAAGTCGCGGCTGATGAGAGTTTAGACAGCTTTTTGAAAACGCAAATTTTCGAGCCCTTGGGTATGGCGGATACGGCCTTTGGCGTGTCCGACGAGAAGGCGGAACGCCTGACAAGCGTTTATAGCCCGGCAGAAAAATTTGGCTTTGGAATTGACTATAGTGCACTGCCAAGGGGCGGGACGCTCTACGCTACGGACACGCCCGAGCAGGGCCGTTTTGTTGAACCAGAGTTTACTTTGACAGGCTTTTCGGGTGGTGGCGGGCTGGTCTCGAGTATCTCTGACTATTCGCACTTTGCCCAAATGTTGCTTAACAACGGTGAGTTCGAGGGCGCACGCATTTTAGGCCGTAAAACAGTGGAACTGATGCGTATGAACCACGTCCCTGAACACATTCGTCCCCTGGAAATCGGCGGCTTCCCGATGCCAGGCACTGGCTTTGGACTCGGCGTGAGCGTACTAGAAGATGTCGCTGCCGCAGGTGACGTTGGCTCGGTTGGGCGCTACGGCTGGAGCGGCGCGGCGATGACGAACTTCTTTATTGATCCAACTGAAGAGCTTATCGGTATTTTCATGACGCAGTTTATGCCGAACGATTTTTATGACCTAATGCGCGAGTGCCGAGTGCTCACCTATGCGGCGCTCGTTGACTGAATCTATGACTCCTGATGATATGACCTTTGTTGCACAGCTCGAGCACGCCCTGGGCAGCGCACCTGTACACCTGGAGCGTTTATCTGGCGGGATGATTGGCACCGTTCACAAGGTTGTTTTAGAAGATGGCACTCACCTTGTTGCCAAACGCTCTGATAACGCCCTAACAACCGAGGCAGCCATGCTGCGCTATTTGGCAAAGCACAGTAACTTACCTGTTCCAGAGGTTATTTATGCTGACGATGACCTGCTCATCCTCGAGTTTATAGAGGGCTCGAGTCAATTTGACAGTGCCGCTGTGCGCCACGCCGCCGAGCTACTCGCAGGCTTACATAAACTAACGGCTCCTCAATACGGGTTTGAACACGACACACTTGCTGGTAGCTTGCGCCAACCCAACCCGCAAACGACAGACTGGCCCACGTTTTTCCGTGATGCACGGCTGCTTTACATGGCGGAACTGGCGCTCGAGGTCGGGCGTTTACCTAAAGCCTTTATGCCGAGGCTCGAGCGACTCGGCACAGATATGCCTGAACTCATAGATGAACCTGAAAGACCCGCCCTAATCCACGGTGATGTTTGGTCGGCAAACGTACTCGCCTCACAGGGCCGCATCACCGCCTTTTTGGACCCCGCTCTTTACTTCGGTGAACGCGAGGTCGAACTCGCCTATATTGCTCTTTTTGGAACTTTTGGTGAGGTTTTCTTTACGCACTATCACGAGCACTATCCCCTTCGCGCTGGCTTCTTTGAGGGGCGGCGACAGATCTACTCGCTTTATCCGCTTCTGACGCATGTCAGGTATTTTGGGGGGCACTATGTGCAGAGCGTGGATGATGTGCTTGGTGGCTTGGGGTATTAAACTGGTTTGCTAGCATCTTTCAATAGCTGAGTTGTAGAAACTAGGCTTAAAAAAGGAGGAAGGGAGAATACCGAACACAGAATAAAGCGAGTATTCTCCCTTCTGCCTTCTATATTCCCCAAGCTTCTTATAGAAACCTATCTTGCGTGAGGTGAGTTAACAGGTTTCAAAAGGTGTTTAAGACTGTTTTCCTGGTAGCGCGTAAGTTTATTCATTACAATGAAGGGGTGCCGTCTAAATTGCAAGCCTTTCTGCTAGGCGCGCCAGAGCTTCACTGGCGGAAAGAGCCTTGCACAATAGCTTCAAAAAAGGGGGCCGCCCTGCTCTATTACTTAGCCCTAACGCCTAAGCCTGTAAGCCGGGGAGAACTGGCTGAACTGCTTTGGGGCGTGGGGCGCTTTCAAAACTTGCGTCAGATGCTTTCGACCGTGCGCCAACTACCTGGGGCGAAGGTCTGGTTGAATGACGGCGACCCTTTAAGCTTAGCCTGTGACTGTGACGCTATAGCCTTTGCGAACGCCGTGAGAACAGACAACTATAAAGAGTCTCTAGCGCTTTACAAGGGACCTCTGCTTGGAGACTTTCGCTTAGAGGCGACAGCGTTTCAAGACTGGTTTTTGTTGGAGCGCGCCCGTTTACAGTCGCTTTATATAAGCAGTTTGTTTGCAGGGGCGACCCAGCTAGAAGAGCAGGGTAAGCCTAGCGAAGCGCTTGCCTTACTGCGTCAGCTACTTACCGAAGACCCCTTACACGAAGATGCTCACCGCCGCGTGATGGTCCTCGAGTGGAAGCAAAACAATATCAAGGCGGCCCTTGAGCAGTTTGAGAGCTGTCGGCGTAGCCTAGCCGAGGAGCTTGGGCTCGAGCCGGTGTCGTCAACGCGGGCGCTGTTTGAAAAAATTTGGGAAGCTTCGGCGGCGGTGTACTCGGCCCCGTTCGACCCGGGCCCCCATTTTATAGGACGTCAGGACGAACTTGCCGAACTCGAGAGCGCTTTGGCAGAGGGTCGCTTAGTGAGTCTTTTGGGGCCGGGGGGCATGGGCAAGACGCGGCTTGCTAAAGAGTTCGTTCGGCAGTCCAAAGCTAGAGGGACGCAGGAAGTTTATTTTATTTCCCTCAGCGCTCTGCGCAGTGCGCGCTTTATCCCTGCGGCGATTGCCAACACGTTGCAGATTGCTTTCAAAGGTCCGCAGGACCCGCTCACGCAGTTATCGCAAAAGCTTGAAGATGAAGACGTACTTTTGGTTCTGGACAACCTCGAGCAACTCTTGGGCGCTCCTGAGCTTATTAAAAACCTTCTGGAGGCTACGACCAAACTGAGGCTTCTGGTGACCTCGAGACGCGCCCTCGGTTTAGAGGCTGAACATAAGCTTTCCTTGCGCGGCCTGAGCCTCCCCGAAGATGACGCGGACCGCGCAGGTGGGGCTTCAGATGCGGTGCGTCTCTTTGTCAAAGCGTCGCACCGCATAAATCCCTCTTTTTCCCTGAGCATTGATAATAGAGGCGCCATTTTCCGCATCTGCCGTTCTTTACAGGGCTTGCCCTTAGGGCTCGAGCTAGCCGCAGGTTGGCTTAGATTCTATGAGCCGGAGAGTTTGGCAGAAACCTTAGCCAGCGACGCCCTACAACTTGAAAATCCGGGTTTGGATTTAGAGGAGCGGCACTCAAGTCTTAGGCAGGTGATGGAGCGTTCATGGCTTTATTTGGATGGAGCGGAAACGTCAGCGCTGGCTGATTTGGCTGTGTGCCGCGGGGGTTTCAGCGCCCAAGCGGCACACGCCGTTGCCCACGCCGATGCCCGTATCTTGTCAAGCTTGATAGACCACTCTCTCTTGCGCTTCACGCCCAAGGGGCGCTACCAGCGCCATCCGCTTGTCTACGCGTTCAGCCATGAAAAGTTGCAGGTTTCGGGTCGCGCTGAGGCGGCAAGTGAGCGTCACGCACGCTATTACTTAAACGAGCTGAAACGTCACCGCAAGGCGATTTTGGGGCAAACGCCGGGGCCTGCGCTGGACGATATCGAACTCGAGTTTGAAAATATCCGTGAGGCCTGGAACTTTGCAGCTGGGGCGGGCTGGGAAACAGAGCTTCTCGACGCAGCTGAAACGCTCAGTCTTTACGCTGACATGCGCGCCCGTTTTCATGACGCCTTAGAGCTTTTTAGCAGGGCGGTAGAAAGCCTCGAAAGCAGACCCGAGACAAAGCTGACGCGAGCCCTTTTGCTTATAGACAAAGGCACTCACCTTTATAGGTTGAGCCGATACAAAGAGGTGCTTGCGCTGACCGACGGGGCGGCGGCAAGTATCGCGCCTAGCAACGAAGCCGCGCTCGATGACGTGCGCAGGTTGAGGGCACGCTGCTACTACGGCCTAGCGGACTACAAGAACTCGAGAGGGCTTTTTGAAGCAAGCCTCGACCATGCCCGTAAGCACCGCCCCGAACAGCTGAGCCGTGATTTACGGTCTGTGGCGAATCTCGAGGTTTGCCTGGGCCGTTATGACGCGGCTGAAAAGCGTTACCGGGAAGCGATTGCGCTTGATAAGCAGAACGGCTACCAGATTGGTTTGGCTATCAATTTGAACAACCTCTCAGAGCTTTTGATAATGAATGGACGCCTCGACGAGGCTGAGCCGATGATTGAAGAGAGTTTTGTCTACGCCGAGGGTGTGGACGTTCACCTGGTGCCTTATCTGAACCTCAATGAAGCGACTCTGGCGTTTTGCCGCGGAGAGTTTGCTCACGCCGAAGACCTTGCGCAGCGTTGCCACCATGAAGCGAAAACGTACGGGCAAATAAACTTGCAAAGTCGCTCAGCTGCCCTGTTGGCTCGAGTGTCTTTACAGCAGCAAAGTTTGAGAGAGGCCCATAAGTATATGCAACACACCATCAAGCTAGCGGCAGATGCCAACGAAGTCGCCAGTTTGATGTTGGGTTTCGTCGTATATGCCGAGCTGGCTATAGCCCAGAATATGCCCAAAAGTGCCGCTAGGTATCTAGCTCATGTTTTAAAAGAGCCCGCTACGGAGTACAGCGATAAGGTGAAGGCGAAGGGCTTGCTCGAGACGCTAGATAAGACCGTTCAGGCCGAGGCGGCAAAACAGAAACGAACGCTTCAAGACCTTATTCAAGACGCCTTGCCAGAGGAAGCTTACATTACACAGTAGGTCGCTGCCCGGCAAAGTGCGTCGCCCCTTCAAACGCGTGGGCGAGCTGCAAAACCTCTAAATCACAGCCGTAGCGCCCCACGATTTGCAAACCCACAGGTAAGCCCTCAGCTGTAAAGCCAGCAGGTACACTTATAGCGGGATTGCCCAAAATGCTAATGAAATAGCAAGACTTCATCCAGTCGATATAGGTTTCCATTTCGACACCGTTGATGTCTGTTATGTACTCAGTTTCTATGTCGAAGGGCAGCACTTGCGTTACCGGAAGCACGATAAAGCTGTAGCTTTGCATAAGCGTTGCTATACGCGCGAAAAGTTGTGTGCGCAGGGTCTCTGCTCTGGTAATATCGGTGGCTTTCAATTTGAGACCCTCTTCAATATTCCAAATAACTGTGTCTTTAAGCGCGTCTCTATGTTCGTTCAGCAGGTCACCACGGCTACTTGCAAAGGCGTGAGCACGCATGATTTTAAATGCCTGGTCCGCGCCGCTAAAGTCGAGTTTGGGCGTGTCCAGGTCGCAGCCTAAACCTTCAAAAACAGTGTGTAGAGGCTCGAGGGTTTCTGTAACCCGCTTATCGAAAGGTAGGTCGGCAAGGTCCATACACCAGGCAATGCGAGTGTCTTTGAAATCGCGTCCTAAGCCCTGCCGAAATTTTGCAGGGTCATCCTGGCGGCTAAGTGGGCTTCTGGGGTCGGGACCAGCTATAGCACTTAGCAGCAGCGCAACATCCTCGACAGACCGCGCCATTGGGCCGGATGTGCTCAAGCTTGCCCAAGCGTTGCGCGTGGGATAACTGGGTACAAGCCCAGGTGTCGGCCTAAAGCCAACGACATTACAAAATGCTGCGGGGTTGCGCAGCGAGCCGCCCATGTCGCTGCCGTCGGCAAGCGGCAACATGCCACTTGCCAACGCTACTGCCGCGCCGCCGCTGCTACCGCCGCAGGTTTTGCTCGGGTCGTAAGGGTTTTTGGTCGCGCCGAAAACTTCGTTGAAAGTCTGCGAGCCCGCGCCGAACTCCGGCGTGTTGGTTTTGCCTACACTGAGCGCACCCGCCCCTTTGAGACGCTGGACAAGTAGTGCGTCTTCATCGGGTACAAAATCTTTAAATAGGGGAGAGCCATAAGTGGTGCGAACACCCCGCGTATCAACCAGGTCTTTATGAGCAATCGGAAGACCGTGCAGGGGGTCGACCTTCTCGCCTTTTGCCAGCGTCTCATCGGCCTTTTTTGCTCTTGCTAAAGCTTTCTCGGGTTCATAGGTGACAATGGCGTTGAGTGTCGGGTTGACTGCTTCTATACGCTCGAGATGTGCCCTCATGACCTCTTGACAAGAGAGTTCTCGCTTGAGTATTTTTCGTCTTAATTCTGTTGCGCTAAGATAATGAACAGGTTCTGTCATTCCCTAAGATATCAGTTGCAGCACTTCTCTAAACGACAAAAACAAGAGGCGTTTATCGGCACGTCGGCCCTGGCTGAGGCAATGGCTAGCCTCGCTTTAATCGTAGCCGCCTCGTCAAGCCTGCCTACTTTATCTAAGCACTCCGTGTAACCGTGCAACGCCCAAACATTTTCGGGATGTTGTGAGGGGCGGCTTAGTGTGGCGTCTAAGCCCAAATCAGCCCTGTAAACCTTTAGCGCTTCCTCGGTGCGGTTTTGCTCCAAAAGCAGTGCGCCGAGCGCGTGCCGCGTGGGCTGCATCCAGCCCCAGGGTTCGGCGTAAAGCAAGTTGTCATCTAAGTAAACAGACTGGCGCAGGTGAGCAAAAGCTGCGTCATAGTTTTCTTTGCGGTACTCGATCTCACCGAGCATCATCTCCCTGGCAATCGCCAAAATATCAAGGCAAGTATTGTTAAAAATACGCCTCGAGTCGGGAACGGTTGCGTAAGCCTCATCAAAAAGATGCCGATGGGTTTCAGCAGTCTCTACCTTCCCAGTTGCTGCGTGGGCGACGGCTTTGGCGTAGTGGAGCATAGCGGTGGTAACACAGTAAAAAGCCTTGTCTTCGGGCAGGGGTTCGGCAATAATTTCTTGCCACTTACCAAAACGAATATAGACGTGCAGGTGTATGGATAGTACGCCCTCGAGAGCGTCTGCCATGTTAGGTGTTTCGGTGCGCAACAGTTCGTCGCTGAAGTCTTTGGTCATTTCTCTAGCAGCGTTCAGCGCCGCCCCGTACTGACCCAAAAACATCGCAGCATACAGTTTAAAGTGAAAGTTGTGGCTGCGGTAAAAGGTGTAAAAGTTGTTAGCACCCTCTCTTGCCAAAAACTTGTTGTCCGCCACAATCGCGCGGTCATTCGCAGCCACGGCGTTGTAATACTGTCCACACAAAATGTCTATGTGCGAGGGCATGTGCAGCAGGTGACCCGCATCGGGTACAAGGTCGCGCAGTTTATCTGCGGCTTTTAGCGCGCGTTCGGGGTGGGGCGACATTTCCATCACGTGAATGTAAATGTGCAGCACGCCGGGGTGCGGCTCGAGACCCTCGCGCTCGACTTGCCTCATGGCTTTCTCGAGCACCCCTATAGCCTCTAAAGTATCGGCATCTTCAGCAGGTTGACCTGTTTTTAAATCCCACAGTGCCCAGGGGGTGCGGTTGATGAGGGCTTCGGCGAACAGCGTGGCAACTTCTAAATCATCGGGGTGGTTTTTATAAACCTCGCGCATGGCGTCGGCGTAGTCGTCATTCCAGGCGTGTAGGTGCTCCTCTGAAACGACTTTTGCACTTTGGTAGCGCGCCTCGACAGCTTTTATAAGCGCACGTTCTATGTCTGAGATATTGGTGGCGTGCTCGAGTGCGCTAAGCGCTGCCGTACGACAAGCGGGCAGGGCAAGCTCTAATTCGGCCTCGCCAAAGTCCTCCCACTTTTTATTGTAGTTACAGCCCGACGCGTAAGCGACGCCCCAATAGGCCATTGCGCAACCCTCATCCGCCTCGGCAGCTTTTTGGAAACAGCGCACGGCTTCTTCGTGGTTGTAGCCGTAGCACCACAAAAGACCCCGGTCAAACCACAGCTGCGCCTCGGGCGAGGACGTGCTGATAGGGCGGCTATAACTGCCCAAATCATAGTAGTCATTCATGAGGTCTCCTTACAAACTTGGAGTGCTTAAGCTTCGCCTACTTTCTCTTTAACCTGCCGCTTCAACCTTCCTAAAATCGCTGACATGCCCCGCAAGCGCAGCGGCGAAATAACCTCGGCTAAACCCATTTGATTGTAAAAATCATCGGGGGTTTCCAAAACGGCCTTGGGCGAAAGACCACTCAAGCCTTCGGACAAAATGCCTGCGAATCCCCGCGTGGTAGGCGCTTCGGGCGGCGCGTCGAAGTGGAAGATGACGCGCTCCTCATCCGGAAATTCGGTGGTTAGGAAAAATGGCGTCTGGCATTCGTGAACTTGTTCCATTTTGTCGCGCTGACCGTCTAACTCTGGGGGGAGGGGCGGGACTTTTTTGGAATACTCGAGGAGTAACTGTAATCTTAAAGGCTTCGGAGCCGACTTGAAATTGTCCATGATGGTTTGTAGTTGGTCGGGTACGCTCATAACGCAACTATACCGTTCGACCTTTTTAAACAAATGATAGTACAGAACTTTTATTGTATAGAAAACGCGCGCGGGATTAGTTACTTGATAACTTTAGTTTATGCTAAGTTTTTCTTTTATTGGTCTTGCCCTCAACTTTTTCGGGACGGTGCTCCTGGTTTTTTGGCCTCCTCCATCAGAGCCTATTGACAGGTCAGGTCATCATCTAATCGCTAGCCCTACATTCCATAAAGATGAAAAAAGGGAAGGTGAAAAACGTTGGTACAGGCACAAGATTATCTCTCGTACTGCACTGACTTTTATTGCCGTGGGGTTTCTCTTACAAGGCATTGAAATACTCGTAGCATAGATTGCTCTTAGCACTGGAATCCTTTATTGCTTACACCTAATGTCTCGAGCCCCTTTGCCAGAACCAACCTTCCTTGCTACAATCGACTGCTTATGACGGCTCTCGCCCCCCCTCCCTATACCGCCTCGATTACTGGGGTTCTCGCTGGCTCACCTGCGGCAAAAGCAGGTGTTCAGGTAGGGTGGGAACTGCTCAGTGTCAACGGCACACACATTCCTGATGTGCTCGCTTATCGACGTGAGTTAGAAAAGGGCATCGCTACCTTGCACGTGAAAGACCCGCTTTTAGGTGATGAGGTCACGTTCGAGGCCGAATGGGAAGACCCTGGCCTCGAGTTTGACGAGGTCATTTTCGACGGGATTCGCCTCTGCGCGAATAAGTGCGAGTTTTGCTACGTTCACCAAATGCCCAAGGGCTTCCGCAAAAGCCTCTATATGATGGATGACGACTTTCGCACCAGTTTTTTATACGGCTCGTTTGTCACGCTGACTAACCTGACTGAAACCGATATCGAGCGGATTTTGAACGAAAACTTAAGCCCGCTGTACGTGTCTGTTCACACGATGGACCAGGCGCTGCGCCAGGACATGATGAAGTGGTGGCGCTTGAAAGTCAAAGAGGAAAAGGCGACGCAAATCGAAACGATGTTGAAGCGGCTCGAGCCCATTGACTTATACACGCAGATGGTCGTGCTGCCAGGGCGTAACGACGGTGAGATTTTATCGGAATCTCTCGAGGCGCTAGCACGTTACCCGAATGTTCAAGCGGTTGCCTGCGTACCTGTTGGCCTAACCGACCACCGTGTTAACTTGCCCGACTTAAAACCTTTTAACGCTGAACAAGCCAAAGATGTTATTAGGCGCGTCGAAGCTTTTCAGGGGCGGATGCTCGAGGAAAAAGGGACACGCTTTGCCTTTTTGAGCGACGAGTTTTATATTTTGGCGGGGTTACCCATTCCAAATGAAGAAGTTTACGAAGGTTATCCGATGCTCGAGAACGGTGTGGGGATGGTGCGCGACTTTTTATCGGAACCTTTGCCCAAGTTGCCTGAGCGTTTGGCGCAGCCTAAAAAAGTCTTGCTAGCAACGGGTAAGCTGTTTGCACCGATTCTGGAACGGGCGGTTGCGCCACTTAAGAATATTGAGGGGCTCGAGTTAGAAGTTCGTGCTCTAAAAAACCGCACCTTTGGCGAGGTGACAACCGTAGCGGGTTTACTCGCAGGCCGCGACTTTTTGACCCAAGTCGAACCGGGTGAGGCTGACTTGCTACTCGTATCGCCCAACGTGCTCAAATACGGCACCGAAAACCTGCTCGATGACCGGACGATGGATGACTTACGTGGTGAACTGAATATGGCAGTCGAGGTCGGTGGCACGTCACTTGGTGAGCTTGCTGAAACGATTTTGAGCGGGGTAGGAGAGAGGCATTTGCCGCAGTTTGGGTTTTCGACGCATGCGGTGAAAGAGGCGGCGAAACAGCATTAAAAAAGCCCCCTTGCGGGGGCTCAAATCATTACAATACTTGTACTTAGGCGAGGTTTTGCTCTGGCCCTGCCGTCGTACCAGGAATCTTAAGCTGCTGCCCGACCTGAATTTTATTGGGGTCGTCAATGCCGTTCGCCTCAGCAATTTTCATGTACGAGCCACGGCCTGCGTCGCCGTAGTAGTTAAGCGCGATGTGTGACAGCGTATCGCCTGACGCGACGGTGTAAACGATGTCGCCGTCGTCATCGGTAACATTTAGCTTGGCAGCGTTTTGAATGACTTGTAAACCATTGGTATCGACAGTGCTCACACCGTCAACGCTCATGGCGAGTTCTTTGGCTTTGTTGAACTCCTCTTGCGAATCGACTGCGCCGCGTAAAACGATGGTATCGCCTTTTTGCAGGACGTCCACAGGGTTATTGGCTAAGCTGCCCTCGCCCCTAATTTTCGCGTAGGCGGCTTTGGCTTTGGCACTGGGGTCCTCTTGACTTTCGCTCATGCCGCTGTCGGCTTTGGCACCCGCAGGAACGGTAATGCCTGAGAGGTTGACGCCTTCGATACCGTTGATACCTTCGGCAATCGCCTCGAGCAGCTTCTTATAGCGCTCATTGGGCACTTCACCTGAGATAATGGCGTTTTTCTTCTTAACGTCAACATCTAAGTCAAGCGATGAGGTGAGTTTTTGCTCTTTCAAGGCTTCTTTCAAGCGTGCTTTGGTTGATTTTCCAAATGGCCACATAGTGGTCCTCCTTTTAGGCTGCAACGTGTCTGCTAAATAGCTAACGTCGTAGTGCAACACTATAGTTTAACACTGGTCCATTTTAGCAGACCGTACCGCTGCGCATTTTTGCGCACAAGTTTTTGGTACAGGCTAAAAGTATCCGCATTAAGCATAAGGACAGTTTGCTAGAGCGATATGTGTGCTAGATTTCCATGCGATTTATTTGTTTAGCATCCTCAAGGCTTGACAAGCGAGCGCTTAAGTCACTAAACTCAGGGGGCAAGTCTTGGCCCGGTAGTGTAGCGGTTAGCATATCTGCCTGTCACGCAGAAGGTCGCGAGTTCAAATCTCGTCCGGGTCGCCAAAACAGCCTTGAGCAGCAGGTCTCACCGAAGGTAGCTGGATTTCATCTGGTTCATCCAGTGATACCTGCTCAAGTTTGTAAACCAAAGCCTTTAACTTAAAACTGAGGACTGTGAATTGAAGACTCGCTAATTCCATCTTGCCTTGCACTCTTTTTACAAAATGTCTGATACCGTTGGGTTTGTGTCTAAGGTTCCCCTGTTCCCCCTACCGGGAACGGTTGTTTTTCCAGGGATGACGGTCCCACTTTATATTTTTGAAGAGCGTTATAAGCGCCTTGTAAAGCTTTGTCTCGAGCAGGAAAAACCGCGCTTTGTCATCAGCCTCTCCAAAGAAGAGGGCATTGGTGACGCGCAGCACGCCTTTCACAAGGTGGGAACGTTCGTACATATTTTGCAGGTAGCTGAGAACCCCGACGGAACCTATAATTTGCTCGGTCACGGGCAAGAGCGTTGCAAGATTAAGGTCGTGGATGAAGAGGCTATCAACGATACCGACGGTTCCTCACGCCTACTCGCCTATAGCGCCGATGAAAGTTACCCGATGGAGCGGGGCGACCCTAATTTAGAGCGGGTTGCCGCCTGGGATGCGCTCGACACTTTTCGCGCCTACGCCAAAGCCTTTTTCGCGTTTGACGCGCTCAAACAAATCGAGCAGGTTTTACCCGAAGATTTAATGTACCAGGCGTCCTTTATCTGCGCGAATATTCGCGTGCCGGTAGATTCACGCCAGGTTTTGCTCGAGGCACCCTCACTAACGGCCCGTTTTCAGCTTAGTCAAAAGCTTATGAAAGAGCGTTTGGCATCGGCTAAGTCTGAAGCGTCGACGGACGCCTCCAGCTTGTAGAAAGTGCGCTTTGCTAGAGCTTAATTTTTACCCTGAGCGGAACAACCCAAAGTTAGCTGAAGCTGCTGCTGAGTATCAAGAAATTTGGCGTGAGCAAGGTAAGGCGTTTTTGGGCGTTCTCGAGACCAAAACAGGGTTGACATTTACTGAAACAGAAGTGAACGCGTTGGTTTACGAGGGTATCAGCCGGTCTCACCCCCTTACCCTACGAGCAAGTTATCCAAAGGCGGTAAAAGCCTCAATCCTCGTGCATGAACTGGGTCACAGATTATTAAGCAGTAACGGACTTACACCTGCGTCCGGCGAGGGCTTTCATATCAATGCCCACAAGCTGCTCAACTTATTTCTTTATGACGTTTACTGTGAGCTATTTGGTACAGATGGTGCGCAAAAAGCTGTCGAGTGGGAATCGGGCTTAAGAGCTAGCTACAAAGTCTGCTGGCAGTGGGCACTCGGCTTAAGTGAAAACGAGCGGGCTAAGCGCTTCTCTGCAATCAAGCAGCATAAAGACAACTGGCTTCCGTATTTAGATAGGTCCACTTATGACTGATTATGAAAAACTCACGTTTCGCTGGGCTGATTTTCCGCCCTTGAGCGAACACCTGTCTGGTACAGGTGGCAAGCTTCGCACTGAACTCGAAGATTTTCAAGTTGAAGAGTTACCCCTTTATTTACCGCAGGGAGACGGTTCCCACGCCTACGCACGGGTTGAAAAACATGGTCTTACCACTCGAGACCTCGTACTTGCTCTTTTGAATGAGGGCTTGGCAGAAAAAGAAATCGGCGTCGCTGGCCTTAAAGACAAATACGCGATTACAAGTCAATGGTTGAGTGTGCCGCAGCGCCACGCCAAGGCTTTAGAAGCGCTAGAGGGGCTTGACGGCGCACGCATCTTAGAAACCTCACGTCACAAAAATAAACTCGGCATCGGTCACTTAAAAGGCAACCGTTTTAAACTGCGCGTGCGTGAAACCGAGCCGGATGCGGTGCAAAAGGCTGGGGCGATTCTCGAGTACTTACAAAAACTCGGCGTCCCCAATTATTTTGGCCCGCAGCGCTTTGGGCGCTTTGGTACGAACGCGGTTGACGGCTACAAGCTCGTGCAGGGCGAGAAAGTACCTGGTGGTCACCGTTTGAAACGCTTTTTCATCTCTGCTTTGCAATCCTTACTCTTCAATCATCTGCTAGCCAAACGTATCAAATTGGGATTGTTTGATGAGGTTGTTTTGGGGGATTGGGCTAAAAAAGTCGATACGGGCGGCGTGTTCAAAGTTGAGGATGAGGTTGAAGTAGCGCGTGCCAAACGCTTTGAAATCAGCGCGACGATGCCGCTCTACGGCAAAAAAGTGCGCGTTTCCGAGGCGCGGGCGGGGGAACTCGAGCTAGCGGGCCTTGAGCACTACGACCTACATTGGGCAAACTTTACGGGTCGGCGCGGCGATAGACGGCTCTCGAGGTTGCCTCTAGATAAAATAGACCTTCAGTCCGAAGAGGACGGCTACACTCTCAGCTTTGATTTACAAAAAGGTGCCTTTGCCACCAGTATTCTGCGCGAAATCATGAAAACGGATGTTGACACTTTTAGTGAGACCGAGACAGGTGAATAAGGCGTCAAACATCTTTGGAGCTAGAGCTATGTATTTCACCACTATCAACGTTAACGAAACGATCTATTTACGGTTACTCGAGCTGTGCGATTCAGATGAACTTTTTGCGCTTGTTGAGGCAAATCGGCATCAGTTAAGACAGTGGCTACCTTGGCTCGACGCGAACACAAAGGTCGAAGATTCTTTTGACTTTATTAAAAGCGTCCAAAAACAGTTTGCAGATAAACAATCACTGGTGATGGGTCTGTGGCATAGAGAAAAGCTCGTCGGTGTCATAGGACATAACAGCATCAACTGGTCGAATCGAACGGCGTATCCAGGCTACTGGTTGGGTCAATCAGCCCAGGGACAGGGGCTGATGACAGCCTCGCTAAAGTCTCTAATCAGTCACGCTTTTTATGAACTCGAGCTAAACCGCATTGATATTCGCTGCGCTACGGGCAATGTTAAGAGCTGCGCCCTCCCCAAACGTTTAGGCTTTACGCACGAAGGTACGCTTCGGCAGGCGGAGTGGCTTTATGACAAATTTGTCGACCATGAGGTTTTCGGGATGCTCTCGAGTGAGTGGCAAAACGGCTAGGCTGTGGCAATGTTTAGCTTTGAAACCTTTGCTGTTACTACCGATAAACACTAAAAACATTCTCTCTTTTTTGTTAGCGCTGGCAAGCTACAGATGACTGCTATTGATAGTGGAGAACAACAGATGACACAACGCCTCGGCATTATTCTCGCTTCTACTATACTTATCACGTTAGCTGTAGTCGTATTTATTTCAGAAGAGGGTTACGAAGAACTCGAGTTAACATTTCCGTTCAACGACAGCCAATTTGCTGCTGTCCTTACGCTGCCCAAAAAGCAAGCAGGCCCGTTTCCTGTTGTCATATTTGTTCACGGTGACGGCGCTTTACCCTCTGACGCTTACGGTTATTATAAACCGCTGTGGAACCGTCTGGCTAAGCGGGGCGTCGCCTCGTTTTCCTGGGATAAAGCTGGGGTGGGCGGCTCGAGTGGCGACTGGCTAAGCCAAAGTATGGATGACCGCGCCGACGAAGTTATCGCTGCCGTAAACTACCTGAAAACTCGTGAGGAGGTTAACGCTGACGCTATTGGCCTAATAGGCTTTAGTCAGGCAGGTTGGGTCTTGCCGCTGGTTGCGACGAAATCTCCTTATCCTGATTTTATGGTTATCGTCTCAGGCGCGATCAACTGGGCGGATGGAAGCGATTACCAGACGAGAAACAGGCTCAGCAAATTAGGCGTTTCAGCGGCGCAAATCGAGCAAGCCATCATGAATAATCACAAGGAAACTGAGCTTTTAAAACCTGAAGCGAGCTATCACGACTACCTGGACATTTGGGAGGAGCACCAGGCAGTATCCCTGGAAAAAGAACCCATGTCTGAAGCCTTTTTCGAGTTTGTCAAGCTCAACTGGCACTATGACGCCAGGGACAACCTTAAAGACATCGACATGCCCGTTTTGGCAGTCTTTGGCGAGGAGGATATCAACGTCGACGCCGCCGAAAGCGCCGCGGTGTATCAGCGCGAATTTGAAGCCTCAGGTCATTCTGAGGTTACGATTAAAACATTTCCGAACGCGCAGCACTCACTGCTCAAGTCCCGCTACTTTCAGGCGTTGCACCCAGGTGTCTGGTTTTGGCTCAAGCTCGAGTTACTGGGAGAAGCTGCCTTTGCTGAGGGGTATTTAGAGTTTGTGACCGAATGGATAGTGGAGCGTAGCAGTGAGCATCACGTACCACGATAATGTTTCTAATCCCCTGCTGCTAGCTGCCGAGTTCCTACCGGACCCAAACGCCGCACGGCTAGCTCGAGTAAAAATACTAGCAAGCCAATCAGGGCAGGCCAGGGCCATAGCGGCGTAGTGTCATCAGGCGTTGTGGGGGCGTAGGTCTCGAGCGAGGTGTAAAACTCGCCGCCTGTGCGCTCGGCAATCGTGCGCAGCAGCGCCTCACCTGTCGCCGTGTCGAATTCGGCATTGGGAGCATTGACCTGGTTACGCGCGACAATTTCATCGCCATCAACCACGAGCAACGTGCCACCCGAGGCGGCGTTGGCACTTGTAGCCGGTACATAGCCTTCATAACGGCCTGGGGCAATTTGTTCTAAGGCAACACTGTCGCCGCCGTAACGCACTTCTAAATCTTGCCCATTGACATATTCACCGTCGCGCACGGCGTCTACGACCACGTGCAACTCGGTGCCCTGGCGGTCAACGGTGGCGGCAAAGTCAGCGGGTCGGGTCTGTAGCCAGCGGGTAACCGTGCCGAGTAAACCGGGTAATTCGTTCCAATTACCCAAGTCACCTGCCCAAGCGTTTAGGTCGGTGGTAAGTGCTGCGCTGCGCCCTAAACCCTGGCGGCTCACAGCTAGAACAGGCTCGCTTTGCAAACCAACTCAGAGCCCCTCAGAATCTGATTTGAGCGTTGT
>ENA-ORXM01000997-ORXM01000997.1-marine-metagenome-genome-assembly--contig:-NODE-997-length-42937-cov-19.800140_pt1 | contig 42937 bp, 38 predicted proteins | sample MGYA00237867_ERZ511480 | MGnify/ENA primary metagenome ERZ511480 (study PRJEB26309, sample SAMN06266103) | marine metagenome | isolation source: Algal blade | place: United Kingdom:Sidmouth, United...
TGTTGAATACGGATTTGGCGTTAAATGAAGAAGTATATCAACTTTCAGCAGAACAAAAGCAAGCCGTTGAGGAAGGCTGTAGACAAGTAGACAGCGGCAACTTTTTAACCGACGAAGAAGCAAATCGACAAATTGATTGATGGTTCGAACAATCAGGTGGTCAATAAGTGGTCATTTAAGCAAAAACCATCAAAAAAAATCATACCAAATAAAATCACCAAAATTGATTACTTTTGGTAAATGGCGTTGCAATTAAAAATATTACCAAATTATAACTATAACGATTATTTAAATTGGGAAGGTCGTTGGGAAGTGATAGACGGAATTCCTTTTGCTATGAGTCCGGCACCAAGGCTGAAACACCAATCCGCAGCAGGTAAAATACATTCCATTTTAATTAACAGCTTAACCGAAACAGGCTGTGGCCATTGCAATGTATACCAACCTATTGATTTAAAAATTACTGAAAATACCATTGTTCAGCCTGACTTGTCTATTATTTGTGGCGTAACTAAAGATCGTGCTTATATTGATTTTCCACCAGCATTAGTAATTGAAATATTGTCACCTTCAACTGCTTTAAAAGATAAAAATACTAAGTACGAATTGTATCAAAACTTTGATATTCCTTATTACTTAATTTTTGATTTAGAATTGAAAGAAATACTCGCCTACCATCTTACAGAAAAAAAATACCAACTATTTAATAACCAAAAAGAAGGCTTTAAGTTTGAAGACGGTTGTTTCATTAAACCCAACTTGGAAGCGGTTTTTGAATAAGCCAACTTAAAAAAGCATTATTACTAAGCAATTATTTTGCTTAAAATGAAATGCGCATTAAGGGTGGAAGTAGTTTCTACAATGTCATTATTTTTGGTAAAAGAAAAAACCTTAGTTTAAATACTTTTCAATAAATTTAATGCCTTAACTTCACATTTTATAGTGCAAAATAAACTAATACATTTTATAGAAAAGGAACAACTGTTCAACAGTAAAAGTAAGCTGATTGTAACGGTTAGTGGTGGTGTAGATTCTATGGTTTTACTGTCGTTACTTCATCAATTAAAATTTCCTTTGGCAGTTGCACATTGCAATTTTAAATTGAGAGATACAGCAGCAAATGATGATGAATTGTTTGTAAAAAAAGCTGCAAATAAATTGAACCTTCCATTTTATAGCACGAGTTTTGAAACCGCAACTTATGCTAAAACAAATGGTATTTCTACCCAAATGGCAGCTCGTGATTTGCGCTATAATTGGTTTGAAGAACTTAGAAAAAAATACGAATACGAATTAATTGCTACTGCTCACCACCAAGATGATAATTTGGAAACGATACTACTCAACTTAGTAAAGGGAACTGCTTTGCGTGGGCTTAGTGGTATTGCCCCAAAAAACGGAAAGGTTGTAAGGCCTTTGTTACCATTTACAAAAAACGAAATTTTGAAGTACGCCAAAACTAACAAACTTAAATGGCGAGAAGATGTTTCTAATGCATCTAACAAATACGAGCGCAACAAAATACGACTTGAGGTAATTCCAACCCTGAAAGAAATGAACCCTAAGTTATTAGAAAATTTATATAAAAATACTGGTTATTTAAGAGATACAGAACATATTTATGCCAATGGGTTAAAACATCATTTTAAAAATTGGTTAGTAAAAAGAGGAGCGGAAGTTTACATTCCTATTTTAAAAATATTAAAAACAAAAGGTTATGCTACTGTTTTATACGAATACTTGCACCCCTTTGGTTTTAACGCAACTCAGGTAGCACAAATTATTGAAAGTTTTGATGCACAGGCCGGTAAACAATTTTTAACCATTACACATCAACTAATAAAAGATAGAACGTTTTTAATATTAAGCCCCATTACTAATGAAAGTAAAAGCCTTCATTTAATTGATATAAAGCAAACAGAATTGCAAGTAAACAATGGAACTTTTACAATGCAATTAGATCGGTTTAAAGAGCCAATGCTACCCGAAAATTTTAAAGACTACCTACCAAAAACAGAATGTGAAGCTAAACTGCAATACAATAAAATAGCTTTTCCTATAAGGTTGAGGCGTTGGCAAAAAGGTGATTTCTTTTATCCTTTTGGTATGAAACGAAAAAAGAAAAAGCTGAGCGATTTTTTTTCTAATCTTAAATTATCGATCTTAGAAAAAGAGAAAGTTTGGATTTTAGAAGATGATAAAAAGCGTATTATGTGGGTAGTAGGTTATCGCATTGACGACCGTTTTGCCATTCATAAAAAAATGAAACAGATATATTGTATAAAATTTAAAGAATAAATTTTTTAAAAGGGTAGGGCTTTTATAGTTGGTTAAAATAAATATCTAATTGATTTTGCCTTACGTTCAAATACTGTTTCATCACTTCAATTTCGTCACTAAAATTATTATTGTCTTGGTAGGGCCATCCTTCAATAGGCCACAATGCAAAATTCTTTTCTACTAATAAGCTTAACTCATCAGCGTAATTATCAATTATATCACTTACCGGTTTTACACCTAAAATTTGTTTGTCGTTTAGTGCTATCCAACGTTTTTTTAGCTGCTTGGTGTACCAATTACATTGCAATAATCGATTAAGCAAAATTGCACGTTGCGGTTTAATAGGCATAACTATGTTTAAACCATTATTACTAAATCTGCCAAAACTATGGTCGTAGTCCCAAGGTGCAATTTGTAATAAATTGTTTTTGCTTTTTTTATATAAGTAGAAATTTTTCAAGATGCCATCTCCGTTATTTGAGTATAGTAAAAGCAAATGCCAATCTATAATATTGCTGATGTCGAAAACGGTAGCTACTTTTTGGCTAAACAAAGTATCATTAGCGTTCACCAGAAAATCTCTAACAGCATTTAGATAACCTGTTTTATCAAAATCTTCAATATTAGGATATGTTTGTTGATTATAGTTTTCAATATCTTGCGGCACAAAAGTGGCTAAATCTTCTCTAAAAATAGGCGGTTCTTTAAATATAAAAGCTGCAGTATCGGGCTTTTCAATCTTTAAAGTAGAGCGATCTAATCGTTCCATCAAAACATATAAGCCTGCATATTGTTGGTTTAAATAAACTTCAATGTATTTCCAATTTGAAGCAATGTTATTTATTGGGTTCATTTTTTTAAACAACTCGTACGACAATGTATGCCGCATAAAACTTTTGTCAATATAATTGGCATTTAATATCCAATCGTCATCAGGCTGCAAACCACCAATTGAAAAATCACCTTTTAAGTTAATTTTATAGCTATGTTTATTATATATTATTGAAAAGCCTCCTCGTCGCTCAATTTTACCGGTAATTAACAAACTATCTTCATTTTCAATAAACACTACTTTACAAGGTATTTCATTATCAATAGGTATTTCTTCTTCAACTTCAATATGTACGCTAAGCGGTTTATTGTGTAATACCTCTTCACTTGGTTGTTTATCTTTTTGGCAGCCCAATACAAAAAATACCAAGCTAAGGTTGATTATTAATTTCAGACAAAAAAATGTATTCTGATATATCTGTTTCATTACCTTGAGTAGAATGGCATATTGCTATGCGAAAATAACACAATTTCACCAAAGAACTTACTTGTTGTTAAACGTTTACTAAACATTTTAAATGAAATTTCATTTGGTAAAAAGTTTATGATAACTTTAAGCTATGAAAATTGGGCTTTATGGTAGAGTATTGAGAAAAGAGCATATTGCATTTGTTCAAGACTTGATTAATAACTTAGATAACCGTGGTATTTTTTATACCATACACGAAATGTATTATGAGGTAATTAAAGATAAAATTCAATTTAATAAGCCACCAGAATTGTTTACTTACAATAGCAACATTGCTAAGCAAATTGACTATTTGCTTACACTTGGTGGCGATGGTACTTTTTTAGATAGTATTAAAATTGTAAGAGAAAGTGGCGTAAAGGTATTAGGAATTAATATGGGCCGTTTGGGCTTTTTGGCTACAGTAAGCAAAGGTAATATTGATAGAGCTTTAGATGCTTTAATGGCTAAAAATTATGTATTAGATGAACGTGCTTTATTAGAAGTGAATATGGCCAACCCTGTTTTTGGTGACTTAAACAAAGGCTTAAACGAGTTTACAATTTACAAAAAAGAGTCGTCTTCAATGATAACCGTTAACGCCTATATTAATGGCGAATTTTTAAATTCTTATTGGGCAGATGGCGTTATTGTAGCAACTCCAACAGGTTCTACAGGTTATTCATTAAGTTGTGGTGGGCCTGTAATACAACCTGCCAGTAATACGTTGGTAATTACACCAATTGCACCACACAATTTAAATGTTAGGCCTATAATAGTAGATGATAGGGTAGAAATATCGTTTGATGCAGAAGGAAGGCAGGAAGCTTTTATTGCAACATTAGATAGCCAACACACAACAATTAGCAACACCCATTTACCCAAAATTAGAAAAGCTAACACCAAATTGCAATTAATTCGCCTGCAAGAAAATAGTTTTTTAGACTCCCTTAGAAGCAAGTTAATGTGGGGTGTGGATAAGAGGAATTAGGATATAAAAAATACTACTCATCTAACAAACTTCTTAAATAACGGTTACTTAAAGAACCACCACTAGTGCAATTGGTAAGTACAATTACTGTTTTTTCGGCATAAGGCATTCTAATAAAGTAAGATCTAAAACCTTTCCACCATCCGCTATGATAAATTATTTTTTTGTCGCCCCTTTGTTGATTAATACGCCAGCCCAAACCGTAATTATCGGTTTTGTGTAAACGACTATGTTTTGGGGTAAAGGCCTTTTCTAATGTACTATAACACAACAAGGTTTCATTGTATAAAGCTTGGTCAAATTTATATAAATCTTCAACGCTGGCATAAATTCCTTTGTCGCCTACTACACCATTAAAGTGCGAATCGGCAATTCTCCGACGACGGTTATCGTGTCCCCAAGTAATTTTTTCTGGCAATGGTATTTCATCTTTTACGTGCACATAGGCATTTTTCATGTCCAAAGGATCAAACACAAACTCTTTCATAAAAGAAGCATAAGATTGCTGAGAAACCTTTTCAATTATAGAGGCTAATACTGCAAAATTACTATTTACATAATTGTAGCGATAATTTGGTGGCCAATATTTTTGAGGTTCATAGGTTTCCATCATACACAACACATCATCGTTATACATAGTGGTTTTACTATTGGGCCAATGCATATCACTAAAATATAAATATTCGGGCAAGCCAGATTTTTGTGTCAACAAATTTTCAATGGTAACTTTTTTGTACGGAAAATTTGGTATAAAACGCTGCACTGTATCAGTTAAATTTAGCAAACCTTGTTCATACAATAACAATACTGCAATACCGGTTAGTGGTTTGCTTACTGATGCAATTTGAAAAGGTGTGCTGGCAGAGATGCTGTCTTTTTTGTGTCGTAAATCTGCAAAGCCAAAGCCATCTTTGTACAAAATCTCTCCTTTTTCAGCAAATAATACTGCGCCATTAAAAGTGCGGTAGCGATGCTTTCTTTTAAAATACCTTTCAATGTCTTTCGCTTTGCTCCAATCAATTTTTTTGATTGCTTTTTTTGGTTTTTTTACAAGTTCTGGTGGTGTTGGCGGCCCTATAAAGGTGCGTTCTATTATTTTCTTATTACAAGAAAAAAATAGCATAGAAAGTACTAAAAATAGAAATATGAAATTTTTCCAAATAAACAAACTGTACAATTATTTTTATTGGTTTAAAAAGTTTTTTTCAATATGTAAACATCAATATTTTTTTGCAAAAAATCAACTCTTATTTAACGTATTAACATTAATTTACCTTCGTAAGCTTGGCTGCCATCATTATTGGTAGCAAATATTAAGTAAACACCCGAACTTACGGTTCTGCCAGTATAATCTTTTTGATTCCAAACTACCTGCCCACCCAGCGATTGTGTGTCAAACACTAAATTGCCCGACACATCTGTAATTTTTACGTTCGAACCATCTACCAAGTTCTTTATATTTACAGAACCATCGTAACCCGGTTCTACTGGGTTAGGAAAAACCACTACATCGTTAAAACTGTTTTGCCCTCGTGAGGCATCACTTCTGTAACTCATAATACCATTGCCTGTACCTAAAAACACGTCGCCCGAATTTTCGTTAACTGCAATATCTACTATTCTGTTAGAAGGCAAAGGGCTGTTTTGTGTGGTGAAGTTTAATAAGGCATCGTTACCATCATCACTTAATAACCATGCGCCGTTGTTGGTGCCTACCCATTTACGGTTGCCATTATCAATTGTAATACAATTAATAACATCCGATTCTAATAAGGGGTTGGGGTTGCCGTCTATATCAACAATTGGTATGGTAGCATCGCAACCATTTTCGGTAAATAGTTCAAAGGGGCAATAAAAAAGCCCGATACCTGCATTTGTACCCACCCATACTATACCATCTTTATCTTCGGCTAAAGAAATAACCCGTGAGTCTGGCAGGTTTCCGCTGCCCACTTGGTTGTTTAAAAATACGTATTGATCGTCGCTTGTTACACTAATATCATTGCCATAATTGTACACCAAAATACCTTGTCTGTCGTAAACCATCCAAATATGATTGTAAAATTTTGACGCTATAATTTTGGTAACCGTTAAAGTTGATGGATTGAAATTGGGCTTAAAGCTGTGCCATTCTCCTTCGTTGGTAAGTACTTTAATGGGTTTTTCGGTTTTAATGTTACTCATCCATAAATTGTTTTGGCTATCAAAATCCATATCAACTACTCCAATTTCGTTACCCAAACTCTTTTGCAAGCCGCTATTGTTTTCATTTAATTGTATTATCGACCCATCAGTATTTATTTCGAAAACCCCATAAATATAAGTGCCTAAAAATGCTTTACCATTAAGCGGATTTACTGCTACCGAAATAATATCGACAAACTGATCTTGCCCTAAAGTATACTTACTTTGATTTTTCCAAGAAATATTATCGTAGGTATAAACCCCTGCATCTGAATAAGAAATATTGCTTCCGAAATTGCCTGGCGCGGAGCCTCCAGCTACCCAAAGTGTATTATTTTTATCAACTGTAAGTGCATAATTATCTTGTTTGCGAGGGCCATTGGGCTGAAAGTTGCTAATTGTAGTATTTTCAATTTTATTAATGCCATTCCATAAATCGCCAACAAAAACAGCTTTATTTAGAAACACGAGATCGTTGGGGCGTTGCATTTGGTAATAAGTAAATTCTTCAAGGAGTGTCTTATTTTTTAATATGATTACTTTGCCAGTTCCTTCAACTAATGCGGTAATGTACAGCAAATCCTCTTTTATAGTAATTTTATTAATTTTATCCGCTTCGTTAAGGGGGTAATGAATATTCCATTCAAAACCATCAAACCATAAAATACTATTATCTTTTATGGCATAAAATTTACTGCCGTTATTAGCAAAACCAGTTACTGGTCCTGGTAAAATATTTTGTTCCATATCGTGCAAAGTCCATTCTTTTGCATCAAATAAATTAGGGTTGTTTTTGTTTGCTTGATAAATGCCTTTGTCGGTAGCTACAAAAATATGTCGATCGGTTAAGGCGATGTCATAGGCTTCTAAAGCAGTGCTACCATCGGTTAACGAATAGTTTTCTAATACCACTTTGCTTACGATGTCAATTACTAAAACCCCAAAAGTGCCACACAAATAGGTGAGGCTATCTTTACTAAAAATTTTGTTTAGCCGCTTTTGGCCTTGTATATTGGAGTTTTTTATGTCAGAAAAAGTACTTACACTATTTTCATTATAAATGTCTATCCCAAAATCATTATAACCTATAATTAATAATTTTTCGGTGGTGTTGTAATGCACTTGAGCCACATTTACGCCAGAAAGCCCGTTAACGGTGCTTAGTCGTGTAACGCTATTGTCGGCCGGATTAAAATATAATACGCCACCAAAAGTGCCGGCTATTACCTGCGCACCATCGGTTGTTAATGAGTTAATATTATGGAATGGTAAATGGCTTTGCCAATCGCCAACCGCCACATTTTGTGATTTAACGCATAAGCAAGTAAGTAAAAGGCAGTTTAAGCTTAAAAGTTGAATAATTTTCAAATATGCTAATTTGAAGATTTAACGTTAAATAATACCTTATTAGTATTAAAATAACTTTACAAATTAATACAATTGCATAAAATTTAAGGTTTGATTATTTATTGTAAACTATTTTTTAGTAATGCCTTTTTTTTGTGCGGGTTATACGACCTAGCGAGCTTTTTTGATTAGCCTCGACAGAAGTGGTTATACCATTTTGGGGTTGGCTTTTGCAGCGTTGGCAAAATGGTATTTGAACGGATGGCGAGACCGAAATTTCTACGAGGACACCCATTTCGCTTCAAAAATTTATTTTGAATTTTTGCTTAATTATTTTTTACTTTTTTTTGTTTTGAAAAACTAAAATCGCTCACCATAAAGATGGCAATAAAAATTAATGTACTGCTTATAATTTTAATCCAATCTAAGCTATCTTTGCCAATAATAATGGCAAAAGTAGTGGCAATAATTAGTTGAAAATAAATGTAAAACCCAACTAATGAGGCATTTACTCTTTTTAAGGCATAAATATTGAAACTATAGGTACCCAAAGTGGCAAATATAATAACGTAGCTTATAACTAACCATTGTTTGGGTGTTATGCTTTGCCAGTTGGTTTGTAATACATCGTTTATAGCAAAGGGCAAAAAGCCAATTAGGCCAAATAAAAATACCCATTTTAATACGGTAAAGGGTTTGTATTTTGCCATTAACGATTTTACATAAACCAAATAAAACGAATAGCTAATTACATTTACTGCTATTAAAAGGTTGCCAAATAAACTTCCGGTAATGTTTTCATTTCCTGCACCACCCAAAATTAAAATTAACGAACCGGCTAAACCCAAAAAAATGCCAATCGCTTTTTTTAGGGTAATCTTTTCTTTTAGCATTAAGTAAGAAAACAATAACACCACAACTGGTGTGCAAATAACAATTATGGCAGCATTTATGGGGCTGGTTTTTGATAAACCTAACAAAAAAAAGCTTTGATTAATGGTACAACCTGTTAGGCCACAAATAAATAATTTAAAAATGTCTTTACATTCAACTTTCTCCTTATTTTTTACTACTAAATGAGCCAACCACAACAATACAAAAACACAAAATATGCGCAAAAAAGTTAAGGTAAGCGGCAATATTTCGGCCTGCATTGCCTCTTTAGCAATTATATAATTAAGGCCATAAAACAGACTTACGAAACTTAGTGCTAAATGCGCCGACCAGTTTTTCATTTTCATTTTTAAAAGATGGCAAATGTAGTTAATTAGTATGGTTTTGTATTTTGGTAAGGTGATAGATTTTTTAGTATTATTTTGTGTGTGAACCAACCTTTTATCAACTTCTAACTGTCTATTATATAAGTTTACAAAAATCTTTTTATTATGAAAATACTTCAATTGATAACCCTTGTTTTAATAATAACAATTTTAGCAGCTTGTAACAAAACTACTGAGCTTGTACCAATAAGCGAAGTAGATGAAACTGATGAAGGTTACGTTTTTGATTGCACTTTTGTAGAAGATACGGCTACCGCAGAAGGTTGGTTTAACGAATTTGAGGCTACTACAATTGAAGAATGTAATGCTAATCAACTTACATCAAAAGAAGATATTGAGCAAAACCTAATTGGCGAATGGGAATTAGTTGGGCAGGCATCGGGCTGGGCAAAACCTGTTAATATGCCCTGCGCGCATATAAAAATAGAAAAAGAAGAGCTGGTTTTTACCTTTAAAAATGCACAAATTGATACCGTTACCAAACATACTTGGAAGATTGAAGAGGATACCCGTTTTAATGAAAAAGTATATCAATTAACTGTTGAACCGCTAACTTATGGTTTAGAAATACATAGTTTTTGCAGCAATTTTATGTATTATGATTACATACCTTTAGATGGGGACATGGTTTTGTATGAAAAGAAGAAGTAATATAAAAACTACTATTTCAATATGTTTAAATCTAACTTAAAATCAACTAACACATCTTCACCACTTAGCGTGGCATCAAAACTATTTACTATATGTATACTACCTTCTTTTCTGTAAATGTAGGCTTTCTGTTCAATTGGGTCAATTAGCCAAGCAAGGTGTGCGCCATTGCTAATCCACATCATCATTTTATTTTGTAAAAATTGAAGTCGATCAGATTTTGAACGCAATTCCACAATAAACTCTGGGCAAATAGGGGCGAAAACTTTTTGCTGTGCATCCGTTAAAGCATTCCACTTTTCGTTAGATGCCCAAGCAGCACCGGGCGAACGTTGCGAGCTGTCTGGCAAAGTAAATCCAGCACTTGATTCGAAAGTTTTTCCTAATCGGTTTTTTCTATTCCAGATAACTAATTCTCCAATTATTTCTGAATTGGTATTTCCAGTATTGCTTCCAGTTGGTGGCATAAAAATAATATTTCCTTTTTCATCTCTCTCAAAACTAAGCTCATCATTTTCTAAACAAAAGTGAAAAAACTCTTCGGCGGTCATTTCTTCAAAGACCTTCCCTTTAATAATACAGGTATTGTTGCTAATGAACATCTGTTAAAGGTACGTACTAATTAAATAATTTGCAAAGCTATTGTTAAAGTACTGCTTAATCTTATCTCAAATTATGAGCAATTAATTAATTTTGTATATTAGGTTTTGATGCGTAAAATAGAGATAAGAACGGTGAACGTTGTACAATATTTGCAACCTTTAAGAGAAGGCGGCTCGCTGCCAGCTATTGTAAAAGCCGATGATGATTTTTTGTATGTACTAAAATTTAGAGGAGCGGGGCAAGGTAAAAAGGCCTTAATAGCAGAATTAATTGGCGGAGAATTAGCAAGAGCGATGGGCTTAAAAGTGCCAGAATTGGTTTTTATGAACTTAGACGATTCGTTTAGCAAAACAGAACCTGACGAAGAAATTCAAGATTTGTTGAAGTTTAGTGTTGGGCTTAATTTGGGCCTTCATTTTTTATCAGGAGCTATTACCTACGATCCGCTAACCTCAAAAGTAGATGCATTAACCGCTTCTAAAACGGTACTTTTAGATAGTATAATTACCAACATTGACCGTACCGCCAGAAATACAAATTTACTAAATTGGAAAAATGAATTGTGGTTAATTGACCACGGGGCAAGCCTTTATTTTCATCATAATTGGAACACTTGGGAAACTCATTTAGAGCGTACTTTCCCCAGTATAAAAGATCATGTGCTTTTAGAGAAAGCAGCTAATTTAATTGAGGCAGGCAAAGAAATTGAAGCCTTAGTAAATGAAGAAACCATTACTGAAATTGTGTTTAATATACCAGAAGATTGGTTAATAGAAGAATTGAGCATTTTAAAGCCTACTGAAATGAAAACAGCTTATATTAGGTTGCTCAATTCAAAATTAAATAAGCTACAATTATTGGTAAAAGAAGCGATAGATGCAAAATAAAGTTACCTACGAATTTGCGGTGATAAGAGTGGTACCTAAAGTTGAACGGCAAGAGTTTATGAATGTAGGGGTAATCCTCTTTTCAAAACCAAAAAAATATTTGGATGTTAAATATGAAATTAACGAGAGCCGCTTAAAGGCATTTTCAAAAAATATTGATATTGATATATTGAATAATGCACTAAAAGCTTGGGTATTAATTTGCAAGGGCACACCAAGCGGCGGAAGTATTGGGCAATTAGAATTAGCAGAAAGATTTAGATGGTTGGTTGCCAGCAGAAGTACCATTATCCAAAGTTCAAAAACACACTCTGGCCTTTGTAATAACCCTACAAAAATTTTAGAAGATTTGTTTGAGTTGTATATTTTATAGTAAAAACTTAATATAGCATAGCCTTTTTATTAATAAAAGCGTAAGGTGTGCTAAGCATCTTACCCCAAAAATTTAAAACAAATTACGCATAAAGCCCTTTACTTAATTTTGATTACTTAATTTTGCACAAAATCTCAGTTTAATGGAAAGCCTTTTTTCTATAGATAATATTTTCACTTTATTTATGCTTATTATGTTACAAGCCGTTTTGGGCTTCGATAATTTGTTGTACATTTCGTTAGAGTCGCAGCGAGTAGTAGCAGACAAGCAAAACTATGTACGCAAAATAGGCATTGGCTTTGCCATTGTGTTGCGTATTGCTTTATTATTTGCGCTGGTTTCTGTTATTGAATATTTTAAAGAACCACTTTTTGAAATACACAACTCTTTTGTAGAAGGAGAATTTAGCATATACAGCATTATTGTTTTACTGGGAGGTGTATTTATTATGTACACGGCAGTAAAAGAAATTTGGCACATGATTTCGTTAGAAGATGACCACGCACTGAAACGCGAAACCACCTCTGTTGGCAAAGCTATTTTTATGATTATGGTAATGAATCTCGTTTTTTCGTTCGATTCTATATTAAGTGCCATTGCATTAACCGATGTTTTTTGGGTAATGGCAGTAGCTATAATAATTGGTGGTTTATTAATGATATGGTTATCAGAAAAAATAACAGAATTTTTAAAACGCAACCGAATGTATGAAGTTTTAGGTTTGTTTATATTATTAATTGTTGGGGTAATGCTTGTTTCAGAAGGTGGGCATTTAGCGCATTTAAAGTTTTTTGGCAATGCAGTTACCGCAATGAGCAAAGCCACCTTTTACTTTGTGCTGTTAATATTGGTAGTAGTAGAAGTAGCACAAAGTAAATACCACCGAAAACTAATGGCCGAAAAAGAAAAACATTACGATGACGATACTGCATAAGCACTAACAAATTAATCTCGTAAAAATTTTCTACATAAAAAAATTTCGTAAGCATTAGCAAAAATTTTAGAAGCGAAACAGTTGCCCTACGCAAAAAATTTGGTCCCGCCATCCGTTCAAATACCATTTTGCTATGCTGCATTGCCACCCTGCAAATGGTATAACCACTATTGTCGGGGCTAGTTTTCTAGCTGTACCCAGCCGTACTAGGCAACGCTATAATACTCCCACTACTTGGCTTTTCGCTTATCAAACCCCATTTTGGCCAAATATTCAACAATAAATGGGTACTGTTGTTTTAAAGCAATATGAAACCATCTATGTACCTCACCAGTACGTATTTTATCACCAGCGTTCATTTGGTTTAAAAACTTATCAGTAATGTGTTTTTTTCCTTGGTTTAAATAAATGCCCGTGTTTTCAATATCATCAAAAGATTCGCCAAGCGCAATTTTTTGAAACAATACAAAATAATTGCTCTCCTCCAATTTTGTAATGTTCTTTTTCTCCTCAATTTTCAATTTTTCAACTCTTTCCCCTTCCAAAACCTGCCGGTTCAATCTCCACTGTAATTTTAAATTCGGATCTAATTGGCCAAACCTGTTGCCATCATAATCTGGGTTGGGTGTTTCACCAAATTCTCTCAACATTAACCACTTTTTAATGCACTCTAACAAAAAAGATTTTTGCTCACCTTCGGTAATATTAAAAGTATCTTTAGCTACGGCAGCAATACAGCCTCCTAACAACATATCTTCTAAATTTGAACTGGGCGGCACCTTTATGTAAGAAGAAAATGCAATTACCTCCAAATTATCGTACAATTCATTTTGGCCTTCCTCTAATTCGTTATTGTAGGCTTTTGCCTTTTTTTCCATCAATTTTTTAAGTATTAATTTACCAGTATAAAAATTGTTGGTTACATCTTCTTCATTTTCAAAAAGCCAATCTAACAATATAAAATCAGGCTTAACATTTGTGTTGTCGTTTAAATAACTCCACAACCTTTCTTGATTAATAATCTTTTCATCCAACACATTAATTTTAAAAGAGTACTTACCTTGCCATATTTCTATATCAAAATATTCTTGCGCCCTTGAGTTGAAACGGTTTTTTACTACCTCATCATCAACTATCAAAACATTAATTTTATCTCTCATTATCATTAAATTTTTACATAAACTTTTGGTATTAATATGTCAATTTTTGTTCCCTTATGTTTTTCGGAATAGGCAACATTAACCTCACCTTCAATTTTGTTTACTAAATATTTTACGGCCATATTTCCTAATCCACGTCCTTCACTTTTGTCATACGCACCATTTAAAGATTGTTTAAACATATTATTTTTTATATGATCGGGCATTCCCTCACCATTATCAATAATACTCAACACCAAACCATCATTACTTAGTTTAATTTCAACTTTAATTTTCGGTTGGAGTTCATCTTTTTCAATCTCCATAAAATGCTGAATACAATTGATTAGCAAATTAGCGATTATTTCAGATATGTATATGTTGGGGATGTTTTGAATAATGATGTTTTTATTGCCTAACAATTCATACTCAATATTGTGTTCACGTAACGGAAAATATAGTTGTTCAAATTCGTTTTCAACAACCGTTTTTAAATTAAAATCTTCTACATGGGTAACGCTTTCAAAATTATTTTTTTCAAAGCCCAAAAGACCTAACCACCGCATAAAGCTTTTAAAAGTATTAATATAAATTTGAAAATCGCCACCGAAACTAATAAGTTTTTCTCGCAATTTTTCTTCGTTCCATTTGGTTAAGTTGAGCTTTATGTTTTGTAAAGCGGTGTTATTAATATCAATATAATTTCTAAACCTATGGTTTAGTAATTTAATAATATGGTTTTTTTGTTGGCGAATTTCGTTGCGTTCTTCGTTAATTTCAAAGTAAGCAACAACAGGCGTGAGCATATTGGCAATGGCTTTCATTAAATCAATATGATCTTGATTAAAGAAGGCTTTTGAGTCGTTTTGCAAAGAAATGATACCGAGCGGTTTTTCATTTTGGTTAAATACCAACGGTACACAAATTATAGACTCTGAGGTAATGCTGTTTTTTTTCAGATCATTTTTTGTAATTATTTGGTTATGATTTTGAGAGTTGCGTTGAAAATTTTGTTCCGCATAAAGTTTTTTACGCCCGTTGTAAAATGGAAAATAAATGCTTTTAGCAGTCACTTTACGAATTTTTGCTTCTTCGTTTAATAACATTCCCTTTTTATCAACCTCAATAATTTTAGAGGTTATTTCTTCTTTTTTTCTGTTAAAAAGTACTGCAGTAAAACCACAATCTTCTTTCATTTGGTCTTTAAATTGATTAAATATATCAATTAGGTATTTATTTAAAAAATCAAGCTTGCCTCGCTTGGCATCAAAATTTTTTATGGTTTCTAACACAGCAGATGCATTAAACTGCAAAATTTGTAATTTAGCAATTGTTCTTTCTAGCTCTGTATTTTTTTTGCTTAGTTCATTTTTTTTATTCCACCAACTTAAGGCCGCTAGCGCTAGTAGGGCGGCAACTGCCAATATTGCAAATAGCAAGTAGGTTTTAATTTTGTTGTTTTCTTTAAGTATTTCTTTTTGCATAATACTTAAAGCGGTGTCTTCAATAATTTCAAAATTAGGAAAATCACTTACAATTGATTGGTAAAAAAACCAGTTGTCTTTATTTTCCGATTTCCAACAATTGTCTTTTGTAAAAGTATTTAACTTATCTGCTAAGGCAATGGCCTGGTTTTCTTTACCCAAATAAAAAAGCGCCTTTTGTTTTCTTTGGTATAATTCTTCTAAATGATAAGGAGAACAGATTTCTGTTTCTAGTGTGTTTATAGCTTCGTCAAATTTATGTATTGATTTTCTTATTAAATTATCATCGTTTTTTAAAATGCCTTCACTTAAATAAACTCTGCCTAATTCGTTTATGGCATTGGTTGAAGATTCTATTTTTCTACTTTGCGCACCAAAACTATAATAGTTGAGCGTGGTAAGAGGGATGAGCAAGTTTTCTGCCTGCGCAAAATTACCCATTAGCCGTTCTACTATACTTAAATTATGTTGTGCACCCTGTTTTAAATAAAATACATCTTCTGAGTTAGATTTTAATGCCTCAATTTCATTTACAACAAGATCTAATTGGTTTTTAATTACATTTCTCTGTTTACTATTTAGTTCTACTATTATTTTTTTAAAGTAAGATAGTACCATGGCATGATAGCACCTAATCGAATCGTTTTCTGTAGTAGCAACCTGTAAACCTAATTTTAAAAAATCGAATGGTTGCTCAACAAACCAATCTCCATTTTCATTGTTTAATGTTGCTAAAACTCTATAAAATTGTGATTGGTTATTGCTGCTTATTGAACCTAAAAAATCTTTATAGCCATTTTGAGTTATATTATATTGTTCTACAAGTTTTATAAAGTTGCCTTTAAGCTCTCTGTTTTTTAAATAGTTATTTATCGTAATTTTTAATGAGTCGAAATCGGTATTTTTGATATTATTGGCTTCAAATTGTATTGGACAAAATAGAAGCAGTATGCAAAATGTAAAAATATAACTAATTTTACTTATACCCATATAACACAAAATTACGTAGTTCTGTTATCGAATGATGGGGAATTGATAAGATCGGAAGTTATTATAGTAAGATTTAGAATTAGCATAAAATACGGTAGCGTTTAAATTATGACGTTTCAATATTTAATGACCAACCTTTTTTTACTGCCAAATACCGAATTACCATTACGCTACCCATAGAAATTAGCATACTCAAATTTTTAAATGGCAACAGTTCATTTAAAAGCAAGTAAATAATGCCGCCAAACAAACAGGCAGTAGCATAAATTTCTTTTCTAAAAATTAGTGGAATTTCATTTACCAAAACATCTCTAATTACACCACCAAAACAAGCCGAAACTACCCCCATAATTAAACAAACTTCTGTATTTAGGTTGTAACTCATCGAAATATCAATACCTAAAATGGTAAATAAGCCAATGCCTATGGTGTCAAACAAAAACATCCCTTTTCTAAATTGAAGTACTTTGCTTTTAAACAGATAGGCAATAAGATAAGCTCCTAAAATAGCAAAAAAATAATTTCTATCGTTTAACCAGCCAACAGGGTGTCGGCCAATTAAAACATCTCTAATGGTACCGCCACCTATAGCGGTAACAAAGCCAATAATTAACGAACCTATTAAATCAAATTTTTTATGGATTGCGGTAATTACTCCCGATATAGCGAAAATACAAGTGCCAAGTAAATCAACAAAATATATCCAACTCATAATTTATATTTAACGAATATATTTAATCTTCTAAAAACCTTGTTTGTTCTTCTATTGTAGCCAACCTGCAAGTTTTGCTTTGGCCAAAAAAACGATAGCGGTTGCGGGCTATAAAGTTGTAAAATAGGTTTCTAAAGCCAGTTGGTAAAAAGCTAAAGTAGTACAGCCAATGATAAGGGGTAGCTAAGTGCTTTGCTACGCCTAATACGGCATCTGATTTTTGAAAAAGTTGACCATTTTCAAAAAAATAAATAGTAGAAAGCTCAGTACTTGCAATACTAAATTTACTTAAAAACTGCTTTGCAAAAGGTGATTGTAATGAGCTAAATTTAAGATTACTTTTGGCATTATGTTGCAATATAAAATTAACAGTAGTGTTGCATAAATTGCAGACACCATCAAAAAAAACAATATAATTTTCTTCTGTATTCAATTATTGCAAAGATACATTAAAACACTTCAAAAAACCTTTTAAGGGCGTTTTTTAGCATTGAAATGTGGAAAACCTACTTCACTTATTGCTTAAAACACAAAATTATTTACATTCCCTCTTAGCAAAAAAAGAGTAATTCAATTGTTTTAGATGTTACAAATACTTGAGCTTATAAAAATACCGATTGCAAATTGTAACTATGATAATATTACAAACCGAAACTATTTTTACTTCAAACATTTAAAATAATCAAAAGGCTCTAAACAATCTAAACATTTAAACAAGGCTTTGCAAGCGGTGGAACCAAACTGACTTACTAACTTAGTATTAGTTGAACCGCAGTTGGTGCAGCCTACCAGTTTTGAACCTTCTAACAAGACTGCTTTGTCGGCAGTTTCGCCTAATGGTGGCGCAATGCCATAAGCTTTTAAAGCTGCTTTTCCTTTTTCGGTAATACGGTCGCTCGTCCAAGCGGGGGAAAGTACCAGCTTAGTTGTTGCCGTATAACCTTCTTTTGAAAAAGCTTGTATAACATCGGCTTGCATTACATCCATAGCGGGGCAGCCAGTGTAAGTAGGTATTAATTCAACATAAATGTTTTTGCCGGTAAGTGCTACTTTATGTACCACTCCTAAATCTATAATTGTCAATACCGGAATTTCCGGATCGGTTACAGTATCTAATATACTTCGTACTGCTGCTGGTATGTTATTAAGCTGTGCTACCATTGCATATTTGGATATACCTTTTGCATATATTGAAATTCTTGTAAAATATAATCTAACTGTTCGGTATGAAAACCGCTTTTACCTTTTGCATAACGTTGCGCTGCTTCGGGTATGCTTATATTTGCTTCTTTCAAAGTTTGGTGTACTTTATTTAAATAGGGTTCTTTTAATGCCGCTACATCAGTTCCGAAACCAGCTTCAAAAGCTTCGGCTTCAATTTTTGATGGCGTATAAAGTTCTTCGGTAAAAACATACAAATCGTTAATGGCCGTTTTTATTCTACTATGGCTTTCATCGGTGCCGTCTCCTAAACGTTTAAGCCAATCGGTAGAAAAGCGCAAATGGTATTTGGCTTCTTTAATTGATTTTTTGGCTATGACAGCAATCCGTTCATTAGTATTATGTTGAAGATTTTCTAAGTTTAAATAATGAAATACATCAAACAAAAATTGACGACCAATAATATAGGCAAAATCTGTATTGGGTTGTTCTACTAAAATACAATTGTAAAATTGACGGCTGTTGCGCTGGTGGGCAATATCGTCTTCGGTATAATTTTCTCCTTTTAACTCGGCAGCATATTGAAAATAATTACGAACTTCGCCAAACAGATCGAGCGAAATATTAGTTAAAGCAATGTCGGTTTCTAAAGTTGGGCCGTGGCCACAAAGCTCCGAAAGGCGATGCCCTAAAATCATTGCATTATCTCCAAGTGTTAGTATGTAGTTGTACAGCAAATTATCTTCCATAAAAATATGGCCTAAAGGTAAGGTGAATTATAACAGCTTACAACTACTAATTTTTAAAGGTGTAAATAAGGTTCTGATTTAAAAATTAAAAAAGTACAGTACCCTAATTAAAAGGCACTGTACTTAATGCTTGAGCGTCATTTAGTTTGGATGCTCTCTTTGGGTGTTTTCCTCGGGTGCTTCCTTTGGGTGTTTTCCTCAGGTGTCTCCATTAAGCGTTTAATCAGCATTTTTTAGTAAATGAACTTGTGTAATATTTTTGTTTTAGACCCATTACTGGTTTTTCCTTGTGAACCAGGGAAATTTGTTTATTACAAATTTAATTACAGTACAAATGTAAGTCGAGAAGTATTATATTTTTTAGCTGTAATCTATTAAATAAAAAAATAATGGTTTTCCGTGAGTTACTTTTATTTCATTGTTAATACACGGCCTAAAGCAGTATCTTTACCTAATTATGTCACATAAAAAAACCATACGTTCTAATTTACAAGGCATTGCCAGCTTAGTTACCGATGCTACCATTGGCATTACAGATTTGGTAGAAGCGATGCATCGGCAAATAGTTCATCCTCCTTTTTTGCCTTCTACGCCAATTCAACATTTAATTAGTGGCCTTGCAGGCATCACTTATAAAAACATTAGGTGGAGTACCAAACTTATTGGTAATAATATTGGTAACGTATTAGGGCGGCTAACTGCTGCGCATCCTAAAATAAAAAACACCTATAAAACGGATGCGATACGCTCGGTTTTAAACGGAGTAATTGGTGATTATTTAGAAAGAAATGAAAACCCTTTAGCTATTACAATGCAAATTAGGCACGAAGCAGAAGCTATTTCTATTGATAAAAAAAGTATTGGAAAGGCTTACCCAACTATTAACGGTAAAATTTTATTAATGGTACATGGTGCTTGTATGAATGATATTAAATGGACGCAAAAAGAGCACAATCACGGATTAGCTTTGGCAGAGGAACTAAAAAAAACACCTGTTTACTTAAATTATAATAGCGGCTTACATATTTCTACTAATGGACAAAATTTTAATGAGCTATTAGAAAAACTAATACAGAATTGGCCTGTACCAGTTGAAGAATTGGTAATTATAGGGCATAGTATGGGCGGTTTAGTGTCTCGTAGTGCTTTGTATTATGGCCAACAGCAACAAAAGTTATGGACTAAGCATCTTAAAAAAATAGTTTTTTTAGGTACGCCACACCATGGTGCGCCATTAGAAAAAATAGGCAATTTTTTGGAGGCTGTTTTAGAAGCTATTCCTTATACCAAACCATTTGCAAAATTGGGCAAAATTAGAAGCGCCGGCGTAACAGATTTAAGATATGGTAATTTGTTAGATGAAGATTGGAAAAACATGGATCGCTTTAAAAGGCAGGCAGACAAAAGGCAGCACCTACCCTTACCCCAAAAGGTAGCCTGTTATAGCATAGCAGGTATAGTTGGTAAAAAAACTTCTGTTGCAGCTCAATTGTTAGGCGATAATATGGTGAATGTAAAAAGTGCTTTAGGAGCGCATAAAGATTATACCAAAACCTTAAACTTTAAGCAAGAGAATACGATGATCGCTTACGAAAACAACCACATAGGTTTGTTGAGCGACGCTACTATTTACAACAAATTAAAGTGTTGGTTAGTTTAAGGAGCTAAACCAATTGCTTCCAAATGTTGTCTGCTTTTTAAATATGTTTTAACTCAATAGGTAATTTGTAAAAGGTAGGATGCCGATATACTTTATCTTCTGCTGGGTCAAACAATTCTTCACTATCAATTGGGTTAGATGCTGCAATATGTATTGATTGCACTACCCAAATACTTACACCTTCTTGTCGGCGCGTGTAAACGTCGCGTGCATTTTCAATTGCCATTGCTTGGTCGGCTGCATGTAAGCTACCTGCGTGCCTATGCTCTAAGCCATTTTTTGAACGGATAAAAACTTCAAATAAAGGCCACTCTTGCTGTTTGTTGTTTTGATTTTTACTCATACTGTTTGGTACAAATGTAGTTAATAATTTAGTAGGGCAGTTTTTAAGCCTATTTTTCGGTTTAATGGTAATAAAAAAGTTAATCTAAGTAGTTAATTTTGAAACTCTTGTTGTTTTCTACTTTACCATTCCTCTCAAATTCGTATCTTCGAAAAAACAAATAACTATGGCAAGCGCTACTGCTAAAATGGAAACCATTTTGGTGGAAAAATTAAAAGAAGAAACTGGTAAAGACTACAAGGCTTGGTTAAAAATATGGGCCAAAGAAGAGCCAAAAAAAGTTGTTATATCAATATGAATATAAGATGTTATACAAAAATTTGGAATTTAACTTGGTACTAGCCTTAAATGAAGAACCATAAACTTAAAATCTTAAAAATTTGTTTGAAACGGATGATTTGTATGTAGAGGTGCTGTTGCCATTGGCGCTTCCTCAAAACTACACCTATTTTGTGCCAGAAAATCTGCACCAGCAAATAACTGTTGGTAAAAGGGTTGAAATTCAGTTTGGTAAAACACGCATTTATGCTGGTTTAATTGTAAAAGTAGAAAAAGATTTGCATTTAAAATATGTACCCAAAGCAGTTTTATCGGTTTTAGATGACGAACCAATTGCAACCGAAATTCAGTTGCAATTTTGGAAATGGATAGCCAACTATTATATGTGTACCCCTGGCGAAGTAATGCAGGCAGCCTTGCCAGCAGCTTTTAAATTAGGCTCGGAAACAAAAATATTGTTAAAGCCAAATATTGAGGTTGATGCTTCTTTATTAAGCGATAACGAGTATTTAATTTATGAAGCTTTAGAAAGTAGAAAAGAACTAACGGTAAAAGAAGTGTTAGATATTTTGGAAATAAAATCGGCGCATCGTTTAATAAAAAGTTTGTTAACAAAGCAAATTATTGTTTTGGCAGAAGAGTTAAAATATCAATATAAAGCTAAGTATGTTCAATATGTAAAATTAAATGATGCTATAGGTGAAGATGAATTAGATGATGTTTTTGAAGATTTGAAACGTGCCAAAAAACAGCAAGCTTTATTAGTCGATTTTTTGAGATGGAGAGCAGATTTATCGACCAACAACATTAAGAAACAGTTTTTGCTAAAACAGAGCGAAAGTAGTTCCGCAGTTTTAAATGGTTTGTTAGAAAAAGGAATATTCGAAATTGAAAAAGTTCAAATTAATAGATTAGATGTTGACCCTAAAGAAAAACTAATTGAACATCAGCTAAATGAAGAGCAGCAAACTGCCTATAAAAGTTTAACCACACAGTTACAACAAAAACGAGTTTGTTTGTTACACGGCATTACCTCAAGTGGTAAAACGCAATTGTATTTAAAGCTAATGAAAAGTGTAATTGAAGCCGGCGGGCAAGTGTTGTACCTGTTACCTGAAATTGCATTAACGGCTCAAATTATAAGACGCTTAAGAGCCGTATTGCCTTGTAAAACAGGCGTTTATCATAGCAAATACAACGATAATGAGCGTATTGAACTTTGGCAACAGGTAAAAGACGGAGCAATTGGTGTAGTTGTTGGCGCACGTTCATCTGTATTTTTGCCTTTCAAAAATTTGCAATTAATTATAGTAGATGAAGCGCACGATAGGAGTTTTAAGCAAATTGACCCTGCGCCCCGTTACCACGCCCGCGATTGTGCTATTGCCTTGGCAGCTTGGCATAAAGCAAAAGTAGTTTTGGGCACGGCCACGCCATCGGTAGAAAATTATTTTAAAGCTACTGCACCCAATAACACTTTTGGTTTGGTTGAAATTAATAAACGTTTTGGCAATGTTAAACCACCCGAAATAATTATTGTTGACTTAAAAGAAGCTGCCAAACGGCGTAAAATGCATAGTCATTTTGCGGCCTCTTTTTTAGAAGCTATTAAAGAAACTTTGGCTAATAATGAGCAAGTAATTTTATTACAAAACCGACGAGGTTATGCCCCTGCAATGTTATGTGGCGTTTGTGGTTATGTGCCTAAATGTGTGCAGTGCGATGTTAGCTTAACCTATCACAAGTTTTTAAATGAACTTATTTGCCACCAATGTAATTACAAAATTCGTTTGTTAAAACAGTGCCCGCAATGCAGTTCAGAAGATTTAAAGATTCGCAATTTTGGTACTGAAAAAATAGAGGAAGATTTGCAAGGTTTGCTACCTGCTGTAAAAGTTGCTCGTATGGATTTAGATACCGTTAAACGTAAAGAGGGCCACAGCAAATTAATTGCAGCTTTTGAAAACAAAGAAATAGATGTACTAGTAGGCACGCAAATGGTGGCCAAAGGTTTAGATTTTGATAAGGTTACTATGGTAGGCATTATTAATGCAGATCAGTTGTTATACTTTCCAGATTTTAGAGCCTTAGAAAATGCGTACCAACTAATGGTGCAAGCAAGTGGCCGAGCTGGGCGGCGACAAAAAAGAGGTAAGGTTTACATACAAACTTACCAACCCGAAAACCCTGTTTTTGAGTGGATTGCTAATGATGATTATGATGCTTTTTATCAACACGAAATTGAAGAACGCAAAAGTTTTGAATACCCACCTTTTTACAGAATTGTACATTTACAGTTGAAACATAAAGATGCGAACTTGGTTAATTATGCTTCAATGGAATTTAGTAAGCAGCTTAGAGTTTACTTTGGTAAACGAGTTATGGGGCCCGCAATTCCTGGTATTTCTTATATTAGAAATTATTATTTGCGTGATGTGTTAGTGAAGCTGATACCTAACCGTAAGCAGTTGCAAATTGAAAAGCATTTTATAAAAGAAACTATACAAAAAGTGAAATCGGTAAGCAGTTATAGAAGTGTAATTTTTAGGTTAGCAGTTGATGTTTGATTGAGCTTTGTATTTTTTATTAGTATAAGAACAACAGAAAAACCACTTACGACAGTGCGCAGTTTTTAAACTAAACCCGATTGCAGCGGTTATGCCTTTTGCAGCGGTGGCTTTGGCGCGTTGGCAAGGCATTTGAGCGGAAAGCGGGGGCGCACTTCGCACGAGCCACATTGTTTCTTTTCAAATAAAAAAGGGTTAACATTAAAGTAATTAGTCAATACAAAAACTTGTCTTAAATTTGTTCTTTTTTAAATGTTGAAAAGAACATTTTTATATTTAAACAATAAACTTACCAAAGGCCAAATATGTTTTTTATTAGTACGCCAAATTGATTTTGTTTATTTAAATTTGAAAAAATGCTAATTTAACTACAAAAAAAGTGCATACTATTTGCCAACATTGTTCAATTGAAAAGTGTATTTAACAAAGAGCCAACCCTACAGTTATTGAAAAAGAAATTGAATTATTGGAAATTTAAAAACACTTGAAGAGCTATAATCAGCAGTAGGGGAGACTAAATTATCAATTAATGGCTAAATTTTATACTATTATTATATAAATCATCCTACAATATTTTGTTACGGTGTTAAGGTTTTCTAAATTGCAGGTAATTAAAATTAAAAAAATCTGATAATTATGAAAAAACAAGTATCAATATTGATTACTGTTGTATTTCTATTTTTGGGTATAAGTAATATCACAATAGCACAAAACAAAGAAAAAACAGTTAAATTAGAAAACCAAGCTAAGCTCAGCCAAAGTGAAGCAGTTAGCATTTTTCAAGTACGTTTTAAAAGCGTTGATCAAACTTTGAAAGACTTTTTATCAAAAAACGAAGCGGTACTTCACTTTAGAGGAGAGTTGAATACTTATGTATTGTATTTAACAGCCGAAAAAACAAAACAAGATTTAACTAACCTGCTAAAACAAAACGACGTATCGAATTTTGAGATTATTGTAGCTCAACAAGGTAGTCGTAAGCAGAATTTATTTAATAAACAACATTAAAAAAAATCTGACTTTATGAAAAATTTAATATTAATAGCCTTATTCGGCTTTTTTATAAATACGGTAATTTACGCCCAATGCCCTGCTGGCGAAACAGAAGTTACGGTTCAATTTGTTGATGAAGGTGCTTTTCCTAGTGAAATTCAATGGGATTACATTTCAGGTGGTTTAGTATCTGGCATCGGGCCATTTTTAAGTACAGATGTTGTAACAATATGTGTTCCTGACGGTAATTTAATTATTTTAGGTTGCGATACGTTTGGGGATGGTTGGAATGGAGCAATTTATACCGTTACCATTACCGAAGATGGTTCTGTTAATGGATGTGATGCACAAGATGGTTGTTTGTTATATCTATCAACCGATGCAGATGCTGCAGCTGTAGCTGATTGTGCCGATACTGGTGCTGGTACACCTGTAATGCCTGCAAGCCCAACTTTAAGTGTTGGCCCGTGTAACGCATCACCTATTTTAACAGATGGTTGTACAAATCCGATAGCAACCAACTATAATGCTTGTGCCATAACTGATGATGGCAGCTGTGCCATACCTCAAGCTAATGATTTATGCGCCAACGCAATACCTATTGCAGTTGGTTCACTTGCTGATTGTGCGGTAAATACTATTAGCGTAAATAATGAGTTTAACACCTTAGCATTAGTACCGAGTTGCGATGCTGGTGCTGTTGCCGATGCTTATTATACATTAACTGTACCAGCAAGTGGCAATATTCAAATATCGGCACCTTTTGGCAGTGGTGGTAGCGCCCACGCTGCTATTTATGATGCTTGTAGTGGTACAGAATTATACTGCAATATTTTTGTAGATGGCTCCATAATAACAGGCCTAATGGCTGGCTCAACCGTTATACTACAAATGTTTCAAGATACCGCAGGCCAATTTGATTTGTGCTTAGTAGAACCACCACCGCCACCTTTAAATGATTTATGTGTAGATGCAATTAGGTTATGTGGCGATCCTATTATGGCAACTAATGCCTCAGCATTTACAGATCCGTTAGACCCACTTACAACTTGTATCGGTTCTTTAGAAAATACAGTTTGGTTTAGTTTTGTAGCAGCTAGTGGTGGCGCTATTACTGTTGACATTACAGAAGATATATGTGATTCTTTTAGCCCCGGTATGCAAACACATATATTATCTGGGGTTTGTGGAGGGTTTGTAGAAGAAGATTGTACAAGTGACTTTACCACCGGCACTACCTATACTCTAAATCTTCCTTCGGCTACACCTGGTGAAACCTATTATGTATACATAGATGGTAATGGTGGCTCCAATTGTTCTTTCGAAATTAATGTTTTAGGTGATTTTCAACCTTGCTGTGGTCCAGATTTTTCGCTTTCACCTGCTTGTCAATTAGGCGATGCCGATAATTTTTATATAGATGTTCAAGTAAACGATATAGGCGATAATCCATCTGGTTACAGCGTAAATAGTGGTGCATTTCCTAATATTACTACTGCTGGCACCGTTACTATTGGCCCATTTCCAAATGGTACTGCTATGGTTACTTTTGAAGGTTTGGACGATGCCTCTTGCCTTATAAATCGTAATATTGACTTTGACTGCAGCTGCGATCCGCTTTCAGTTACCGCTATTGATGATGGCACAATTTGCGCAGGTGAAGATTTTGAACTTTCAGCCGTTTTGGAAGAAGTAATTCCTGGCGGGTTTTTGGGTACTTATACGGTAACTTCAAATGGGGTGGGTGCTTGTACAGCCACACCAAATGGCACACCAACTGATGTTTTTTTAACAGATGACGACTTTGAAGGCCCGTTTCCTTTAGGTTTTAACTTTGATTTTTGGGGAAATACTTATACTGATTTCTATATTGGTTCTAATGGTTATGTAACCTTTGGCCAAGGTTTTACCGATTTAGGAGAAGATCCAATACCAAACAACAATACACCAAATGATATTATTGCCTTATTTTGGGATGATTTAAACCCCAATAACGGTGGAACAATTTCTTATTATGATGCTACGATAAATGGACAGACATGTATGGTAGTAGATTTTCAAGCTATTGAACATTTTGGAGGTGGAGGAACCGTAACAGGACAAATAATAATGTGTGCTGATGGTTCTGTAACTATTAACTGTATTGATTGTCAAGCTGATGGTGGAACAGATATTGCTACCTCGGGAATTGAAAATACAGATGGTACCTTAGGTGCTTTTGATCCAGCTTTAACAGATGGTCAGTTTACAGCTGGTGGTTCTTATATGGCATGTACAACTTTTATACCAGATGTTGCAGTACCTTCAACTTGCGATTTTGTTTATTGGATAACCGATTTAAACAATCCTACTGGAAGCATAGTTTTTACAGAAAATATAGCAACTGTTAATCCAACAACTACAACAACTTATTATGCGGTTGTTGAATGTGCAAATGAAATACAATGTGTTGATGAAGTAACTGTAACAATTGACGACCCCGTTAACTGTGGTGCAACTTGTGAAGATGAAATAGCAGGACAAGTAATTGCACCTTTTGATTGTGATTTAAGTGGTATTACAGTGGTAATATCAGTTATTAATGCAGATGGTTCTGAAACAATTATTGGCAACGCTACAACAGATGTAAATGGCAATTACACATTGATGGGCGGTACATTTGAATGTGGTGATTATTCGGCCATGCTAATGTTGCCTTTACCAGCTTGTTATGCTGATGCTGGGGGCAACCCTGGCCCAACAGGTCCGTTTACTTTTACAGTTGATGGTGATGGTGTGGCAGATGGTGCCAATTTTATTATAAATCCAGAAGTGCCAACATTATCGCAATGGGGCTTAATTGTATTAGCTTTATTATTAATAAATTTTGGAGCGTTGCAATTGGTATTTAATAGAAAAAGGGTTAGCAGCATTGTGAAGTAAAATTTTACAAACTTTTAAATTATTAGAAGCCACGTATATAAATGCGTGGCTTTTATTTTTTACAAGCAATTCTAAAATGTTGTATTAAGCCGCCGATTAACTCTAATTTAAAACAAAAAATAAAAGTAACGAAAACACCAAGACACCATAATTCTTCCTCAAGTAAACACTTTTACCGAAATTATCTTCGCTCTAAATTTTCTTCTATTACCAACATATAAAATGCAACTTTCATTGTTTACATAAGTACTTTCATTATGGCAATCGCTTAAATTATTATTTTTTTTAATGGGCTTAAGTATGATATTTCTTTAGATAATGTAATATTTATGTAGTTAAACCGATAGCCTGCAATTATAAAATTAGCAGCAACCTTGTAATTTTTGATGATGTTACGGTAGCTACTTATCACGCTAATAATGTATAAATAATTTGTTTAAGTAATGGTCCTATTTTAAACAACTCACCCATATTTTTAAACCAACAACAAACAACAGTTTGCCAAGCTTGTAATAAGCGGTTTTGGCTAAAACAAACTAACCAGCAACATTGCATCAAAAACATTACATTATACAATATATATGACCAGCAACTAATACAACAAATTGAGCTAACAAATTATAACATTTATTTTTGCTTAGCTGCCCACAGGCATTTATTTTTAAGTATTGCTTATGCTAATAAGGAGCAACAGATAGTTAAGTGACTTATGCGGTAGTAAATTTTTACTAAAACCTTGGGCAATACATTAACGGTGCTTTACGCTTGGTATCAAATAAACTGCCAATGTAGGCCAAAGAAACTTCGAAACCACCTTGATAGGCGTTGGCATTGCTTAAATCGGAAACGGTTAAATCATAGCTAATGCCAAAGCGTAAATCTTTAAAATCAATACCGCCAACAAATATAATTTCGTGTGGAATGCGATACCACAAACCCCCAAATAAACTGGTACGTTTACCAGTTTGCCCTTCATTTAAAAAATGATAGCTAACTGCCGAACCTAAGGTAAGTTCTTTAGCACCGGTTTGTTGCATAAAAATACCACTTGGCGAAATACTTAAATTGTTATTTATAAAAATTTCTCCGCCACCATGTAATACTAAACGAGAACCTAAACGATTATCAGAACCTAAAAAAGATTCTTTAGGTTGAGAAAAATGATGGAAAGAAACGCCACCATAACCGCTGATACCTTCTACAAAACGGCCAGTATACATGGCACCGAAGTTAAGATCGAAATAACCAAAAGATTGATCTTGCACTGGTTCGCCATTTGGCAACGAGGGGTCGAAGCCTTGATCGGTAAGCTGACTGCCAAAATTTAATTGGCCAAATTGTAAACTTTTTTGGGTAAAACCGCCTTGTAAGCCAACCGAAATATTATGTCGTTTAAAACGATCTAAGCCTTTATGATAAGCAGCTGAAAGCATTACCGAAGTGTTGCTTAAATCGCCATCGCCTGCAACATCGTTATATGCGCTAAAGCCAATACCGGCATGGTCGCCCTGTAATGAGTTTCTTAAAATAGACATATCGGCACTTATAGCAAAGGTATTGTAAGGGGCAGGTATGGTTGCATATTGGTTACGATAAATAGCAGTAAGTCGGTAACTGCCATTTAAATTACCCGTCATAGCAGGGTTTAGCGTTAATGGGCTTGCATAAAATTGCGAGAAGTGAATATCTTGACTGAAGACATTTAAACTAAAACAAGCTATAAATACTACTAATAATGTTTTAATACTTTTGTTGATTGCGTTCATCTAATGAAATATTAACTTGGTAAAAATAAACAATCTAAATTTATAATAGCGTTAAATTTTGGGTAATTAATTGGCCTATCTGTGCAATTTAACATTATTGTGAATCTAATTTAAACTGTTTGTAGTATTCTCCTATTGTTTTATCGCTTTCTGCTTCTATTATTGCTTTCAAATCGTTTACTAATTGATCGCTTAATTTGTTGCTGCTTTGTTTAGCATCTGTGGTGCTTCCTTGCAATTTATTATACTTGTTATACATTGCTTCTGCGGCATAATATCGCAACCATTTTTGTTTTTCGCTTGTTGCGCTTTCTTTTAAATCGGCAGCAATTTTTAAGCTGGTTGCTAAATCGGTTATATTGTTTAAATAGTTACCATAGTTTCTAACCGAAGTAAAACGATTATAACCGCTTGCCGAATCCCAATATTTTTTAAAGAAACTAAAATGTGCTACATCATTGGAGCGCATTAATATGGAAGCAACTGCGTGCTGTATGCTTTGGTTATTTTCATTAGTTAATTTTACTGCTGCTTTTAAAGCCAAAGTGCTATCAATGCGGTTTAAGGCATATAAAGTGGATGACATTACCAAATAAGAAGAATCTTTTAAAAACGGTTGAATACTTGCTGCTTTAAGATCAAATTTTTTGTTAGATAGTTTGTCGATTGCTGCACCTCTTGTGCTGGTTTTAGTATCGTTTTTAGCAATTTGCAACAATTGTTTTTTCAAAAATTTTAGATCAAAACCTTCGTCTTCTACATCAATATTGTCAATTGCTTTTTCGCGGATGCCCCAAAACGGATTGCTTAAGGCTGCTATTAAAATATCTTTGGTAATAGCAGCATCATAATAATATGCTGCCAATCCTTCAATTGCTTCTAAATGATTTAGATAACCGTTGGTATATTGATATTGAAAAACATAATCTTCTATTGGTTTTTTCTCTTCTACTTTGGCTAATAAATAGTTGTTTGGGTCAAAATCAATTAAATCTGGCTTTTTGGTAACGGCAAAATTAAAGGTGTTTTCTTTTTGGTTGATGAAAATGTTTTGCGTTTCTACATTATTACCATAATGCAAATTTACTTTTATTGGCAATTGAAAAATTTGCCCCTTTTGTTGTTGCGCAACCGAAAGCACTACTTCTTTTATTTCTGCATTATAATACGATTCTACCTTTAACTCTGGATGGCCTTTACCCAAAAACCATTGATTAAAAAACCAGTTTAAATCTTCGCCACAAACGGCTTCTAATGCTAGGCGTAAATCATGTATTTCAACAGGTTGTAAGGCATTGTCTTTTAAATATTTATCTAAGCCTTCGTAAAATGCATCTTCTCCTAAATATTCTGATAGCATTAGTAATACTTGCCCGCCTTTTTGGTAACTGTGCCGATCAAATACATCTTCTTTATCACTATAATAATATCTAATTAATGCTTCTTGGTAGCTTTCTGCTTCATCAAAATAAGATAATCGGTCTTGTCTAATTTTTACCTCTGCTTCATCTTTGCCGTATTTATGTTCTTTCCAAATAATTTCGGCCCAAGTGGCAAACGACTCATTCAAAGGAATGTTAGCCCAACTTTCGCAAGTAACATAATCGCCAAACCAATGGTGCGCCGCTTCGTGGGCAATAATATCTTCTAAATTATAATCTAATAATTCTCGATCGGTTTGGTGCAAGGCATCGTAATGAATAACCGCACCGGTGTTTTCCATTGCGCCCGAAACAAAATCGTGCACCACTACTTGGTGGTATTTATCCCAAGGGTAATCCAAGCCAAATTTATCGGAAAAGAAACTTAGTATTTCGCCCGTATTACCAAAAACTTGTTTGGCGTAAGGTGCATAAGCTTCATCAACATAATAGTTCATTGGTATATCTTTCCAGTTATCTTTTACCTCTGTAAAAGCCCCAACAGCCATCATAAACAAATAAGGTGCATGTGCAATGTCTTGTTTCCAATAATCGGTTCTTGTACCATTTCCGTTGTCGGTTTGTTGCATTAGTTTGCCATTGCTTATGGTTTTAAAACCTTCTTCAACGGTAATAAATATTTCTTGTGTGGTGCGTTCATTTGGTGCATCTATGGTAGGAAACCAACAGCTGCTGGCTTCGGTTTCGCCTTGTGTCCACAATTGACGTGGCTTGTTTTTTTCTTCTTTTAAAGGATTTATGAAATACAAACCTCTAGCGTCGGTAATGGCTTTACTTCCTTTAGATATCAGTTCATTAGGTTTGGCGATGTAGTCAATAAAAATATCGTAGGTATCGTTTTTGGTGTAGGTTTTATCTAATTCTATAGTAATTATTTCATTATCATATTCGTAGTTTAAGGGTTTTTGTTTTCCATCTTCAACTAAAGCAATTTCATTTAATGTAAAACCTTTGGCATCTAAAGCTAAAACATTGGTTTCATAAAAAAATGGTTTAAAAGAAAGTGTTGCCTTTCCAAAAGCCCATTGTTTGGCCCAATCAAAACTAATTTCAATTTTGGTATGAAGTAAATCATTTATTCTTTTTTCCGATGGGTTGTAGCTTAATTTTTTATCTTCAACCAAAAGCGTATCCAAAGTTACCGTTGGCATATAAGGTACTTCGCTAATGGTTTTACTGCTTTTGCAGCCCCCTAAAATTAATATTACAAAACCTGCTAAATAAAATATGTGTTGATATCGTTTCATTTATATTTTTTATTCGTTATTTAGATGCTTTTGAAGCAAATGCAAAACAAATGTACCAATTAGACTTTACACATAGCGATAAAAATTTCAGCGTTAAATTTGTTGAAGATGAAATTTTGGTAAATAATGAAGTAGTTAGTTTAGATATTTCTAAAATAAGTAATGAAAAGTATCATATACTAAAAGACTATAAAGGTTTTTTCATTGAAATTATTGCCATTGATAAAATTAATAAGCAAGTTCAATTAAAAATTAATGGTAAAACTACTACTGTAAATGTAAAAGATGAGTTAGATGTATTGTTAGATAAAATGGGAATGTCGGCAGTTGACGACAGCAAAGCAGCCGATATAAAAGCACCAATGCCTGGCTTAGTAATTGCTATAAAAGTTGCCAAAGGCGATGTTATTGAAAAAGGAAGTCCGCTAATAATTTTAGAGGCCATGAAAATGGAGAATATTATTAAATCAACAGGCGAGGGCATAATAAAAAAAATAAGTGTAAAAGCAGGGCAAGCTGTTGAAAAAAACGAATTATTAATTGAAGTAGAATAGTAATAAATGAACGTAGTTGAAGCATTAAAGGCAGCCATTAGAGATATTCCCGATTTTCCTAAACCAGGCATTATGTTTAAAGATATTACCCCAATTTTATTAAATGCTAAATTGTGTAATGAAATTACGGGTTATATTTTAAACAGCATTTCGCAACCTTTTGATGCTATAGTTGGGGTTGAAAGTAGAGGATTTTTATTTGGTTTAACCTTAGCCAATAAAGCAGGTGTACCTTTTATACCAGCTCGTAAAAAAGGAAAATTACCCGGCGAAACGAAAGCCGTTACTTACAATTTGGAATATGGTACGGCCACAATTGAAATACATAAAGGCCATTTAAAACAAGGGGCAAAAGTTTTAGTACACGATGATTTGTTGGCCACCGGTGGAACCGCCAAAGCTGCTGCCGATTTAGTAAAAACCTTAGGTGCAGAAGTAGCAGCGTTTTCTTTTTTGGTAGATTTAAGCTTTTTAAATGGAAGAGAAATACTGAAAGAGATAAGTGAAAATATTTATTCTATCGCAACTTATTAGCAAAGTTTGTTTGATGGTGTTTTTGACCCACTAAATCTTGTTTTTTTCCTTTTCCCTTTAATTTGTTGAGCGGCAAAATATATTGATTTCTTAGCTGCCTAACCATTAGGAAACACTTTTTTATTTTTGGTGTATTTTCTTAACCAATCGTTATAGCTTACAATAATGTTGGTATAAATCAACTTTGTTATTTCAGCCAAGTAGGCCTAAAAAGCTGTTAGTGTTTCCCAGTTATTCTCCCAATATTTTACAGTGTTTCCGTACCTGTTTTAATACTGTTTTTTTGATGATTAGGCACGATAACAGTAACGAAGCTTTCCTAACGATCACTTAGTATTTTCATAGGTATCTGCCCCTGACCTGATTTTAAGGTTTTGGTAGAATAGCCATCTCGAATATTGTTACCAGCAGATGTAAGCCCTTTTTTTGATAACCAAGATGCACCTTCATTTCAGCTTCCAAAAGGTTTTATACCCCTTGCTTAAATAATTTATTCTGTAAAGATTATAGTACTCACTTGTTTTTGATTTGGTTAACAAGTTGTTTTAATAATTTTTTTGTTTATCATACTATAATTTTTAAAGACAAACATAAAGTAATTTGTATTATTGAACAGCAGTTATAAATAAAACGGTTTACCGCCCCTTTAATAGGTACTTATAAAAATCTTTTGACTCTGTTGTATCTCACTATTATTTTCTAAGTTTTTGCCACTTACCTGTATCATCAACAATTCATTGTTATTATAAATTTTATCAAATGGCAAATGGTAATTTTCAGTTGCTCCGGTTTTTTGATGAAACAACATTTTTCCATCTAAAGTAAATAAAGTTACGGTTTTTAGACCATAGTTTGCTTTGGCTATTATCACTAATTGGTCACCTAATTGGGCAATTGAAAAATATTCATTTGTAGTACCCTTCAATTTATCAACATTTACAATATTATTTGTGCTTTGTGGTCGAACATTTTCAACCCCAACATCTTGTTTACCTTCTTCTTGTGCATCATTTTCCTTAGTGCCATCATCATCATCGTCGTCTTGCCCATCATCATCATCGTCATCTTGCCCATCATCATCATCGTCACCTTGCTCGTCGTCATCGTTATCGTCATTTTGTCCGTCATCGTCATCGTCATTTTGTTCAGCATCGTCGTCGTCGTCGTTATAATCTTCGTCGTCATCATTATAGTGATCGTCGTCGTCGTCATTTTGCCCACCATCATCATCATCATCACTATAATCGTTATTGTTTTCTATTTCATTTCCATTAGTTTCATCATTATCATTACAATCATAAATAGGAAACTCTATTTCTTCACCTGTGTTTAGCTCTATTTCAAAGTCGCAATCATCAATATTAATTTTTTTTATTGCTGAAGTAGGATAATTTTCGTAAACAAAATCTAATACATCATTTGGTAAAAAATCGAATTCATCGGTTGAGTTTGTTATTGTATTTTCATCTTTTACGTAAGTAAGTCGTAAATCTGCCTTGCTGGCAACATTGTTTTGATTGTTATCTATTGATTGTGGCCAAATAATAATTAAATCTATAGTAGCGGCTCTAAAAGTACTGGCTGTTACCTTAATTTGCTGCTCAAAATAAAGGCTATCATTTGGTGCTATGTTTACTCGTTGTAGATCAACAATTTGATCTATTTCACCATCTAACAATATATGAGCTGGTGTTTTATCTTCTATATCAATATTTAAGCTTAGTTGGTTGGCAAAACTTGCATTGGCTTTGTTAATAATATATCCTTTTAACATTACAGTTTCACCAACACTTACCGAGTCGGGAAATTCACAAGATCTAACTTTTAAATTTTGCGCAAATGTAGATTTGCTACAAAAACTTGATAAATTAATGCAAAAAAACATAATAAAATATATCTTCTTCATATGTAATCCTTTTAATTGTAAACTCCTTTGTCGTAAAGTAACAATAATATTCTTTAAAAAAATATTTTTGGACTAATATTTGCTTTATTTCTTCCCAGTTCAAATTAGTAAAAATGGATTTGGTTAAAAACCTAAGTAAAGAAGAGCTAAGAAATTTTAAGCTTTATTTAAGAAGAGTGTATGCTAATAAAGAAGATAATCGCTTAAGCAAATTGGCTAATGCTTACCGTTTAAATAAATATGAAAATGATAATGAAATTTTGCAGCATGTTTTTACCGATTTAAATAACAACGCATTTTACAAGCTAAAAAACAAGCTTCAACGAGAAGTATTTAAAAGCCTTTTAATATTGCACTATGGTAGAGATGATCTTAACAATATACTTAATCAGCTACTATTAGCTCGTATATTAATTGCCAAGTCAGATTTTAATGGAGCACATAAAATATTAGCTAATGCTACAAAAAAAGCCAATGAAGTAGAGGTGTATGATGTGTTGATTTGTATTTATAATGAATTGTTACAACTAAGTCAGCACAACACATCAATAAATGTAAATGAAGTTTTGGAAGCCAAAAGCAATATTGTAAATACGTTTAGAGAAATTGATTTAATTAATGATAAAATTGCAAAGTTTACCTACCAACTTCGGCAAATTAATCATCAAAATAGCGATGTTTCAATTTTGCAAGAGCTAAAAATAATTGAAGCTGAAATTGAACAAAATACGAATTTAAAAAATTCGTCCACATTGCAACTACAACTGCAAATGGTAGTACGTAACATTTTGTTGCAACAGCAAGATTATGAAACTATTGTAAATTATTTAAAAACTAAAATTAATGATTTTGCTACCCGTAACATATTTAATAAGGGCAATTTTAAGCACAAAATAACAATGCAAGTGTGGGTTATTAATTCTTTATTAATTTTAAGTAAATTTGAAGAAGCCATTGATGAAGCCGCCACTTTAGAACAATACTTATTAGAAAACAAAAAAATGTATTACCCTACCTTTTTTTGGACTTTGGTGCAAAGCAAAACAATTGCCTATTATTATTTAAATCAACCTCAAAAAGCCATTTCAATATTGGAAGACACTATAAAAAGCATAAAAAAAGATGATAATAGTTTATACCGGCACCCAATTCATTTTAACTTGGCCGTAAATTATTTTAGTACCAAAAATTATAAAAAAGGACACCGTTATTTAAATTATCTTAATGATAAAGATATTGAACAGAGTTACAACAAAGATTTTTTGATTAACTCAAAAGTGTTAGATGTTTTGTTTTATTACGAATTAGAAGATATAGAGTTTGGCATTTATAAATTAAATCAACTAAAAGATAGGCACAAATATTTATTAAATAAGCCCAGCTACAAAATGGTAAAACAATTTGTAAGCATCTTAAAAAACTTATTAATAAAAACCTATATTTCAGAAAATTTGAGAAAAAAATGTGAAAATTTTATACTAAAACATCATTCGGTAGATGCAAATAGAGGTATCAATTATGCATTTTGGTTAGAGGCTAAGTTAAAAAAAGTTGATTATTATAAACATGTACTTCAAAATATTAATAGCAAAAATGTATAATAAATATGCTTGCTTAGTAAAAGAACAACATAAAATAACCTCACATTTTACCATTGTTTTAGCTTTAAAGCCTTTTCAACCCCAATATTTAATTGCATTGTCAAAATATTTATTTTAAAATTTTTCGATATAAGAGGTAGCACAATTTTTCTACTTTATTGTCAGCTAAATACATTTTATATTCTTTTGGACAGGGAAGAAGTTCTTCATTTTAACATCTTTTCTTTTTTACTTTGGTATTTACTTTGCATTATAATTAGCGAAACAAATAACAAACTATAAAAAGTTTATTTAACAGGCTAACAACATTTATGAACTTGATATAAAGTATCATTTAATGGAGTATGAAAAATAATAATTTTATTGTTTGATGTGATACGTTATAGTTGAAAGAGTACTTTGATAGTACGGATTTGATGAGATAATGGATAGATAATGGCAAAAACAAGATTGAAGAAAAAAATAAAGCTGAACAACACGGGGAAATAGAGAATAACAAAATTTCAATATATAATTAGTCCATACATTTTAGTGTCCAAACGAAATGTAATCCTTTAGTGGCTTGTCGCATTAATTTGTGATGAGCCATTTTTTATCTTAATTAAAAAATAAATGAAAACTTTATATACTATATTAGTTATTTTTTGTGCAACCACTACAGCACAAATCATTACCGCACAAAATACTAATTTTTTAATAAATGTAAGCGGTAATGGCACCAACCCCGGTGTTATTATTGATAATGTAGTGGGCGATGGTATAACCGTTAGAGATAGTCTTAATGTTACCACCGATGGTTTTCAGGCTTTAAATGTTGGTGATGATGGCATGTATGTTTCTTCTGCTGGCGATGATAGTTTCTCCTCTGCCGATCCATCTGGTGATGGTTTCTTTTCGGTACGTTCTGGCGATGATGGTTTTGTAGCGCTCGATTCTGCTGGCGATGGTATTTTTATAAGTAACTCCACAGGCAGAGCCGGTTATTTTGGCGGTAATGTTGAAGTTGCAGGTACCATAACCAAAGCCGCAGGTACTTTTAAAATTGACCATCCCTTAGATCCTAAAAATAAAACCCTAAGTCATTCATTTGTAGAGTCGCCAGATATGATGAACATTTACAACGGCAACGTAGTATTAAATGCAAAAGGCGAGGCACTCGTGCAACTCCCCAATTGGTTTACCGCTCTAAATAAAGAATATCGTTATCAATTAACTTGCATAGGTGGTTTTGCACAAGTATATATTGCCGAAAAAGTGGCGAATAATCAATTTAAAATTGCTGGCGGAAGTAGTAATTTAGAAGTAAGTTGGATGCTTACCGGAATTAGAAATGATGCTTATGCGCAAAAATTTAGAACCCCAGTAGAAGAAGAAAAGCTTGCAGAAGAAAAAGGTTACTATTTGCAGCCAGAAGCCTTTGAAATACCTTATCAAAAAAGTTTAGAATACCTAAAACGAACCAATAAATTAGAAATAGAAAAAAGTAAAAAATAATAAAGTTAAAGTGAAGGATTTACAACAAATATTATTTCAAGACAAAGATGCCTCGTCATTATCTTTTTTTAGAATTGTTTTTGGTTTCATGTTAACGTGGGAAGTATGCAGGTATTTTTATTACGGTTGGATAAAAACTTATTGGATTAATCCAGAGTTTTATTTTACCTACGATTTTTTCCATTGGGTAAGCCCGTGGCCAGAAAACTTAATGTACATTCATTTTTTTGTATTAGGCGTATTGGCCATCTTTATAGCTTTGGGCTTGTTTTATCGGCTAAGTATAGTATTATTCTTTTTTGGTTTTACCTACATTTTTTTGTTAGATAAGGCCAATTATCTCAATCATTTTTACCTAATCTCTTTAGTCAGTTTTATTTTAATTTGGCTGCCGGCCAATGCTAAATATTCTATTGATGCCAAATTGTTTAAAAAAACACCTTCCGAAACCGTGCCTTATTGGGCAATTTTAGCAGTACAAATACAAATAGGAGTCGCTTATTTTTTTGGTGGAATAGCTAAACTAAATGCCGATTGGTTAAATGGTGAGCCAATGCGAGATTGGTTGTTAGATGCAAAAGTCGCACCATTAATAGGGCAGCTTTTCGTTCATCCTTATGCAGCCTATTTTTTTTCGTATGGTGGTTTATTGTTAGATCTTTTTATTGTTCCATTTTTACTTTGGAAAAAAACAAGAATACCAGCCTTTATAACCATCAGCACTTTTCATTTATTAAATGCCAATTTATTTAACATCGGTATTTTTCCGTGGTTTATGATAGCCGCAACCACTATTTATTTTAACCCAGCTTGGGTTAGGCGCATTTTACAATGGGTAAAGTTAGATGAGTTTGGGCAATTAAGAACAGCACCAATTTATGCTTTAAGCAGCAAAAACGTCATCACCTATAGTTTCATTGTTTATTTTTTAATTCAATTTATTTTTCCTTTACGCCACCACTTAATACCAGGCAACGCCAATTGGACCGAAGAAGGACACCGATATGCTTGGCACATGAAACTGCGGCAAAAAACAGCCAAGGCAAGGTTTAAAGTAGTAGATAACCAAAGCAGAGAAGTAAAAGAAATAAACCCTCGCAAAGAACTCTCAAAAAGACAATACCGAAAAATGAGTACAAGGCCCGATATGATTTTACAATACGCACATCATTTAACCAAAAAATATAACAGTACCGGAGAAAAACATATATCTGTTTATGCTGATGTGAAAGCCAGCCTAAATGGTAGAGAAAAACAATTGCTTATCGATCCAGATGTTGATCTTTCAAAACAGCAATTCTCTATTTTTAAAAACGATTGGATAGTGCCGTTAAACACACCATTAATACTAACGCACGCCAATGCAAAATAAGCCTTATTAATAAAAAATATATTCCCAGCCCATTCACATGTTTTTAACTTCATTTTATTCGTTTTGCAAAACAAACGAATAATTGCATCAGAGTCTCACTCGGTAGGCTCTGATGGAGGTTAAGAAAATTAAGTAGCCTTATAATATTGCTTCAGAATTTATAAAGATGGCCTCTTATTTAGGGTAATCGATTTTTGTTATTACATAAAACAACCTAAGCCAAACCGCCTTCTTTAAGTAGCTCGGCATTTTCAGCAATACGTAATTTTTCTAATATTTCTTGTAAATCTCCATTAATAATAGCATCTAAATGATATAATGTGAGGTTAATTCGATGATCAGTAACCCTACCTTGTGGGTAATTATAAGTTCTAATTTTAGCACTACGGTCGCCAGTAGAAACTAATGTTTTACGCCTGCTGGCAATAGCATCGTTATGTACTTTTAATTTAGCTTCGTACATTCTGCTCCGCAACATTTTCATAGCTGCTTCTTTGTTTTTATGTTGCGATCGGCCATCTTGACATTCGGCCACCACACCTGTTGGCACGTGCGTTAGGCGCACCGCACTTTCCGTTTTGTTAACGTGCTGCCCGCCTGCGCCGCTGGCTCGGTAAGTATCAATTCGTAAATCGGCTGGGTTAATAACCACATCAACTTCATCGGCCTCGGGCAACACCGCTACCGATACTGCCGAAGTATGTACTCGCCCTTGCGATTCTGTAACTGGCACTCGTTGCACCCGATGAACGCCACTTTCGTATTTAAAAATGCCATAAGTATCGTCGCCACTCACCGTAAACGATACTTCTTTATAGCCACCAGAGGTACTTTCGTTTGCTTTCAATAACTCCACTTTAAAGTTATTGCTTTCGCAATACTTTAAATACATTCTATACAAATCGCCTACAAATATACCCGCTTCATCACCACCAGTACCCGCACGTATTTCAATTATAATATCTTTTTCATCTTCAGGGTCTTTAGGTATTAATAACACTTTTATTTCCTCCTCTAAAGTAGCTTGTTGTTGTTTTAGGCCATCTAACTCACCTTTTGCCATGTCTCGCATCTCCTCATCTTTTTCGGTTTGCAAAAGCTCTTTATTATAATCAATATTGCTCAACACATCTCGGTAACTATGGTAAGCATCAACAATAACCTTCAAATCTTTATATTCTTTGTTTACTGCCATAAACTGCTTCATATCCTTCACCAACTCGGGGTCCGATAAACGCTCCTCCAAACCTTGCCATCTTATTTTTATCGATTCTAACTTATCTAACATAAGCCACAAAGATATTGATTTAACTGTAAATTGGATAACAAGTATTTAATAACCAAAAAATAATTCCCTATTTTCTTTCTATTTAAAAACACAATACTGCACCTTTGTAACATACAATTCAACATTAAAAACCAAAAACACATCTTATAAAATGGAAATAAAACTAACAAAAGAAAAAACGGCATTGGCATTTACTGCTACCGATAATGTAGCAACTACCAAACTTTCGGCTGGTACAAAATATGGCGGTACTGCCGATGCTTTAAGCCCAATGCAAATGATATTAGCAGCATTAGGCAGCTGTATGTCAATTGATGTAGTATTAATACTTGAAAAACAAAAACAAGTAATAGAAGATTACCAAGTAACCATAACGGGCAATAGAGTTGATGCAACACCAGCCGTTTTTACTGATATAAATGTTCATATAAATGTAACCGGGCAGGTAGATGAGCGTAAATTAAAAAAAGCCATACATTTAAGCGAAGAAAAACATTGTTCGGTAAGCATTATGTTAAAAGGCAGTGTAAATATTACCACATCTTGTAGTGTTAACGCTATTAATTAGGGTAATGAAAAGTTACAAATTTGAAACAAAGGCCATAAGGGCGCAGTTACCCAAAACAGCACAACAAGAACATTCTGTACCTTTGTTTTTAACCTCCAGTTTTACTTTTGAAACAGCAGAACAAGGTGCCGCAATTTTTAAAGGAGAACAGCAAGGTAATTTATATTCGCGTTTTAGCAACCCCAATACTAATGAGTTTATCAATAAACTTTGCCTGTTAGAAAACTGCGAAAAAGGAGTGGCAACCGCATCGGGCATGGCAGCTATTTATGTAACCTTTGCCAGCCATTTACAACAAGGCGATCACATAGTGGCCTCAAAAAACATATTTGGTAATGCTTTGCATATTATAAAAGAATATCTGCCAAAAATGGGCATTACTTATACTTTAGTAGAAGTAGATAAAGCAAATGAATGGCAAGAAGCCGTTAAGCCCAACACAAAATTATTGTATGTTGAAACACCAGCCAACCCAACCCTTAAATTGGCCGATCTTAGCTTTTTAAATAATTTGTGTAAAGCGCACAACATTTTATTTGTGGTAGACAATTGTTTTGCCAGCCCGTATTTGCAGCAACCTGCCAAATTTGGGGCAGATTTGGTAATACATTCTGCCACCAAATTTATTGATGGACAAGGCAGAGTGCTCGGCGGTGCCATTGTAGGTAAAGAACAACCAGCAACTGCCTGTTACGATTTTATTAGAAGAACAGGTGCCAGCCTTTCTCCCTTTAATGCCTGGGTACTTTCAAAAAGCTTAGAAACACTTGCCATACGTATGGATCGCCATTGCGATAATGCCATAGCTATTGCGCAATATCTATCTACACATCCTAAAATAAAAAAAGTTATTTACCCTTTTTTACATAGCTTTCCTCAATACCAATTAGCAAAAAAACAAATGCTAAAAGGCGGCGGCCTAGTGGCTTTTGAAATTGGTGGAGGTATCACAGAAAGCCATCAATTTTTAAATGCATTAAATTTATATAGCTTAACCAGTAACCTTGGCGACTGTAGAAGCATTGTCACCCATCCAGCATCTACCACCCATAGCAAACTTACTACAGCAGAACAGTTAGCCGTTGAGGTAACGCCCAACTTAATAAGGCTTTCCGTAGGTTTAGAACATATTGACGATTTGTTGCAAGATATTGAACAAGCCCTGCAAATAGTGTTTAGTTAAGCAATAAATAACAAAGGCAATCGTATAAAAAAATGTAATAACGAACAAACAAATTTTAGAAGCGAAACGGTTAACCCTCAAAAAAACTTAGGTCCCGCCATCCGTTCAAATACCATTTTGCCAACGCTTCAAAAAGCCCATTCTAAAATGGTATAACCACTCCTGTCGGGGCTA